>Ga0307982_1002777_pt1 | contig 14049 bp, 12 predicted proteins | sample OrgLakmetagen989_FD_201847 | JGI IMG/M metagenome (GOLD analysis project Ga0307982, IMG submission 201847) | Saline water microbial communities from Organic Lake, Antarctica - #989 | ecosystem: Environmental > Aquatic > Non-marine Saline and Alkaline > Saline | place: Antarctica: Organic Lake...
AAGAATAAATAATTTCATAAGAGCGAAGCGATGTGCTTGGATATGCTATCCTGCAGTAGTGCGTTTGTGGGCTCCTAAGTAATCCTTCGATTTTCTTGTGGGCTGTCGACCTCTTCAGCATTTACAAACACTTTTACTGAGGGCATTTTGAAGCCATATTCTTCGGTTCGGACGACTTTGAGTCCAAGCGATTTCATTTCTTGCTTAGGCCTATGGTTGATGGCAACTCTGTCGCTCTCTGGGGCAACTATTAGTATGGCAATCATCATTTTCACTCCGGCTGGAGATCTTAAGCCCATATACTCGTGTAAATTGTGAGTCTATGAATGCTCAAAGCTTCTGCCTCCTTGTTATGAGACTTATCAAAATAAAGACATCGCTTTGGTCCATGAACGATGGAGCTTTCGTCGCTCCCAGGCTAATCTTTGTGCGGCAATCGCCATTTTTCGCTGTGGTGAGCATTTTCTCTGTAACAGATTCCGACGACGTATACGCGGAGCACTCTGAACCAATCAGCGATTAGTAAGCTACCCGTACGGGAGTACACTGAACGCCATACCAGGGGATTCATTTGATGCCGCCTAAATGGCACCCTTCCCCTGTATAGATACTAACACCCACCAAGACACTGACTCGACTTGGAACACCACATGGTTCTCGACATTCTGGCGTCAACGGATTTCCTCTACAGTTACAGCTACAAATGCGGCCTTCGTTAACCGCATCCTACATAGGGTTCTGTTTTTCAACAAGATGGCCCTTCTTATGCAAAGGCGTCACCGTACCCTCGTTTCTACAACTACGACCCCAAGTAGGGCTCCGGAAAAAAGGCAAGTCAAAGCTCGAAAAAAGGCAAACAAAAAGGCAATCCAACGGATTTTCGCGTAAATACCGTACTTTTTACGTAAATGTTTTACAGGGAGGAAACGCACTTGTCCGTTGGGTCAAATATTTGTCCGTTGGGGCTAAGAATTTGTCCGTTGGGGTTAGGAATTCGTCCGTTGGTTTGCCTTTTTGCTGCCTTTTTTTTCCAGGTATCTTCATATCTTCTAATTCCGGCCCTGGCCTGTCTCAAAAAAAGGCTCGGGATTTTTTCCGGAGGCCTAACCCCAAGCTTAACCGGCGATCGTGTAATCACCGGAACCCCCATTTAACCCGGGATAAAGCTAGCTAGTTGCAGCACAGTTTCTCTCGGATTTACTGAGTGTGGTTTTGCCCTCTTTTTTCTTTTTATACCATACTAGTGCATTTTTTTTCAATCCTCCCCTCGGGGGAGGCACGGAAATTAAAAATGACCAATAACACTGGGTTTTACGGCTCTTGTTGCAACGTAGTAGTCTGCCAGTTGAAAAATGGCGGAAAGAGGATGGAATGATTCAGACGTTGACGACATAATCACCAGCCTGAAGAACGTCCGTGCCAACCTATCATCCGTAGAAGTGTGATTTGATTGTACTCATGCAAGTTATCTCGTGTTCAACAGATGGGCATCAATTGCTTGGCGCTCGACTTCGATAAAACGCTCATTTCACTGCACACCGAAAGCCGATGGAATCGTAATGCACCGCTTCTGCGTTATGGCTCGATTGAATTACTTAACACGATGGAATCCGTCTATTGCTTGTATATCAGGTGATGCCTATCCATTAATAAGTGCAGTGCGGCCCATTTTCAGTGTACTCGTGCCGAAGGCCGTCGAGGCTGGTGAGTGCCACGCAGCTGCCATGCCTGGCTAGTTTGAATAAGTCTATTGATAGCACAGCACCTACTGTCGACACCGACCAACAGGTTTCCGAATCATTGTGGTAACATTTTCGGCACAAGTGAAGCTTGTGCGAGAAGTGCTTGCAGCTGCTTTTCCCACCGCCGGCGAGGTACGTTTTATGAGGACGCTCTCCTGTGCCACTGGTACCAACGACGTAGCTAGCTAGCCAAGTCGATTTCGAGCTGACCAAATTGTCATCGTCCAGCTGAACCTCCTAATCTGGCATCCTTACAGAAACATTCATTCCGTTGTGGGTTCTCGCGTTGTTTAGATTGTTGTGCGCGGCAACGATGGTTCGTGGAGCTACGCTGGCGCTGGCAGCACTGACGGCAAGCAAGCTCACCTCGCGTCAGCGTTTGAGGAGCTCGCCATGAAGCTCGGCGGGCGTTGCAGCGACGGTCGTTTGGTCACAAGGGCGACCACGCTGCTCATCGATGACGACCCCGCCAATATTCACGTCGCCCTCCTCAACGGTACCTACCTAGTCAGGCTTGATTTATTTTTGATATACCAGTAGCAAGCAAAGCATGCATGTGCTGCATGCGAGATTTTTTATTTTTTAATGGGATTTCTACACTTCCCGAAAATCCTACTATTGCTAATGTTTGACTTCTGAATTTTATTTCTATCTTCATCGCTCCGTGACCTCGATCTGTTGCAGAGACGCCAGCAATACTCTTGAACCCCAATGATCCTGAAAGTGAGCTCGTAAGAGCACTCAAAACGTTACCGCCGGCTGAAGTACCAGTTTTATAATCCTTCAATTCCAGAAAACAAAGAAAATCTTAGTCGCCCTGTTGCGAAGCGCCAATTCTGAAGTCTTTAACTTTGAGCGTCCGGCTCTATTGCTGATGTTATAGTGCCTCTTGGATTTACTTGCTTGAGACGTGTTACTGAAACTTGCCTTTTCTTTTCTTTTCTATTTTCCACCGCCGTCCGCCAACCTCCGCTGTAGCAGCCCAAAGACGCTTTCCAATTGCTTTCATATAACATCCCAGTTGAACTAATTCTTGGTTTCGGTCGGGTTTGTGAAGTAGGATTAGCAGTCGGTGGTATAACCTTTAGTGGTGTACTCTATTTATGTAGACAGTAGAAAGAGCAAGGTATACTGCCGTGGCTATTGCCCAGTCCTCCAATGGATCATTATTGAACTACAACGACTACTGTAGTGGGTGTTCCGATAAACGCCGATGCGGAGAATTCCGTGTACTACTTCAATTAGCACGGACAAAGCTAGAAGCGCGGAGCATTTGGCGCAATTTGGCATACAGGGCGCCACCTAGATGACGCGCACTCTATCCTTACGTGGCGGCACAGTTTGAGTCAGCCGCCCACCACAACCTCATTTTTAAGTCAATCTTTCGAGCCTGAACGTAATCAGTTCTCCGTGGAGGTCAGCGCCCAGCACACTTTGTTCTGGGCCTTTCTGTTTGTTAGTTTAATACTTTCCCTCCATCTTATCATAAGTAAAACCAGTAACAGATTAAGCAGCACTTCTTTCCGATTAGGCTTAGTGTTAATTTTTGTCTACATTTGACTGCATTACATCTGGATGTGGATTAAAAATAAGTCCTTCTTTAAATTTAAGTGCGGCTGGGGGCTGGGGTGTAACAGGGTTTAGGGTGTTCTCTTATGCCTTCATGTGTTTTTACCTCTATTCACTTTTTCTCGCGCTGCTTCCGCGTCTTCCTATAGCACATTGAATTGCACTGGAAGCGAATGTGATTGCCTAGCTGAATTCCTCATTTCGGTGTCGTGGTGTTGTGGTGTTGTGGTGTTGTGGTGTTGTGGTGAGTTGTGGTTTGGTCGTGTTTGTGGTTGTGGTTGTGGTGGTTGTGTGTTACGCTTTACAGTGTTACCAGCAGATGTACCGTTCATGCGCATTCATCAACGGATTTCACAGGCAAAATTTTGTTTGCTCACCGCACTTCTACTTAGGTTCAGCTCTGTGAAGAGGCAGAGTTGAGTTCACCATCTCTCATCGTCAAAACTTCACTTCTTCACTTCCATGCTTCCATGCTTCATGCTTCATGCCCCTACGGGGTGGCCATAAGTTTCACGAACGCCCTTGCGGGGGATGAACGATGTGCAAAATTACGCCCCTACGGGATAGCTTTACGTGTATCTTCTTGAAGTCATTCGTCTGCGCCTTGGGGTGCTACCGTGCTAACCTTCGAACTACCAGCACTACGATGGCTTACGCACAGTATGCAATTGACGTGGTAACATGGAAAGCTCCGGGTGCATTGGAAGCTACCATTTTTTGCTATGTTCTCTGGCTCGCTGCCAAGTTGCGCAGCATTGAAGCTGCCAAGGTAAGATATAGACCTCTGTGACTTTGACATCAACTTGAGCAAGGATATTTTTTTTCATTTGGGTCCATTTGATTTTTGTGGGAAATAGGGCCAAAGGTTCTTTTGGTTTCAGTCCATGGCACGGCTCTTGCTCCTTTCTTTCGGGGGCGGCACCTGCATCCCTATCGCCCTTGGATTTCGCCCTTTTCCATTGGCCAACGACGCTGCGATCACCTTGTTGCTAATCGCCTGGTGGCTCATGCACTGCTTCCCGGGAGACGCCATCTACAAGTTGTTCAACCAAGTTATGCCTCTTCGCGCGGTGCTTGTCTGTGGCTTTGAAGTCGCTCGCTGCAACGTCATTATCACCTGGCTCACACGTGCTCACGAGGTCGGTCCCTATCAATCTCCATTTGTGATAGTGTTGATTGAGCACTCGGCTACACATTCTACATTTACCTCCCATACTAGCCTATCAAAAGTATTTCTATAAGAAATTTTAAATTTTTCTAGACCTGGCATTGAATCCTTTCTACCCCTTTCCCTTTGGCTCAGGTGATTCCTCCCGGCAAGTACTACCCGGTTGCCGTGTGGGGGCCGGTGCTCAGCGGTTGGCTGGCGGGCTGCTTCGGAGGCTTCGTGCACGGTGGCCTGGACACGGTTAGCAACGAAGTCTCGTGGCTCGTGCAGTCAGCCCTGTACGCGGCCGTTTTCTTTCAACTGGCCGTGTACGACCCCAACACCAACTCGACGATCGAGTCCTTCAGCCCCATGCCCCGGTTGATGAGTGAAGCCACCGGCAGTGCTGTCGCGTGGCGCACTTGTGCCCACGTGAGCACCGTGCTGTTCATGGCAGGCACTGCATTCCTGCAGGAAGCTGCCTTAGGGAAGGACTTCAACCCGCTCGGTGGGCTTCACACAGTGGCGTACGCGGTGTCGGGGGTTCAGTCGAAAAAAGCCAAGGCCGATTAGACGAAAGATACATGTTAACCATCTGCGCTACGGACCCATATGCTTCCAAAGCATGTTGAAGATTTTTAAACTTCATTGCTTTGAAGTTTTCAAGACAGATAGATTGGTATCACGGGAGAATGAAGAATCAATGAATAAAGGATTTGTAATGCTATGCTCTGTTTTCTTGTCTCTCAACTCCTAATTGTTTTTCTTTATTTCGGTAGGGTATTAGCTATTAAGAAGACTAAACTGAAATTGGCGCCACTTTTATTTTTTTGGTTAATTTCTGTTGTATGGATAGGGTTAAACCAGTGCTATGAGAAGTGCTGTTAGCCGGGTTGCTACGATAATTGCGATAACCAACATAGCACCGTTCGCCGTTCGCCGTTTTGCGTTTTGCCCTTGTCTTGTCTCTTGTCTCTTGTCTCTTGTCTCTGTCTCTCTTGGCTGGTGTCTGTTGTCTGCGGGTTCGGCGCTGGTTCTTTAGGAGCTTCACCTTAAATCACAAGTATGGCGGCCAGAAGCGCTGGGGTAGCCAACGTAGTCAGGGAACAACTGTCCTTCCTGAATGTCTGAAGGCAAGCAAGCTCACTTCACTGCACTTCTCCTACTCCTACTCCTCATTCCTCACTCGAAGAAATGAAGAAGAGTCAACGGACAAACTTCAGCGAACCCGAGGAGTAAAAATCGAAGATCACAGAAAAATGACGTCTCCAAGTGCGTTCTTATTGGGCCTAGCTTTCTAAGTCTGAATGCAGTCTCAATGCCAAGCCTAGCTCTATCTAGAATAACTTGAAAAAATATTCGGTTCACTGTTTGTTGCCTGCCTTCCTGATCTTTCATCTCAGTGCCGAAGCGGTTACGCGGAGAGGGTGGACGAGCAGTGACAAGGGCTTCTGGCGAGGACGACCTAGGGTCACTAGCTTGCACATGGCTGCTCGTGAAAGAACGGTAGGTTCAGGAGGCGCTGCTACGGTCAAGATCATATGATTAATTACGTTCTGGCCTGTTGTCACTTGTTCTTTGGTGGCTATAAAGGCTAGCGAATATGTGCTTCCCAATAGTGGCTCTCGAGGCCGTGTGCCAGTCTTCATCGCTATAATTCATCGGTCTATTTGTTTTGTTTGTTTACTTTTAATCTCATTTCGCATACCTGGGGCTAGGTCCGAGACTATGGTGCCGTACTTACGGCTCATGGGCCTCAGCGAGATGGCGATTGAAGCGTGGACGAAAGCAGAAATGGAGACTGACACCTATAAGGTTTGTGCGCGTACTTTCAGCGGTGGCTCCCTATAGCTGGCGCCACAACTGTCTCTATATAGACCGATTTTACATTTCTAAGCCCACGTGGCTGAATGCACGCCCTTTATCTTAATTTATGCTCTCGTACTGTTCACAACTCGAATTAACAGATGATTGACTTTTTGGGGCCTGCTGCGCGACCAAACGGCGTCAGAATACTGAAACAAGACCGCGTTCAAAACCAGGTGAATAGACTTCAAGTAGACAAGCAATTAGCTTCATGAAGAAATTGCCCGATATTTGAAAGTCTCACTTACTAAGCACTAGTATGCCAAGAGCTACTCTAGTAGAGTGTATTCTTTTGTTGGAGAAAGTTTGGCATTGCAGCATTGCACGGCAATTTCAATTACCCCCTCCCCCCCCTATATGCTTTCCTTCTCCGACAGTCGACGGAATATAGCTTTGGGGTAGAGCAGCGCACGGATTCAAAAGTGAAAGGGCAGCCCAAGAAAGTGCTCGTTACCTTCAAAGCGAAAGGGCACCTCATCATCAAATCGGTCAGTCGAAGCTTATTCTCTCTCACGATACCTCGTTTTCTTTTTCATTTTATCTTTTTCATTTTCCAATAACGGGTCACACTTTTCGAACTCCCCTATTCCTTGCTATTGCTATTGATACTCAACAGGTTTTGCCCCTGAAAAACGGTTCGATTTGTTCGCTGGTGGAAACTTTAAGGGCAACCCAAGGCCCTGTTGTGGGCGAATCCGGCGTCCGAGAAGACACCATGCACCAAGTAAAGTGGATTGAATGTTCGCATATTGGATTAAGTGCACACATTTTATTCTTTCACTGACATCGTGCACGGAACACTTTTCATTTTGCTGCAGTGAAGTGATATCCTTTGCCAGTCGATTCTAGCAACATTTTTCTCCATCGTTTCCCCGTAATACCCTCAACTTCACTCTAACAGGAGTTTTTCGCAACTAATTTAACGGGTGGCAAAACCGTTACGGTTCATCGCTACTACAAAAAGTCTGAACTGCCTCCTGAAATCGAAGACGATGCTGACGACGATGAATCCTGATCTATGCATAGCTGAGATCAATCTTCATATGTGACACTTCTGTTGATTAGATTAGATTAGATTACACTCCCCAATTGCAAAGAAACAACAACAAATAGCATAAAGCTGCGTTTTGATGAATCCTCCAGAGCAAGTCTGACTGGGCTGAGTGTCCTTTTGCGCAATGTAATATTCATCTTTACTCCCATGAACCCTGTAGGGTCAATTCTCGGAAGGAGGCATAGGTTTCGAGTTGCTGTTATCTATTGTCTTCTATCTGCTATGCGAAACCGGAATTTTCCAATTACCGTTCATGGAGTTAGGATGGCTAGCCCCGTACGTAACCAGTTTCAGTTCCATTTATGCCATAAGTCACATGTATGCGGCCTTCGGCCTTCTAGCTGGAAGGGGAATGGGTTGCACACGTGAAGCAAAATGCGTATATCATACAGGAAACTGCTAACGCCATCGTTATCTGCGGTCATTACCATACCAATCCTTCGTAATATAGTATTCGAAATCGAAATTCCCTCGTCCAGTAGTCCACATGCTTTTTCTGTTTCTATTTTCCAATTCCCCTTTATCCTTTCTGTGCGCGAGGGGTATTTACGCGACTTCAGCAATAAGAAAACAAGGGAATTAGTACGGAAGCTGGGCCGCTGGGCCAAATGGGAAATGGTGCGATATGTACAGTCCCTAACTATGCTTGATGCTTGCGTGGCCGTCTCGATTTTTCTTCTTTGTCTTCGTCTGTGGGTGCTTTCCCATATGCAAAGTTTACCCATTTACTTCCTTACCGAAGCACCAGCTTTACCACGGATTCCTTTCGGAACCCTTTATGCACCTTAAAGCCAAGGACACGAATCATGCCCTCAAGCAGGGGCAATTTCCATGAAGCTAGTCCAGCAAGTTCCCACGCTCGCGAAGCACATGAAAACCGCCAGGCAGCTGCAAGAGGAGATGTACATGAATGAGACAAGGAAGACAAAGTAAGCCACTGAGACTACTGATGGTGTATATTACGACGATGATATAGTGCTGCCTAATGGTGCATGCTCAACGTAGCAGCAATCCGAAAAATGACGTTAAGAAAAAGAGAAACGCTTCGATAGTAAACAGCGAAGAAAGGTGAAAAGACAAAGGAAAGAATTTCCATGCAGGTGTTACCATCCGTACCTCGTCGTAGTGCTCCCAAACTTCAACTTCGTCGACAAACTTGGCAACCGCCAAGCCAAAAAGTTTTCGCGAGGATGAGGACGACTTCGGCGCATTAGAACCGCCCATATCGCCTCCTCCTGCGCCTTTCATTCGCTGTTGTTCGTGCCGTAACGGCGTCGTTTGCTGCTGGTTCACTAACGTGTGAAGGCTCAGCGGCAAGCGCAACTCCAGAGCACGCGTCAAAAATTCGGGTTCCACCATCACCTCCGCGGGGAGCGCTACTGTCGCCGAATACAGCGCCACGTCGAGCGCACCGAGCACTTTGTTCTCGTCGTCACAGGGGGCGTCGTAGAAGTAATCGTCGTCTTTGACCTCGTAATCGGCGTTGCTTTTGCTACAGTGGTGACTGTGCAGGTAGCTGTCATTCTCGCTCGGCTTGGCGACACCTTTTCCGTTGACTCCAAGCAGGCGAGCTTTCAAGACAGGAAGCGCTAGGAGCCGCCCATCTGCGGTCTTGAAGAGCACCGATGCATGGCTCCAATCCACTGCGAAAGGATCGCCGCCATTCTCCATCACCACGCCACCACCACTACCACTGCTGCTGCCGTTGTTCTCAACCACTTTCAGCATGCCGCTGTGGCACCGGCTCCCGCTTATTTTAGCGCTGCCTGTACCGCTGCTGCCCGTGCTGATCACTGTGCCGTGGAAAGGATGGCGCGAGCACGGACGAGGCCGCGGCCCACCGGAAGTGTTCTGGACGAGCACTCGGAGCTCGAGCCGCCTCGGGTACTGCTGCCGCAGCGCTTGCTTGCGGCTCACCCTAGGCTCTTCCCGCGGCCAGTTGGTCGTCGTTGTCGTTGTCGTGGTGTTCGGGTTGGTTCTGGGCGGCGTGGCAGTCCGCGTGTGGCAATTCGACGAGTGGTGAAGCCCTACCCATACGTCTGCAGAGACATTGCCACTACTGTAGCTGGATACCTGCACGGGGAGGCTGCCGCTGCCACCGCCGCTGCTGCCTAAGCTAGGAGTGTTGGTGCGGGTGCCCGCGCGCCCTCGGGCAAAGATACGGTCACCTCGCATTTTACAGCCGAAGAATCTCGGCAGCCGCTGGGCTGATTCTAGAGCGCGATAAGCCTATATTGCCGCAACGCACACATAGTATTCACAAAAAAAGTGAAGCTATAGATTCGAAGAAAAGTTAATATTCAATGTAAAAGTATGATAACACCGGTCTTGTGATTGAAAAGTATACAAGTCCTCTTAAGAACGCACTTCAGGGCAGCGCATTCAACTTACCAGCGGCCACGTGGATCCACCGAAGACCTTGGGATCAGTGTTGCTCGAGCGAGGCAGAGACCATCGACGGCGCACCAGTTCAAGCCAGAGGCGGTCACTCTGTGCATCGGCTCGCAGCGCGACTGACACTGCTGACGCAGTGGTCAAATCAAGGTGCGATGAAAACTCGAGAATGAGCCACCAAAGCGTCACAAGACCATGCGAAGCGGAAGGATTCGAGCGTCCTTCTCCCCAATCTTTCTCTTCAGCCTTATGGTCAGTGGATTCAACATGCGCTAGCTCTGCCATCTCAACCGACGATGTCCGTTTGCGAAGGTTTAGACTTTAGAGCATCATCGACGGAGCTGACGCTGCACAAAATATTCTTGCTTTTGCTTCGACCTGTGGTTCTTGCGTAGAATTGCACCAATCGTTGAAATCAGGAACAACACCACCAACAACCACGAAGAAGTGAGTGTCACAAAGATGGCGAAAGTTCTCCTCGCGTTGTTGCTGCTGCCCGCTGCAGCGGCGCAAGGCGGCGTGTACACAGACACGTACAACTTGCTGTTGTCAGAGACTCTGCCTGGAAGTCTTTTGCCGCAGGTTAGCCTCCTTTGTCACTCTAACACGCAGACATGTTTTCATTCACTAGATGCATGAAGGCGTGAACTATCCGCCGGAGCTATCCCTCGAAGTAACAAATTTACACTGCGCATCTGCGACATTGATCCCTGAAGAATTGTTAATGATTTCTTCCCTCCTATCTCTCGCTTTCTCGCGCACGCCATTCAGTTCAAGTTTCAATTGGGTGCCACTGAGGGCGGCTCGCTGGAAGTGAAAATTGGTGGCGGTGACACCGGACCTGAACCGTGCGTATCATCTCAAAACCCTCTTGTTTCTCAGTGCTACTGAAAAACCTCCAATAGTCTGACAACGGCACTTCGATTTGATTAGAATTCAAGAGTTTCAGCAGCTAGTTCAATCTCTGCCTGCATGGCGTTACTTACATCTCGCTTACTCTTGTGCGTTGTTTTGGAAACGTACCAGGTATGTGCCCTACGACACGGCGCCTGACGACATTTGGGATCATGCCAGCACCGACCTACGAGCGCCTTCGCTGCCCTACTTGCTGCAGGACCAGTGGACTTGTGAGCGCACTCCTACGGATGTGCCGACAGTAGCGTACGAAAACGAACGCCTGAAGTTGAGCATTACGCCGCAATGGGGTGCTCGTATCTGGAGCGTCTACGACAAGGTATTGTTTCTCGGATCTTCACGGGATCTTCACGTAGAACAAGAGCCAGGGAGAGCGTGTGGGAGAAGAAAGAGCATTTTGTTGCTAGCTTGCTCAGGAGTTCGTGTTGAATGATATCCTGTGTTTGTATTGAGATACATTAGGGTTCTGTAGTTCCTTACCTTGTTATGTTCCTTTCTGATATATTTTTTGTACCTTACGCACTAAATCCACAACCATGCGTTGCCATCGCAGGTATTGGAGCGTGATTGGACCTTCGCTAACCCGGCCCACCAGCCCGCCAACATTGGCGTCCTGAAGTCGTGGTCGGCAGGGGGCATTGAATTCAACTGGTCGCCCGGCATGATTGGCCACTCGGTCTTCAGCGAGTCGCCCGCGTACTTGGGCCTTCTGGAGACCGACCAAGGCCCCGTGCTGAGAGCGTACGAGTACGACCGCCGCAACCAATCCGTGTGGCAAGTGGACGTGTTTTTGCCGGCGGCGGACGCTGCTCACCGCGCGAAGCACGAAGCTCCACGGCGGCCTGCGCCCCAGGAGATGAAGAAGACACAGGCGACCAAGGACGCAAACAACAACCACAACAACAAGGAGAAGAACAAAGAGAACCCCCCCAAGGAGGGGAAAGCGTCGTCTGCAGGCTCTGACCCCGACGAAGACGTGGCGAAACTCTGGCTGCACCCCAAAGTCACCAACACCCAAACCTCGACGGATTTGCAGGGCTACTGGTGGACCTGCGTGGCAGTCCCCGCGGCTCCCTCTACACGGGTGGTGACCCCCGCCACTTGGAACCTGGAAACCAGCTCAGACCATTCGGTGGGGTCCCCGTGGCCGATTTTCAGCATGGGCAACAAGAACGCCTCCTTCGTGGGGACCAAGGGCAGCGGCTCAACGGACAACTCCTGGCTTTCGGCCATCTGGAGCGGGGATTTCTTCATGGGCCCGCTTGAAAGGGGGGATTCGGTGGTGAATTACATCAGTTACGCGGAAGAAGAGGGCTTCGTGGGGTTCCATGGGCACCCTCTGAATGGGACCAAGTTTTTCACCTGGGGCCAATCAGGGCCTGGGCGCTTCATGCAGGTACGGAATAGAATTATAAAGGAATTACTGTATGGAAGAAGAGGAAGTTCCGTTCCTTGAACTGTGTTCCGTGTGATGGCCTTCATATTTCATGTTTGATTTGTTTAGGTAGATTTATTTTTTAAGCCATAGTATGTACTTGTTTTTCATTGATGGTCAACCCTAAGTCCGCTACCTAAGCGCTTCCCTTTCTCATGGTCTTGTCGCACTTCGTGCCCTCTGCGTGTATCAGGACTTCTTGGGCGGCATTTCCGGCCCCAAACCAGCTGCCAACCGCACCGGCGATTACATGGAGCTTCAAGTGGGGCCCGCCTACACCCAATTCCAAACCTTCGACTTGCCTGCCGCCACCACCCTCGAATGGACCGAAGTGTTTGGCGCGTTCGAGGGGGACGCCACGCAGCTGCACTCGACCCAGTACAGCGACGCGCTGAACGAAGTGGAAGGATGGCTGGACTCCCCCGAGGGGGTAAACGACACTGCCTTTTTGAACACCGATGCCTGGTTGAGCACCCTGGCCGACACCCCACTAGACTCGATCCTTGCTTCCGGCAGTCCGTGGGGCGCCGTAGAAGAAATCCGCCGCGAAGCTGCGACCTCCTCCTCATCAGCTGCTGCTGCTGCTTCGAAAACTCACTCTCCTTCGTCGTCGCAGTCAAAGCACCACGGTCATGCGCAGAAGAAAGACGGGCTCCGGCGCGGGACTCGTCAGCCCACCAGCACCAGCGACACTCAGCTGGCGCCGGGCTTGACGTTCGACCACGATACGGCGTGGAACAGCCCTGTGTCTCGCCCGTGGTGCGAGCTGGCCACAGATGGCGCGTTCAGTGCCGACACTCTGGCGTCGCAGCCGCTGAGTTACCAGGTGAGTGCGTTAATTTGTTTTGGCGTGCGTGTATTTGATAGTGGGTGTAAAAGGGCTACAATTATTGGATTCTCGTTTACGTACTTAGAAATGTCCTTTTTAAATCCTTTTTAATAATATTCATGCTGCCTCATGTGCACTTATCGTGTGCTTCCTTTTGTTGCTCTCGTCAGATTGGCGACGAATGGCTTAACCTCCTCTTAGCTTCGGAGCAAACCGCTCAGTCCCCGAACTGGCTCACCAACTTGCACGTGGCCGTGGCGCTCATCGAACGCGGCGACGTGGACGAGCCCATGAAGCGCTTGGCTGCCTCCCTGGAAGCCCAACGCCTCAACCCTGTGGCCGCGCGCACCTTGGCGGTGCTCACGGATTCCGTGGACTCCGCGTGGCCCCTGTACCAGAAAGCCTTCACCATGGCGCTGGAACTCGCCGGCGGCAACGCGGACGACGATAACGACACCACCAACGGCACCTCGGTGGCCAGTGTGAACGTGGCCGCGGGGAAACAGCTGCTGCTGAACCTAGGGTCAGAAATGTGCGCTTTCTTGCAAGGCGCGGAACTTTGGGCGGACCTCCAGACCTTTGTGGAAGGCCAACAATTTGCTGACGCCATCGCCCTGGCTCCCTCCCTGGCAACCCTCGACACGGTGCTCCTCTCTCAAGTGTACATCGCGCTCCGGGCGGAGTCTCCTGCCAAACCTCAGGACGCTTTGGCCGTGCTTGGGGCCTCGGGCCCGGCGGGCTGTTTCCCAACTTTTGGCCGCGCGCGGTCGGTGCTCATGGACCTGTGGTTTGAGGCCAATCAAGTGATTGAAGAAACCACTCTGGGCCGTCCTCTGCTCCCCATTGAAGCTCGCGACAACCGCGTCAGCATTCCGGCCCCTCGCAACATTGGCTGCCCTTATGCGTCCTGGTCGGGCGCGAACAAGTGTCAGTATTGGTAAAAGCAGAAAGAAGGATGGCATTTTCGGAGATCTCTCTTGATCCTATTGGAATTCTGAGATGAATTATTACACAGCGCATTGGAAAGCGAATGACTTGTAATGTGCAGGTGTCTTACGCGCGAATCACGTGCTAGACCCCCCCTGTAGTTTTGGCGAA
>Ga0307982_1002779_pt1 | contig 14043 bp, 12 predicted proteins | sample OrgLakmetagen989_FD_201847 | JGI IMG/M metagenome (GOLD analysis project Ga0307982, IMG submission 201847) | Saline water microbial communities from Organic Lake, Antarctica - #989 | ecosystem: Environmental > Aquatic > Non-marine Saline and Alkaline > Saline | place: Antarctica: Organic Lake...
AAAGTTTTGATCCCACCCACCCACCCCTCGGTGCGCAGGGAAAAGCGCACCTCAAATTTTATTGCCATTTCTTGTCATGCAAGTGTACGAAGGTACCCCCCTGAGAATTGGGAGGTAACAACGGGGGTTCAGCACGGCCGAATGGACACCACGCCGCTGACGGGACAGGCATAGCGCTGGCAAGCATGCTGGGAATGTCTACTCTCAGGCTCAGTATTGACCAATGAAAGTTTTCCCAAGACACCACCTGTCCTGGTGTGTTGGCTCATAAAATCGCAATCCGGCCAAAATGCAAAGCAACCTCATTGAGAGGACCCCCAGACCCTGACCTGGCGAATCCAGCGCCAGTCTTGGCCAGACCTGTCACACGCACATGATCCAGGGCGCGCAGTTCGTTTCGTGAAACGTGGAATGCTTTACTCGAACTCTCTGCATGCACACTCTTGTGTACTGTTGAGGCTCTGCCCTGTCGACAACTTCTCTTCAGCTTATTCCATTCGAGTGGCTGCCCTTTTGTCCAGACCCCTGAATTTCCATCTTTCAGCAACACAGTTTACCATTATGGCATCTATGAAGAACTACAGTGCTCACACACTGACGAGTACGTGCTTACCAGTGGCACAAGGGTTTGTGCGGAAATTGACGACCGTTTCAGTTGCAAGAGCTTTTCCCTGCAGGCAACTGGGCAGAAGATAGAGCTGAAGATATGAAGCATGGAATATATCCTGACTATGGATTTGTAAGTAGCATGCATGTTTTACGGCGAGAGGTCCCCACCATTGACACTGCCGTTGCAGCGTGAGACACAAACTACCAGCAGAGAGCAATTTGATGCTCCATCAAGGCAGGGCAAGCATTTGCTGCCTGATTCGGGCCCTCGTTTCGGCATGGTGTGCAGAGCAACCTACCGCGCTGCTCAGTACTCCCTGGCAGCTGATGCAGGGGATGTCGCATCAGGGAGCCAATTCGACGCAGTGATCAAGACACACGGCAAGCAGGAGGCTCAGCGCTTCTTCGAGACCACTGCTCGCGCTGACTACGGCGGATCCGGGAAGCCGACACGGTTTCAGCAGTTGGCTGCTCGTAGCGCCTCCTCCAAGGCCGCTGGCGGATCTGTGGTCCCCCGCGGAGACATCTCCACCATCAAGCCCAGGGCGGGCGCCGCCTCTGGGCTCAGCCTGGAGGAAGCAGCCAAGCGCTCCTGGATCCCTGGGGGGAACCCAGCACTGGCGGCTCTAGCCAAGCAACAGACACAGGGCCACCGCCAGGCGCAGGGCGGGCATGCCAGCCTGCAGCTCAGCGGCACCGCCACGGGAGTGGTTCGCTCCGCTGCTGCTCGTGCCGGGTGCAGCACCGCCGCTTGGCAAGCCCCCACCCGCCAAACGCTCATCACGGGCACACAGGAACAGAGGAGCCTTGTGCGTGGGCGCAGGGTGTTTGCTGATGAGTGAGAGATGGGCCTGTGCAGTGGCGGCGGCAGGGGTGACTGTGTGAGCGTGCGCGCTACCAACATTTGAGATGAATAAACAGGTGGTGCAAAAATTACACGAGGGATCATGCCCCCTGGTCCGACAGAGTCAGGCCCACGCAAATCATAAACATCCATGAACACATGCGCTGCCAGCGCCTGCTAGCCGTAGATATCGTCTTCCTCCTCCTGGGGCCGGCGGTCCGAGGCCGCCTCGTGGGCAGGGTAGCTGAACGCGAAGGAGTGCGAGGAGCTGGCGTCGCGGGGGGTGCCCACTGCGGAGGCACGCTGCTGCGATGACATGCCAGCCAGCACATTGCGCACTTCCACGACGTTGCGGCTGCTGGAGAGGGCGTGCTGAGACTGCGGCGCCGGCTGTGGCTTGTTGGCTCGCCGGGTCTTGCTGGGCAGCTCTGTCTCCAGGGAGCTGCTGCTGCTGCTGCCTGCTTCGCCATGCACAGTGGGCTTGTGCTTGAAGGAGTACGCGTAGTGCGACGCGGGCACAGCGCTGCCGTGGGTGGGCGACGCGGAGCGGGGGCTGATGTTCAAGGGGTTTGATGCTTTGCGCGGACCTTTGTCCGCAGCTGTGTTGTGTCTCACAGCCGGTGCTTCCGACCAGGGGGCGGCCGGAAAGGGAATGCCTAGCCTCTCTGCTAGGATGTATCCGTCAATGTCGTCTGCCAAGTACTCCAGGCGCAGGTGCTCCAGCGCCAGGTCGAAGGCGAAGCAGGCTCCCAAGGTGAGCAAGACTACAAACCAGAAGGGTCCACGTTCCATCATAGCAAAGGTGACGCCGTAGAAGTTGGGGGCCAGTGCCATTAGGCCGTTGTAGCCCACCACAAAGATGAAGTACCCCAGGATGGAGAGCCAGAAGAACAGGTGGCTCACCCACGTCCACGTCGTGGTGATGTTGGGCAGGCCGATCTTCAGCTGCATGGCCAGCACCAGGCAGGTGTACGTCGTCTGCCCAGCCACGCCCATACCGTCCACCAGGCCAGTGGCGGACCACTGCGGGCCGGCGTTCTGGTACGCTGCCCACGGCAAGAAGAACACGATCATGGCGTAGATGAAGGCGTGGGCCAGCCACGCCAGCATGTACTTGACGTTCAGGTTCATGTGGTACAGGCCAGACATGTACACCTCCGGGCGCGACAGCACGGTGCGCTCGGACAGGTCCCTGTCGAACAGACCCACCATTATGATGGGCAGGCCAAGGAAGAAGTTGTACCCAGAGTACACCAGGGACTCGAAGAAGGACGTCCCGGAGAAGCCTGTGAAGGCGTTGAAGCAGAACAGGGCCATGGTGATGACGACGTTCTTGTAAAAGGAATACAGCACCACCTTGGACATGCGCACGTAGGACCAGCGCCCGTGCACCAGTAGCAGCCGCTTCAGGAAACGAAACTGGGCGATGGCAAAGTCGGAAGAGTTCACTGCTTGCAGACCCTCCTTGCCGCTGATGCCCACACCCACCTCTGCCTCCTGGATCATGTTCACGTCGTTGGCGCCGTCGCCGATGGCCAGGGTCATGGGGCGCGGCTTGATGCCCTCTTTCACCATTTTGATGATGGACGCCTTTTGCCCGGGGGAAACGCGGCAGGCGATGACAGCTTTGCACAGTGTGGCAGTGATGAGGAACTTCTTCTCGCGCTCTGGGTGCCCGATGATGTGGTACAGGGCAGCGCCTGTCACCACCACCGCCATGTTGGTCTGCACTTGCACGTCAGCCATGTTCACGTCAGCCAGGGGGCTCACCGGCATGCCGCTGCCCGAGGCGTTTGATGCAGATGGGCTGCGGTGGGAGGGGGAGCCTGGCACTGAAGCCGCCTCTGCGCCCTGCCCCACCAGGGTGGCGTGGCTGCCCGCCTTGGACTCCGCTTCCGCGTTGGCCCGTCGCAGCTTCTCCGCGATGGTGGAGGAGTCCAGGGAGTACGAGCTGGAGGCAACGCTACTCGTGTTCACTGTGACATGCGCCGTGTCGTCCCCGAGCAAGGGGGGCGTCGCCGCCTGCCCTCCCGGGGTGCCGGACTTGCTCAAGCCACGCATGCGTCGCTGGCTGCGCGCCCCCGGCAGCTTGCTGGCCTCCCGCTTCAGCAGCTTGTCCATGAAGCTGCGTGGATCGTCATGGATGAGCTTGAACTCCCTGGACAGTGCGTCCAGCTGCGCCGCCACGGCGTTTTGATTGCCCGTGGTGATGCGGATGAGGTTCTCGTCTGGGATGCTGGCATCCAGCAGCTGGCAGGAGCGCCCAATGTTGATGGCAGTTTCAGGCTTGTCCCCCGTCAGTACCCACGTCTTCACGCCTGCACGCCCTAAGTCTCGGATGGTCTCTGGCACGCCATCCTGCAGTCTGTCCTCAATGGCTGTGGCCCCCACCACACGCATGTCCCGCTCCGAACGAGCAGCGAGCTCTGCCAGGGCCTGCTCCCGCCCCTGCGACAGCGCACTGGCACGTTCGTACTCCCGCTCCCACGCGGCGGCCTCTGCAGTCGGCATCTCCCGCACAGCCAGCACCAGGGTGCGCAGGCCCAGCTCCCCGAAGGAGGACAGGTGCTCCTCCAGCTGCGCCCGAGAGGGCTCCTCGGGGCAATACTTGAACATCTCGCTGTCAGCGCCCTTGCAGATGAGGAGCACCTTCCCCCCTGGGGCCTTCACCACCACCGACATGCGCTTGCGGTCAGCGTTGAATTCGTGAAGCCCCATCCAAGAGTACTTCTCGTCAGTGCCCTGCACACGCACAGTGATGCTGTCGTGGGTGCGAGCGCGGAACTGGAAGCCCTGGCGCCCCGCCGCTTTCACCAGCGCTCCCTCGTCTGGAGACTCCGCTTGGTACGTGAGCTCTCCACCGTCTGACCACTCCGGCACCACTGTGTGGCACACAGCCAGCAAGGTGAAGAACTCCTTCACGTGCGCAGAGGTGGCATGCACCCCCGGTGCAGGCTCTCCCTTGAGCAGGGCGCTGCACTTGGCATCTTGAAAGACGGCGCTGGTGTCCTTGCTGGCGCCACCCCCCCCCGCCTCCCCCCCGGATTGGAAGACGTCGTCCTCGTCGGCGCCTTCGTCCGCTGAGAACTGCCCGAACATGTCGCGGCCAGTGGAGAACATCTTGAACTCCATGATGTTCCGAGTGAGTGTTCCTGTTTTGTCGCTGAACACGTACTCGATCTGCCCCAGGTCCTGGTTGATGTTGCTGGTGCGTGCCTTGGCCGGTGTGTCTGAAATTGGGTCGTACATGGCTGCATCTGAATCCACAAAGAACGCCTGCATGTAGTTCACCATCTCCACAGTGACATACAGGGAGATGGGGATGAAGTTGTTGAACAAGATGAGAAAGGTGAAGAACTCTGCCAGCCAGGAGGGGACGACGTAGATGGGGCCGCTTGTCTGCAGGTAGTACAGCCGGTTGTCCCATGCGGCTTGCCAGATGGCTGCAGCGATGGTGGTCAGTGTGCACAGCGCGAACTGCGCCAGGAAGATCACCCCCAGTAGGGAATTCATGGTTTTCTCCACTTGGCTCATCTTGCTGCGCGTGCTGCCGGCCTTCTTCATGACCTTGGTGTCGGAGCCCGTGTACACAATCAAGCCAATGATCCAGTGCGTATTGCGCAGTGAGGATCCACGCAGGACGACGTTCTTGTTCACCACGCCAGCAACGCCACTGGACGGCACCTCCAAGCTGCCCACAAACTTCAGCAAGTCGTCGTTAGGGTGGTCACACTCAAACTTGCCGCTGATTCGAGATAAATCCTCCCTGGTGGGGAATGCTTGGGCGATTTGGCGCACGGCGTAGCGCAGCTTCAGGTCGGTCTCGCCGTCAATGTTGCTCGTCTCCACGTAGGCCTGGCCGCCAGGCTCGCTGGTTTGAAGCACAATCATGTCTGCCGGGATTTCACCCCTGTCCCTGATGAGCATGACATTCCCAACAGCCAGGTCTTTCCATGCAGTTGAGTCATCCAAGACTCCACCAGCTTTGAGCAGAGTTGCTGGCCGATTGTTCACATCGCGGTCGCTGCGATGCCGCTTGGCATCCTCCAACACCTCCTTCACCATGGTAATTGCCAAAACAACAACAAGGGGACCAAGCGTTGTGAACGGGCTCAGCGGAGAATTGAAGATGGTCGGAAAGTAGGTGCCAATCAGCATTAGACCCGAGATCACCAGGAAGTATATGTTTGCAGTTCGCCGAAACCTGCGCACAGACAAGACAGTGAACACAAGCTCAGACTGCCCGGTCAGAATCAACAGTCTCTCTTGGTTTATTTGAGTTCGATCAAAACCGAGGCCCAGATGACCGATGAAAGCAAACAACCATTGAGCCAAAGTGGCATGATGCAGTTTTCAGCGCAGATTCCCTTCCGCACTTACTGCTCCAGCAAACTCTTGCCGATAAAATTGTACCACGTATACTTGCTTGTACGAATGGCATTTGGTTCAGACACTTCAAATGCAGGCTCAGTTTGAGGACCATTGATGACGCCTTCTCGCAGCGGCGTGTTGTGCTCGGCCGTGCCACACAAACCAAGACAAGCCATCGTGGCACGCTCTGGCACAAAGCGCTTGTGGAGTGGCACTTGTCCCAATGAAACAGGTCTCAGGAGCCGGGTGTGTGACCTCAAACCGCCTACACAGCAGCAGTTGAGTAGCACTGCAAGAAAACAAATGCACTGCAGCTTTGCTCAAGGAGCTGCTTACAAGTGCCAAACTGCACAGCTTGATTCCCCACTGGCGTGGCCTGTGGGTTCAAAAATAAAGACGTCTGCCGCGCATATCAGCATGGCTGCCTGCTCGGCGTAAACATTGAGCACCCCTCGTCAATCGATTGGTTTTTCTGCCTGCTCGAAGTATGTAGTGCCCCCCTGTGCAAGTGCCTGGTTTCCCAACACCACGAGCGCTTCGAACTCATGTGGCCAAACGTGCGAAAAAGGAACAAAAGCTTTAGAAGCTTTGGTCCTGCACATAAGTTTGCTGCGGGCGGAGTAGCCCATTCCGCGCATCAAACTGCTGTGTATTCATTGGGCCCGCCAAGCTGTGGTAATAATCAGCTCATTCAAGCCATGGCTGCAGCCCTGCAGCCCCGTGGCGCACCATGGATCCAGGCTTTTGCCTATGCTGAATTTGATGCTGATCGTGGCCAGGTTATGCGATTCGTGTATCCCCCGGAGGCCGTGAGTGACCAAGACCAGCGGGAGGACGCAAAAGCCGCACGGTGCCTCACAAACACAGCTCTCGGATGACCAAAGTCACAAAGTAGCTTGCTTAGCACTACCTGACTCAAATACTGGACAAATGGGAGATTCGATTCACTGCTTCCGCAGTCGAAGGTATGCAGCAGAGCGTGCTCGCTCCCTGACAGCACTTCGTCACTCCAGTACTTGTGCAGGGACAACCGGGCACTGCGAAGCGGCCACGGAGACTTTCACGACTTTTTCCATGGCTGCTCCTTTTTCAGGCAGCAGCGCGATCCGGCTCGGCGCCGTGGCTTTGCCCAATCTGCTCTGGTGGCAGTGAGCCAGTTCCCGTACGTGGGCCTGCTTCGGACAATCGCGGGCATCGTGGGTCCGCTGTTCTACAAAATCGGCCCGACTGCACTTGAAGCTGCATACAATGACACACGACTGTGGGCACTTCCCGTGCCGGGGGCCAGCTTGGACTTGCCCCTGCTGGGACAAGTGCTTCGGTTTCACGTCCCCTGGACGGGGTCTGAGGGAGACCCAGCTGCCACGGCACAGCTGCACAACGGAGACACCGCCGACCCAACACGCTCCATCCCACGGCCTCTACCTGCAGCTCGCCCAAACAAGGGCTTGACGCTGGCTGAAGTGTTCGCAGCCAAGCACTCTGAGGTGCCTGGGGTATTCCAAGAGATCGGGCTGTTTGCCGCCTTCCGCTCACTCACGCCCTGCCTGTGGTCTATCTGGGAACTCGTCATCACGGGACAGCCGCTGCTTCTACTGGGTGCATCCCCAGATGTGTGCGGCGACGCTGTGATGGGTGCTGTCTCCCTCATCGCCCCCATGCGCTTCAGCGGGGACTTCCGGCCGTACTGCACCCTGTACGACCCAGACTTCAAGGGCCTGGCTGCAGCGGTGAACGCGGCAGGTGAAGCCGATGTGGCTGCTGCCAGCAGCGGTGTCTCAGGCTGGGCCATGTCCTTCATGGGCGGCGGCGGCGGCAAGGCTGCCAGCATTAATTCCCCCAGGCTGCCCGGACCCGTGTCCAGGCCCCGTCCTGATGGGGGCACCTCGGCACAGCTGCCGCCGCCCCATCTGGACGCAAGCACAGTGGGCAGCCGCTCAAGCAGTGCAGTGCAGCCAAGCATTGGCAGGGTGTGGCAAGCTGCACAGTCAGCTGTGCACTTGCCGGCCATCCCACCCTTCGGAGCCCCCCTCAGCCCTGGCGCCGCGTACGCAGTGCCATTCCAAACGATGTCTGCAGCAGAACGCCGCAGACGCAGGCGCCAGCCAGCCCACTTGAACAGCGGCTTGGCCACTCGCGATGCCTCACGCAGCGACGTGGGCTTGCTGCCGGAGTCTTGCCCTGTGATCATTGGAAGCACCAATCCGTACTTCACCAGGGCCCTGGGGAACTGTCCCAATGCTGTATGGCTGGGAGCTCACCCCCCACTGCTGCCTGTGCCCAACCCGACCTCCCTGCCGTCTGTCCCCCATGCAGGGGGGGGTGCAGGGGCCCTCCGCCGCCGCACATCCTTCCTCCAGCCTGCTCTGCACTCTGTGCAAGAAAGTGACACTACCATATCCTTGGGGCAGCAGCAGGGAGAGGCGCATGAAAGAATGGGCTCTTTTCCGCTTGACGTGGCTGAAAGTGCTTTCGTGAGCAGCCACGGCACCACTCCGTCGGCGGGGGGGCGAAATGAATCAACGGGGGGTACTCATGATGACACTGACGCCGAAGGCAGCGATCAGGACCAAGAGATCCAAATGGCCACAGCAGCCGAATTGGCAGCTGCCACGGCTGCCGTGCTGCGGCGGGTGGAGCAGCCTGCCAAAGAGCTGGGATTCACCTCAGGCAGGCGAGTGAAGCGGTCAGCCTCGGCAGGGGCAGCTGGCAGCGTGCGGGGTGCCGTGCCTGGGCACAGGGAGATGATGACCCCCACGTCCAGGCGGAACACGCGCACCAGCGGTAGCTCCACTGCCACAGCGCCGCCTTTTGACGCTGAGGAGGCCTCTTGGTCCCTGGCAGAGCTCTCCACCGGTATGCTGCTGGATGGGCGCAGCGCCAGCGGCGAGGCCAGCCCGAATGTGGACAGCCCTGTAAAAGGTGCAGGGGGGGTGAGGGGGCCACACGTGGTGGCAGCCCATGATGAACATAGCGTGTCTGCGTCCGACGCCGCCGACGAACATGCCTCCACCGCTGCGGGGGGCACAGATGCCGGCGCGGAGAGTGTTGCCTCCAGGTCGTCGGTGGCCACGCATTTGGGCCACATCGCCCGCACCTTTTCGCCCCAAGTCCTGCGAGCAGCTGCAGCTGCGTACCACGCCAGTTTCGCAGCCAAGCACTCCATGCAGGTGCTGAAGCCAGTTGCCAGCTTGGCCGATGCCTTGCCTGGCCCGGGTGAGACCTCTGCCGCTGGGCCTGTGTTTGCCATGAGGCGTGCAGCGTGGGTGAAGCCCGATGACAACGTGCTGCGTCAGCTGCTGCCACTGCGTCGAGTGGACGAGGTGACTCTGCAGGAGCGCCTGGCAGCCGGGCATGGCATTCACGTCTCCAGGTCATCAGTGCCAACCTCCAGCGAGGGACTGCACACAACAGGTTCGGGCCGGGGGCAGGGGGCAGGGAGCACTGTTGCTTTTCGTGGCATGCTGGAGGGGCATGTGCCAGCCGTGCTCATCAACAATGCACTGCTCAGGCAGCACTTCCGCTCCCTGACGCGGGACTTCTTGCAGCCGTTTGAGGGGTACTTCTCTGTGGCCAGGGCTGCCGCGGTGGCTGCATCTGTCAGACCTGGCGGAAGTAGCAGCCCTTTGCGCTCGCAGGCGCAGCCAGTGGCTGCTCCTTCCCCTGTTGACCAGCAGCCTCCAGCTGCTGAGACTTCGGATTCAAGGCAGCGCTCAGTGCGCTCGCTCCCGTCGTCCGCGGGGGGGGTGCAGCTGCAGCACTCCTACGGGCCCTATGATGACCTTGCAGATGCACTGCTCCCAGCGTTTGACAAATCGGAGTTTTTTGCTCAGCTGAAGCGACGAGGCCCCCCAAAGCTGTTGGCCAGCTCCAAGTGGCTAGCGCTGTACCGCGCCTTCGTGGCTGGCCCCCTGTTCCCCACTTGGTTCCAGGCCCGAAGGGCTGAAGCCAAGCAACACCTGCGATATTTATCAAGAGCGTTGCGCGTTTCTGCGAGTGATGCGTCGTTGCACGCGTGCATTGTGCCCCGCAGTGCCCCTGGGCAAGCAGCAGCACCAGTAAACGCCGGCGACCCGTATGCCCTGTTGACACCACAGGAGGCAAATGGCGCAGCCGCCAATGCCTGCACACTGTGGCACCGTATCAGAGTTGCGCTGCGGGACGCATACGGTGCACAGCACACAGATGTCGAGTACCACTCCGCCCTGCGTAGGCATGCGTCTGTGGTGTGGCACTGGCTACGCCCAGACGCCCGCCAGCTCATGGCAGAGACAGAGCACACGATGCACTCCTTTGGTGACGCAGACAGTGTGTGGATTCTGGAAGAATTGGTGGGCCAACAGCCCGAGCGCGCCTCCACGCCCAGAGCCCTAGTGGCTGCAGAGGCCATACCAGCCAGCCGCGAGGCTGGTGTGGACTTCACACGCACCCAGCATGCCATTGCACGGTCTGCTTTGGGGGTGATGGAAAGCTCCCACACCCAGGGCCAAGCCAGGGAACCTTCCGAGGCCGCTTCGCCAACTCGACAGGGGCCACCCTCTCCTCAGCAAGCGCTGCCAACCCCTGCAGCAGCAACCGGTGATGAGCGGACTGGTGCATTCAGTGCTGCACAGCCAGCCGTGATGCCACTGCCACTGGGCTCCCCTGCGCCGCCAGTGCACCTTGTCGCTGCCAGCACTACGGCAAGCCAACCGCACGAGCGCCCCTCCCAAGCCCCCAATACAGCAAGTCCAACCACACCTAGGGCATCACAGACTGCATCAGGGGAAGGCACGTCTGTACTCACGCCGCGTGTGCATTCCTCGGTGCATGCAACCCCGTTGCCCATTTCACCTGATGTGAGCTCGGCACACCCACACATGCCCAGCTCAATGCAAGCACAGCCAAGGCATGCCCCGGCGTCAGCTTTTGAGCCATCAACAGCTAGTACAGTGATCCATTTGCCCGCTGCTGAAGGAGGCAGCCATAGTGTGGTCCTGGGGGCTGGGGGGTTGATTGGTCAAAGCAGGTCACTCGGGAAAGGGCACATAGCCATTCAACGTAGGTGAAAACCGATAGCGCTGATCTGTTGCTGCGCATTTCTTTATTCTGCTGCGAATTCATTGAAATTACGCGGTTTTCTCGTTTTGCTTCTGCTCTGCATCGGCTGCCGTAGCTGCACCGCCCTCGCTAGCATCCAGTCCCGGAGCTGCAATAGGTGCTGCATCTTCTGGGTCAGCAGCTGCTGCAGAACGTGCTGCATGCCGAGCGGCAATTTCAGCCTCTGCTGCAATGATGAACTCCTCTGACGGGGCTGCTGCTGGGGGCGGGGGGCCCCCAATCACCATGTGGAAGCTGCCGGTGGCGCCAGCCGGCTCAGCCTCCTCCGAGGCCTGGGAGGCCCCGTCACCGCCAGCATCAAGCGCTGTGCCTGAAGTTACATGCGTTGCGTCTGCTGCCCTATCGCCATGCTCTGTGCGCCTGCGCTTTGCAGCAGCTGCTGCTTGCACAGCTGGGGGTGGCATGGCCCCCTGGCAGACCACGATCACAACCGTGCCGTGGGGCATGCTGGGCAACGCAGCAGCCAAGGCTGCATCCCAACCACCCGCCTCAGCAGCAGTTGCATCCTCTGCTTGGTCTGCAAACTCTTGGGGGACGGTGATCTCGCCGCCGGCGACTACAAGCGTGGGCCCTTGCCACTGGGCAGTACTGCCGGCGCCAACAGCAGGGCCGTCCTTGGCAGCTGTCAGGCGTGCCTTGTTGCCTCGTCGCAGTGCCTTGACTGCTGTGGCTACCACATTTGCAGCATCGCCTGCGGATAGCACGGAGATGCTCTCGCTGCTGCTTGTTTGGTGCAGCTTGACGAAGTCGCCAGAGCCCACCACACACACCCGGTGCCACACTGGCATTGTGCTGCCACGAGCTGGAACGGGAGGTGGTGTAGCTGACTTCACGCCTGGCTTTGCAGCAGGCGGCTGGGCCGGGCGGCGGGCAGACAGCAGACTGCAGGACAGGGGGGGGGCACTTCGGCGACTGGTGCCTTTGAAGAACGCCTGTGCGTCAGGCAAGCCAAAAGAGGGCCCCTTGGTGGCCTTGAGTGACGCCAAATCCATCGCCGCTAGCGCGTCTTCAATGCTGGAGTGCCCCTGCGTTGCTGCGCCCTCGTCCTCCCCCGTCTGGATAGCTCGCTTCAGGTACCGGCTGGCCAACCAACGCAGCGAGTTCTTGTGCACTCCACCAGCATGGTGCGGGAATAGCACAGAGGTGTCCACCACACGACTGTGGATGATGCGCAGCACATTCAAGTCGTTCTCCAGGCCATGCCCAGCCACCATGCACCCTGGGCTGGCATTAAGCAAGGCAAGCACCTGCGTCCGGGCATCGACGAAGCTGACCACACCAGCACCCTGCAGCATGGCCTCAGTCATGCCGCTCCATCGAGTGAGGTAGTCAAGTACAGGCTGCTCTGGGCGCACAAGCAGGTCCAGCAGTGTAGCACGGGAGCTGCCGTCAACCAGGGACACCCGTGCCAGCTCCATGCCTGCCTCGGTACGCACCATCTCGCAATCAAGCGCCAAAACACTGTGAATCCCCGGTGTAGCCGCAGCAGGGCTTGCTGTGCTCTCAGCAGCACCAGCTGCATGGCAGTCGCTCTCCTGCTTTTCAAGACAGGCCAGAGGGGTGTCCAGCACCCCATCAGCACCGCTGGACAAATTACTGAAATCTGCTTCAGCAGTGGCGGTCATGGTGTTAGCTTCTGCCCAGTGCACAGAGTCATCCATGTGCCCTGCATCCACGGCAGCAGCTTTTATGTCACTGGACGGGGGCAGGGGGTACGAGTGCAGCAGAAGCTGTCGAAGAGTCATGCTGTACTCGGACAGGGCGTGTTGCTCCTTGGCCACTGCTGTCCCCGTGCGTGTGCGCTTGGCGCCCTGCCCCTTCTTGCGGGAGGGGTCCAGGATGGAGGGGGGCTGGTACAGCAGGGAGCTCGTGGCGTCGCACGGGTGGCGCCGCTTGAACCACTGCACTGCCTTGTGCACTGCATCCGTGGATGTCAAGCAGCTCATGGCGTGGGTGGGGATAATATCGGCGGCGTTGTCTGTGCCACGTAGCATCAAGAACAGCACACCGGTGACCATGGCACGGTTGCGAAGCTGCAGCCAAGGCACCTCATCCTCAACGCCTGCAGCATGCATCAAGACTCGACGCAAAATGGCAGGCTTAACCACAGAATCATTTTCAATGTCTTGCGCCGACGGTCTGCCTTTGTTCGACTTAGCCCGAGCCATGGCAGAGCCTACAGCACCCCCGACGCCCAACGTGACAATCGCCCCACGAGGGGCCAGCTCCAACAGCTTTTGCTGCGAAAGTGGAGATGCCAAAGTCGGTGACTGGACAAACGATCCCGAAAAAAGCTTAGAATACAACTTTTTGCGCAGTTTGGGTTTTACCGGCACCTCCAATAAGTCGGCGGGCAGGTTCTCACTAGCCATGGTAAGAAAAGTCTCAAATACCGCAGCGAGGCCCCAGGCCTGTGCGCACTGAATGTGTCTGGACTGCTCTGCCAGATCGCCTAAAATATAGGGTCAGAATTGCCGACTTGTCTTCTTCTGGGCTTTAAATTGAAGGGACCCGACTGCAGGCCGCCACATGCGCTACGCTAGAATCTGTCTGCGGGACCCCCCCCTACTACCCTCCCCCTGTTGTGCTGCTGGCCCTCAGATTGACGAATTGAGGAGGGTAGTAAACGAAGTGGCCTAAGCGCTATTTGAATACTGTCAGCCTTTTCGTCCCGAGCAGCGCTGCTGCCCCCTCCTCCACCATGTCAGCGAGGTGGGGGCGGCATGCTCAAACAAATGTGCAGAATGCACTGCGGATCGATTGCGCAGCAGCTTGCTGTGGCGTCTGTCCACTCGTTGATGTTTGCGGTACAAGCTTGGCGCTGCATGACGGGGAACCAGACTGATGGAGCTGGAGCCCCCACAGCAGTAGCGGTGCTGGGATGAAAGGGTGCCCTCGAAATACATATTTCAAGGACGCTGTGAAGGGCAAGTCTCTCCCGTTGACGGACTGCATTCACAAGCATGTGAAACACAACAGCCCGGACAGGAAATTTGAAGAGACAATAATCTCCACTGTGTGCAACTAGACCTCCTTTGTGGCGCCAGGGCTGCAGGCGCAGCCGCTTGATGGATGGGCAGCTGCCCAGGCGTGACGATGGGGGTGGCATGACCGGATTG
>Ga0307982_1002781_pt1 | contig 14034 bp, 11 predicted proteins | sample OrgLakmetagen989_FD_201847 | JGI IMG/M metagenome (GOLD analysis project Ga0307982, IMG submission 201847) | Saline water microbial communities from Organic Lake, Antarctica - #989 | ecosystem: Environmental > Aquatic > Non-marine Saline and Alkaline > Saline | place: Antarctica: Organic Lake...
TAAGATACACGAGGGAGACTTACACACATCAATAGAAGTGCCCATATGATTCCTGCGTAGTACCGTGGTGTCGTGTTCTCGAAGCTCGTAAGCTTTCAACGCATACACTTTGGCTGCTTCTAGGTCTTGGAACGACGCGTAAGTGTGGGCCATTTCCAAATAAATCAAAAAGTCCGACGTGTCCTGCGCGAGCTTGCTGCTGCCACCGCCACCGCCAGACGTCATCATCGATGTCGTGGACCCAAACAGAGAAGCAGCGGCTGAAGTAGAGCCAGCTCCTCCTTCACCTCCTCCTCCTCCTCGGAGGGTAGTTAACAAGTTGTCGCCAGGCAAAGAGCTACTCATGCTGCTGCTGTTCGGCCGATGCTTGCGCTGCGCCGTGCGCGCTTCTAGGTGCCTTTCGTAGTGGAACACCTGTGCGCGCGCATGCAAGAGAAAGGAATACAGAAGAAGAGACACAAGGCATAGACACAAAATCAAGGCATGAACAGTTTTCTTGACAAAAGAAATATAGAAGCAAAAGTGTATTTTTGCATGGTTGATATTGCACCGTTAAGTTGCATTTTTTTGTATGTCAAACGCTTACCGCGAGTGTAGGCTCGCCTCCATCGTTGAACTCTCGCGCAAGCACTAAGAGCGAATCAGGGTCTTCTAGCCAGTTGTTCCAGGATGTTATATTCGAGCGCAAGCAAGGGTCATAGCCCAGATCCAGACTGCCTTTCGAAAAAGTGGCTTGCCGCACTTGCAACGCCAATTCCAGGGCTGCAGCGCCTTTTTCTGCGTTTAACGGGTTCCCTTGCGTGAGGCAACAGCGGCCATAGAGCAACAAGACGTCGCTGCGAGAGGCCAAAGGATGCTTGCCAGCTTGAGCTCGCTTGGGAGGTGGGAACACCTTTCCTAAGCCTTCGCCATCGGTTTTTGCTTCTTGACCCCCTGGTGCTTGTGGTGGTGCCAATTTTTCGACAAACAATTCGTCCAAAAAGTCCACGCACCTATTTTTTTTAAAAAAGAGTTCCGCACACGCAACATGCAACAAGCAAACAAACAACACGCACAAACATGCAAGAAGTCGAATTCAATCTTGAAGCGCGCACAACAAAATCGTGAATTGAGTCAATATATACGTATGCACTCGCACTACACGGTAGAGGCGTACACATCCACACGCGCGACCCAAGCAAACTCTTCATACCGGTCCATGAGCTCTGGAATTGGCGCGTTGGGCAGCGTCGACAGATGAGCCATCACCACCGCTGCTCGGTGCAGCACCTCTCCGTATTTCCCGAAATCGGGGAAAAACTCCGTCACTTTGCCCATCAGTTCCAGCGCGCCTTCGAAAGCTCCAAACCGCTCGTACAAGCAGGCCAGCTCCATCAACATGGAAGGGACTAAGCCATAGTTGAGCAGGCCCGGTTCTGCGAGTAGCAGCGCATCCATCAGCCTTTCCTTGGCGCTCACCTGATCGTTCAGGATGAAGCGTGAACGGCGAATGGTGAGAATGCTAATGTAAACACGATGAACTGATTTTTGAATTATCATTAGTGTCTGCAACTCATTTGCGAAGAAGAGTCGAGCGAGAAAAAAAAGAAGGAGAGAGGAAATTGCAACATCCTCTCTCCTACAGAATGCAGGGTTCTCATGTTGTCCGCCAAAGATTTCCACCTTCTGTACTGCTTCAACTACATTAGCGCACCCCCTACCAAGTGGCGATGCAGGCCGTCTTCGTCGAAGCGCTTCAAGTGCGCTTGCCCGCTGCGCCGCAACAGCATCGTCATGTCGATGCTTTCAAAGTCCTCGCTGCTCAAGTGCTCCTCTCCGACCCCAAGCGACCCACTGCCTCCACCTCCTTTTGCCCCACCTCCCTTCGTGAGTCCCCCTGTACCTCCTCTGACTCCTGCTAATGCAGCAGCGGTGCCTCCCGCGCCTAGCCCAGCGGCGATCAAAGGGGAATACGGAGACGAGCGCATGCGCGCGCACGCTTGGTCCAGCCATTGGCAAGCGTCGTCGTATTCGCCTTCCATGAGGGCGAGAGTGCCCAAACGAGCTTCGGCTTTTAGCACTGCGCTTACGCGAGGAGCTGATGATGACAGTGACGATGTAGCCTCAGCCAGCACGGGGTCTGAAGTGCCTGTGTCATTGTTCCCAGTGCTGCTTCCGTGTACTGCTCCTCCTCCTTTTGCAGGTGCCTTCCCAGGTGCCTTGCTGGGTGCCTTACCAGGTGAAGTGTCTGTTTTTGGCTGCTGCTGCTGTTGAGAAGAAGCTGTTTTTGGCTGCTGCTGTTGTTGAGAAGAAGCTGTTTTTGGCTGCTGCTGCTGTTGTTGAGAAGAAGCTGTTTTTGGCTGCTGCTGCTGCTGTTGTTGAGAAGAAGCACGGCTCTTGTTTCCGTGGGGCTCTGCCTGCAGGGCTGCCGGATGCTCAGCGTAGCGCGCAAGCACATCCGCGTAACTGCCAAGAGAAGTTGTAAAAGAATGACAAATAGAAAAGCCAAACAAGTCGCGAATAAGACAGCATTTCAGACAGATAGCAACAACGAACACGGCTTGAAAAAAAACAAATAGCTATAGAACGCGCACTAAGAAGCATGAAAATTAAGTAAAAGTCGTTAGGTGCTGGTAAGTGATGTAAAACAAAGCACTCCACTTTTATCTCATGCGCACACGCTCGCGCTTGCGTGGTTTTACCGAGCCCGCAACACGAAGAGGAACGCTTTTCGCCACCGCCGCCGCACCAGCCACTTCGCATGCGGCACCACCGTCCACGCTTCCTCTTCCTCGTCTTTTTCACCATCTTTTTCGCCATCTTCATTGGCTTCCTGTGGATTCTCGTTGCTAGCGCCAGCCACGAGTGCCAGTATGCCTTCCTCTCCGCTGTGGCTGCCATCATTGTTGTTTTCGTCGTCGTTGCCGTCAGCGACTGCGATTTGCGTGTCCCCCCTCTGTAGCTGCTCTTGCTGCTCTTCGTAAGCAACTAGTGCTTGGGGCTTCTCATACACATTCTCAAAAGTGATGGTGTTGTACCTGATGCAGCCATGTAAATACAGAATGGGAGCGTGCAACGATGAGGCAGAAAGATTGAGGAAGAAAGGTGCATGTGAAACAAAGATGCTGTTGGGAGAGGTAAAACATAACCGTAGCCGCCTATCCCTTCGAGTTCGCTAGAAACGCACTCCTTCGTACTTAAGAAGCTAGCTCACTCACCAATACGGAGCCTGAGAGTCTTCGTCGAAATGTTCCTCCCACTCCGATGGTATGGCTAGGATGCTTGCTTCGTTGTCAACTACATTTCCGTTGGCCATGGCCATCACTGAATGTGTCAAGTCTCCCTCGTGCTCGTCGTTCGATGTGTCTACCCACTGCCCAGCCTCATCCCAATACCCACTTGCGTCACCCGCGCCGCCGTGGCCGCTGTCAATCCAATGCCCATTCTCGTCGTAGTATCCTTCGCCCACGGCGCTGTCCTCAATGCTGCTGTGAACGTCTCCTATCTCCTGAGCCCAGGCTTCTTCGTTACCGCCGCCGCTGCCCACAGCGCTGCCGCCCCATTCATGCTCTTCAGCCTCAGCGCCACCGTCAGCAGGCCAGGCAGCAGCGCTAGGATCTTCGACATCCCATAATGAAGCCTCTTGGTGCCCGTCATAGTCACGGCTAGGCCACGCTGAGTCACCTCCACCTTTAACGGGCAACTCATTCCAAGCCTCATGCTCCTCGTGGCCAGTGTATTCCGGGGCTGAGTAATCGCCAGGCTGCTCCCAAGATTCTTCACCAGTGTGGTGGTTGTAGTACGATGTAATTTCGCCGCTTTCAGGGTCAAGTTGGGGCTCCCAGCCGCTGGCAGCGTCCATTCTCTACTAGAGGACTTCGTAGCAACCTCGCAACCGTCTAAAACGTGTCGACAGGATCGATGCCTGCAGTAGGCTAGCTAGACTGCAAAGCTAAGCATGTCAACCACAATGGTGCGCTATTCAGTGTTGAGTAGATTTAGTTTGGACACATTCCTATCGATGCCCGTATACATTCAAGCGGCACCCTATAAGGGAAGTGGCCTTACTAATCAACACCTATCCGTAGCTAGCGCAGCCTTCGATCTGTCGTCGTTTCCATTTCTTTTCTGAGCCCCCCCGAGGGGGGACTGGATTTAGTAACTAACAGGCAGGGTGCCATAATCCATTTCTTTTCCTTCAGCACCCCCGCAAGGGCGTCCAAGTTGTGCTGCACATTCACAAATTAAAATTCGCAATGGTTCGTCTTTCCTTCTACAGTATTGGTTGCTTTGAATTTTCTGTCTGCCTGTTAGCCTTCTAATTCCGGCCCCTCGGGGCCCGAACCAAAATTCGCAATGCACAATGAAAATCTTGCACTTTTTTCTCACTGGAGCTTCAGCTTCCAGCTTCTCAGCCACGTAAAAATTCACCACACGCAAGTAGCTAACACTAACTGGCCTGGATTGGGCCCAACTACCATTCTAAAGTGCTTTGTGCTAATCGATACTTTTTGAGAGTTCATGAATAAGAATAAGAAAGCCAAATGTTAAGTGAATTAGGGATTTGAATTTTTGAGTGAAATCGGGTTGGAGCTCAATCGCTTCAAGAAATCTTTAGGTAGGTGCCTTTCATGTCAATTGCACTTAGTAGCAACATACAGATATCAAGGAAGTACGGGTTGATCAGAGGCGGCTCACGACAGGCCGCGTGTAAACGAACAGGTCGCCTGTTTTGTCCTCCACAACTCGCACGTCTTCGTCGAGGTAGACTAGCTTAACGCTGCACGCCGCGGCCCGACCCTGCAGGAAAAAAAAAAAAAGATGATGGGTGCTGTCGTTAGCGCATGGCACGTAAATACAGAAAGGGCTCGAAAAAAAAAAGCGCTTTTTTGTGATAGCCATTTGATAGCAAAAAAACTGTGGGTGCGTGGAGATGGCGTGCATCGCCACCATTCTCGTATGCCCTACCCTAGCTAGCACTATACCTTGTTCCAGGGCAAGAGCTTCCAGATTGCTCCCACAGGCACTTTTACGGACCAGATCCATTTTCCGAGGCCCGAGAGGCCAGGTACCGGTTTGGAGGTCGTGTAGTCCACCTGTGAAAGATTTATGTAATATAGTACTTACATGTCATACGATTCAATCAACGAATCTAGCCAAGTGGTTGAGAAGGATGGTTCATTCAAGGACCTTATTTGGCAACAATGAGAGTGGTCCCACGTGCTCACGTAGCATCGCACCGAAAACAACATTTTATCTTTCACTCCCTCGCCCCCCCCTCCCTCCCCTTCTTCTCTCCCAATCTTCAAAGACAAAGAAGCCAGAAAAAAAACATGTTTTCTTCCAACCTCCATTTCGATGACGTGGTCCTCGGTCATTTTTGCGCTCGAGGCGGTGATCACGCACCCCCCAAAAGTGGGCAAAAGCTTCCAAAACCCCAGGATGGGAATCGCGGTCAGGCTGAAGATGGAAGTGTCGAACTCGCTGTACAGCATGCCTTCGGACGCGTCGATCCGTTGCGCCACGCGGCCGACCTAAAGTGTAGTATTGAGTGCGCGGTGAGTTTACGACGACAAAAAGATGCGTGCACGTTCGTGCATGTGCGCGCGTGCGAATGCCAAGCTCGTGAATTTGTGAAGTGTTTCCAGGCAACGAGATGCAATTGCAAGTACGACTACTGCAATCAGTAAGTAATAGAAAGTGAATTATATGCCAAAGCGCATAATCAGGCTTCGTTCAGCTCTTTGACAACAATGTTCGATTAGAAGATTTATTCAGTTTTTTCTCTGCTTGTGTTTTTCCTAAAAGCCAACTAGCATGCAGCTCAAGGAATCGTGAAACTCCACTCACCTTGCTCGCGCCAAAAGAGCAAGTTTGCAATTCGTGCAACTTGAAGAAGAGTGTAGCCTTGTCTTGCCCGAATGCCTGAAGAACAGCACCCCGAGAAAAGAACCGTGAATTATAAAGAAAATGCTCGCAGCACATTCATACGCCATGTCCATTGTCAAAGCTATTGAAAATAAAAACACGTGATGCTTGAAGGAGTAAAGCGTACAATGAAACAACTTGTTGTTATCTGCCAGTCAAGTAATGAATCTTGCCTTACAGGGTAGCATGTACGCGTTACCGCGAGACAGTACTTACTTCTTTCACTTCGCCAAATTCAAACGCTTCTTGAATGGCGAGGAAGAAAGGTGAGCTCCGAAAGATGCCGTGTTTGACCTACCACAGTTTAAATCAGAACGTAAAAACATAAGATACGAGAAAGAATGTAGAAGAGAGGCCCTTAACTCGCATGCTACTTACGTAGAACTCAAAGCAAAAGACGTAAAATTTCGTGGATAAAGAAAGCTTCCGGAACGAATCAAGAGAATAGAAGAAACGAAATGAATGTAGAGGCTTAGTTATAGCACAAAAAGACATATGATGCATCTTTGTTCTTTCTTCTCCGAATTTTCCTTCGTAACCTCACACACCCACACTCACCGAGGTAAAAACGAGTTCCCATTCGCCGTCTAATGGCGCCAATGTGGTGGGCAGCGGCGTCGTTTGTTGAGCTATCAACTCACGCACTTTTGACACCGCCACCTACATATATATTCAACACAAGTAGTGTATTGTTCACTGATCATATTTACCATTCAAATTAGTTTCGCCTCTGCCTTCGAGTTTTCACCAGCATTGCAAGAGCCTTTTAATACTACAGAGAGCTAACTATATACATCTCAAAAATACTAATGAAGCCTTGTGTTCTTCCTTCTTCAGTAATTGTGCGCACCTCAAAGCGTTCACGGTAGTATTCGCCGGATGTCGGGTTATAAGCTTGGCCTCGGTCTAAGGAAGCCGCGAGTTGCAGCACCTGCGTTTTGAGTGCACTCACGCTGTCTTTACTCGACGCTACAAAGGGTGCATAAGGCTCAATCACCGTCGACGCTCGAGCCTGAGAACGTAAAATTAGACCATCAAAAGTGCTAACGAATCAGATCGACAGTTCAGTCTTAGGATCAGTTGACAAGCAGAAATTCGCAGCTAGTTCAAGAAATTGAACTACGGAGAGAAAACAATTTCCTCAGTCATCATCGACTATTGTTTTGATCTATCTAGTGTTCGAAAATTTTCCCCAAGTATACTTCGCATGGAAAGTATTGAGCCTGTAGCTGTCTTAGTCATGGCCATCAAGGGGGCATATTGGATTTCTCTCTAGCTGCTGCTGCCTCCATATTCCTACAGCAACCAGTTTTCATAACTAGACGCAACAAAGGCACTAATGCAACCCCCAAGATACAAGAATGTGGGCAAACCGTTGCTTGGCGACTCCATTGGCTTGGTGCGAAGCCAAAAGCAGGGGCGGCGAGCGCCAAGAGCGCAACAGGAGAGCATCCTAACAAAAGCATTTTTTGTAATGCTGACGAGGGATGACGATGATGCAACGAGAAAAAGGGGTAGGTTCCCTAATTGCATATATTTTCGCGAGCTCGTCAACATCTCTGCTCGCTGTTGCCGCAGGCCGAAGGATGTTCGAGAAACGAGAACTATCACTATCACCAGTTGATAGTTGATAACTTCAAACTTCACCTCCTCACCTTGAACTTCGACACCATGCCTACCGTCTACAACGCCGTAAAAGAAGTCCCAAAGACGGATGAAGAAGCAGCCTTGAATCAAGAGCCCGTGCTGTCGGAGCCAATGAATGCCAAGAAGGGCCTTGTGATAGCGGTGAGTGGATCTTGTGATTGATTGGGGAATCTTTTTGCGACGAGAGTCTTGACCTTTTGAGACGTTCCGATGCGTCGCAACCTCTGCTGCACACAATAAGTCGTGGATATTTCAGGCATGCATGCACATTTATCAACCTTATCAATGCGTGCATGCTTAGGGGGCGCTCGCCGTTGCGTTCATGCTCGGCTTTGCCGCGAACACGGGCGGCAGCCCCGCCACCTTATCGGCGCCTGCAGCGGTACGCGACTGCGACTTCGCCGAGTGCACCCGCGGCGGCTGCGACGCCAACAGCGCGCCCTTCTTGTGCTTGGACGAAAAGACCGCGTACATGGGCTGCAACGCCAATTCTTGGGGCGACTACTGCTCGGACTCGTGCAACATGGTACGTCTGCAATAAACTGTTCAAACCGAACCGCGCCCGAATCTTTCTTTCAACGTGGACTCGGTGTTTACACTCCCAAACTTTTGCTTGCATATATATTGGCTCTTCTCGGTGTTAGGAAAACTGCGCCTCTGCCAAGCCCGGGGATGACCTCGAAAGCTGCGAAGGTGTCAAGTGTGCTGCCGAAAAGTGCGACCTCCGCTACCAGCGCTGCGGCGACGACGCCCCTTACCAGGTACGAGATGGGTGGAAGAAGGGGATGTTGTGTGAGCTACTTTTTACTAGAAAATATTCGATAAGACATTTGTTCAAGGCACAGAGACTCATCCTTCCGCCAGTTGACCCATTGTGTTGCCACTGTGTTTGTCGCTCCTCTTCGGTTGTGTTGCCACTGTGTTTGTCGCTCCTCTTCGGCGTTTGTTGTGTCCACGTGTGGTATACATTAGTGCACGAGCGGTTCGGCGGCCAACGGCTGCTCGACGGACAAGTACGCCTGGCTTCTCTTGGCTGACACCCAGTGCGGCGGCTGCTGCGACGCGCGCGCTTGCTAAAGATCGAACACACTAAGAAGGATGACCTCTACGAGATGCGATACGAGGGCGTGCAGCCCGCTGACGTCACTGCGAGACCTGGAAAGGAAAAAAGAAGCCCACAATTACCGCCCACTTGGAGTATTCAGCTGCTTGTATCGAATTCGCCGTCCAGCGCCATACTCCTGGGTTTCCCGTGTGTTACTTCGCTCGCGCTCGCTGTGGCTACAATTTTCGCCTCTTCTGTGGCCTGAGACCTGTGTCTGTATTTTCTGTAAATTGTGGATGATTTTCGCATTCTGGGAGCGAAGGGCTATATTGGGCGCGGGTGCGAATGAACTGAAGTGGCATTGATATACTAGTGGTAAACGGCAATGGCGCCCTATTCCTAATGGTGGGTGGTGGGTTTGATTTTACAGGGGACAAGAATATAACAGAGATAGTATATTAGGACACGATGATGTCTTCGTGGCTCGTTCGTGGGACTCAGCTTTTACGATGGCAGTGGCGATCCTTTCTTTCGGCGCTACAAGATAGTGACTTGCGTCCGCTACTTAATCGAGAATCAATACTTGTTGTTGCAGCAAGTAGGCCCTAAGCATGGAGGGTATGGATGGCGTTGGCTTTGAGGAAACTTTGGCAATATCTGAGGAGCAGCTTTTGGAGCGACATCGGAGAGGCGATGGCGTGTCAACTGAGGACATCACTAGTCTGCTCGTCACGAACCAAAAACTCCTGGTCAAGAATGCGGTTGCAAAGCTTCTTAAAGAGTCTTATGGCGACTCTTCTAGTCTCGCTTTGACTGGTCGCCGATCTACTGCTTCTGGAGCAATTGACGGGTCGGAGTCTACGGTCCTGGTGGAGGCACCTACAGACGAGGGCGCTTCAGGAGTGGAGGCAGCTGCTCGCGCTCTTCTAGGATCATTCCCAGATGCTACGGTTGAGGGCAGCGATACCGGCCTGCATGCGTCAGTCGCGGAACCGATTAGCTCCAGCAACAACGGGCATGAAGAAGAGGACGAGGCGTTGGCCCTTGCAGCCGCGCACGCCGCTTTCGCGCAGTGGGACGCGCCAGGCCCGCAGCAGCAGCGGCAGCCCTTGGCCAGCCTCGTGGCATCGGGTGCCTTGCCTCGAGTGGCAAGCCTAGGCGCGTGGTGCCGGCTAGCCGGCGCCGAGAAGGCCGCCACAGGAGGCGCTACTTTGGCGGAACTTGTGCTCAAAGCTGACGGTCCAACGGGCGTGCCAGCGGGATCACGAGGGCTCGACGGCGGGCCGTCTGAGGGTACCCCGGGTGCTTCCGTGGACAGCGCGACTCGGCACCGGATTCGAAAGGACTTGCAGCGCAGCCGTTGCAGTGTGGAATTTGAGACCACGGTGGACTCGGACCCGATGCACGGGTCCCTGTACCGCCTGCTCATCGCGTACGCGTGCTTAGACCCTCAGCTGGGCTACGTGCAAGGCACGAACTTCATTGCTGCCCTGTGCCTCGCCGCAGCCAAACCTGATCCGCCTAGCAGCAGCGGCGACGGTGCTGAGGGCGCTAGCTCGACCAGCAGCAGCAGCAGCGACAATAGCAGCAGCGATGGAAGCAGCAGCAGTAGCAGTGCTGGCGGTGTTGCCAGAGCATCTAAGACCAACGACGGACCTGATGACCTAGCAGCGCGGCGCGCGGCTATCGAAGCAGAAGGCACGGAAGCAGCGTTCTTGCTGTTTACGCGCATGATGCAAGCGTCAGGCCTGCGGAAAGTGTTCGACACTCAAGACGACCTGCTGCACACCCTCATCTTGCGGCTCGACTGGCACTTGCGCGGGTGCCTGCCCAGCTTGCACGCCCATTTAGAGCAGGAAGAAGTGGGCGCCACCATGTTTGCGGTGGAATGGATCACGACCTTGTTCGTTTACAACGTTCCCTTTGACACCGCGCGAGCTTTATTGGGTCTCTTTTTAACAGAAGGCAGCATGGTGGGCTTTGTGGTACCTCTCGGACTAGCTATATTGGCCCATCTCGAAGCGGAACTGCTGACCCGCCAGTTTGATACCCTGGTGGTGCACCTCAAGGCGCGGTTAAAAGTCTTTACAGTGGGGGAGCTTTTGGGCGCCGTGCGGCACCTCGGTCGACGCATGCGGTTCGTTCGAGATTACACCACCACCCCGGACACGTCGTTGCAGCAGGGGAGCACTGCAGGGGGCATGGCGGAGGGGGCCATGGCCGACGGCAAAAACGGCGGCGCTAGTGGGAGCGGCTTTAGCGGAGTGGGATTTCATGGGGGCATTGTGGGCGGTTTGGGCGGTGGCCACTCCAGTAGCAGCGGCAGCTACGGCAGCGCCAACGGTGAAAAAGACAGCGGAGCCAGTGCGCCTCGTGGAGGCTCGAGTAGTGGAGAGGATGGCGTCGCGGCACAGTTGGCGCACGTAGTTGGGTCAGCTGCGGATAGCCGCGAAGCGTGGCAGCGCCTGAAGCGTTCGAGGTGGGTGCCCGACGACGAAGCGTTCCGGTGCGCCAATTTCCGCTGCATGCGCTACTTCAACGCCCTGTCGGTGCGCAAGCACCACTGCCGCGCCTGCGGGCGGGTCTATTGCGGGCCCTGTGCGGCGACCCGCGCCCCGCTGCCCCTGCTGGCCTACAAGGGGGAATTGGTGAGGGTGTGCGTGCCCTGCACGGTGGTGGGCGCGGGCGCGCCGGCCGCCTGGCTCTTCCAGGAATTCCAGTATCAGCAGCAGCGGAACGGAGGCGGCGGAAATGCGCCATCCTCAGCACTTCCTCAACCATCAGCAGGAACAGCTTTAGCAACAACTGTGACTACGGCAGGGGCACCACTAGCGCTGCCAGCGAAAGCCTGGCGACAGTGTTTAGCTTACGTGTGCGACGCGCCAGTGCTCAGTATACCGATGCTGGTCGAGCTGGCGACTCCAATAGCTGCCCATAACGACGACGACAACAGCGACGATTACGGCATTCGGTCTTCTCAAGGCGGCGGCGGTGCTGACGGGCCGCACGAGTCCATCGGGCGAGCGTTCTTAGGGCGCTTGGGTTTACCCGCCATGGCCTCACCAATGTCGCCAAGGTCCGCCGCCGCCGCAGCAGCAGCAGCGGCAGCAGGAGCAGGCACAGGTGCGGTTTTAAGTGGCGAGCATGGAGAAGGACCCCACGAAGACGAAAGCAACGGAGTCGTGGTAGTAGGTGGCGGAGACGGCCATCCCTACCTCAGCCACCCAGCCAACACGTCTACTGCCGCGGGAAAAGCTTTGGCGCACTTGTTTGCGCCGTTAGGGCAAGGCCTGGGGGCGCTGCAGCTGCCGTGGAGCACCTTTCACGAGCGAGGCAGCGGCGACGACGACGGTTGGGCAGACGGAGACTTGAACGGATCGCTCGACTTGAATAGCTCCTCTTCGGTGAGGGCAGTGCCTGCAACGGTCGCAACCCGCGGGCGCGTGCTCGTCGCATCAAGCGCAGGGAGCAGCAGCAATAAGGGTGCACAAGGGTTGGGGGCGTCAGCAGCGGCTGCAGCAGGAGCTACAAGAGTTTCTGTAGACGAGGAGCAAACCTTGCTCACAGGCGGAGTGGCCGATGCACTTCTAAGCTCGTCGCCGGCGTTGTCGCCTGCTGTAGGCAGCGGGGGCAGCAATGCGAAGAGCGCGGTGCCTCTTATGGGCCTCGACGACAACACGGGTAGTTCCGATCCGTTGGACCTCGAGGACGTGCTGGCGTCTGCAACTGAAGACTTCTCGCGCAGCGCGCAGGCTCTAACGTCATTTGGTAGAAGAGGAAGCGGCCTTGGAGACAACACCACAATGTTCTTCGGTGGTAGTGGCGGGGCTGCTTCTTTACCAGACGACTTTTTGGAGCCCTTCCCGCTTACGTCTAAAGGCGACCCTGGATTGCCCAGTGCTCACGGGGAGAAAGGAATACGGGAAGTAGGAGCACCGGGTGCACGAGCCACTGCAAAACAAACGCCTCCTCCGTTGCCTCCGCCACCTAAAACCCTCGGAGCATCCAATGGAAGGGCGGCAACTGCAGCTGGGGCAGCAGCCCCTGAGGCGGTTCAGACAGGAGCGCATACAAGAGCGACAGCAGCAGCAACAGCCGGAGCGCCACCGCCGCTGCCTTTGCCGCCGCGACAATTTTCTAGCTCGCCTGGGTCTGTCAATGCGCCGCCACCAACCTCTTCTCCGCCGGTGCTTCCTCCGCCACCAAAGAGTATTGTTACGGAAGCGGCAGCAGCTGGGCAGCCGCTGGTGCCTCCACCGTTGCCGCCTCCTCCAAAGATTGTTGTAGCTAGCCAAGCTGGCGGCTCTGTCACGACTGAAACCAAGCCCGCAGCGGAGGCGCCTGTGGTTTCATCATCGGCAACTGCTTCAGACAGCAGCGACAGCAGCCGTGGCAGCAGCAGTAATAGCAGCTCCGACAACGGTACTGCCAGTAGCAGCGCCACCACTGGCAGCACACAGGACAATACTAGTCAAGGGCAGAGCGACGTGTTGTCTCAGCCTGCCGCTCGTGAAGGGGTCGCCTCACATGTCACGGCCGTGTTGGTGGACATCTTCGGGAAAGCCCCACCGCCGCCCTTGCCGAATTCGCGTGGCGTTCGTAGCAGCAGAGGACCAAGAAGTGCAGAAGACGTCGACAAAGCGCGAGAATCGGCTCTAGCTGCGGAGCTTGAGGCGTTAGGCCGGGACTTTGATGTGGACGACGATTATGAGTCTCTTCGTGCTTTTGCTAACGCGCTGGATCACGGAGGCTCTTCACCCTCAGGCAAGGTCATCGCCAATACTACTGCAGCAGCAGCGGCTGGTGACTTGAGAGATTCAAAAGGCAGCTCTTTGAAAAGCCCCAGCGCTGGCACTGAAGATTTAGAAGACGATATATTCGGGTCGACAAGGCCTCTGCCGCCACCCTCAGCGGACGGTGCTTTGCGAAGTTCTTTTGTAGACATCAACGCCGGCGACGGAGACGAGGATGATTTCATGGAAGGGGGCAATTGGAGACAAAGCATTGTTCGGCCAGGGGAGGGCAGTGGCAAGGGGCTTTTTGATTTTGATTAGCGACCATATCACGCATTTCATCTACTGTAAGCATTACGCGGGAAGGCACTGCGGTGTGGTGCAGCGGTCTATCACAAGTGATTTGCGATTCGCACAACAAATCCGATTTGAGCTGGACCGCGGGCTTTCGATACGGCACAAACAATGACTAAAAGCACGTAAGTGCGAAATAGCTGGGAACTCCGTCGTTTTTTAATAAAAAAATGGCAGTGACATGCCCTAATTTCGATTTCGAAGAATCTGATGCCTAAACTGCCTATAGGCACAACCTTGGTTGTTAATGACGTCATTACGTAAAGTTAAAAAAATCCGTAATTACGTAATTACGTCGCGTCCTGCTCGCAGTGGAAATGTCGTCGCAGTAGAAATTACGCCAACCCA
>Ga0307982_1002782_pt1 | contig 14033 bp, 9 predicted proteins | sample OrgLakmetagen989_FD_201847 | JGI IMG/M metagenome (GOLD analysis project Ga0307982, IMG submission 201847) | Saline water microbial communities from Organic Lake, Antarctica - #989 | ecosystem: Environmental > Aquatic > Non-marine Saline and Alkaline > Saline | place: Antarctica: Organic Lake...
ATTCTGTTAGGTACAGTTATAGCGTAGTGGGAGTCTATAGATTTGTAAAGTAAGTCTATACTTCAGTGCATATAACTCATCGTTAATGAGTTAGTATAGATTCCCATTTTTTTAAAATATAACTTTTTAAAAGTATATCAAAATTTCTTAGTAAACTGTGTATCGAAGAATAGCTTATTAAAGCCGTTCACATACGTAAAACGGTAACTGAATAGCCCGTAAGACGTTGTTATCTTTATGAAGAAGGTTAATATATCCGAACTAGAGTATTTTATTGCGGTGCGGTATCGCACAGTTTTTATCAAAAATGGTTGATATCTGAAAAAGTTTTGTAATGCAAAGCCTATCACGAATTATTTTAAGAATCCCATAATGCTACAATTCTACCTTAGACTATTTTGGTGATTTTTCTAAAAAATAATTCGTTTTTTTTTTAAGTAGTGTGCGACTGCAAAAAACTTACTTAGGGATAGTAATGAGAGTAGGAGTATAAGAGAGTTGTCTAACACAGATATGGCAAATAGTCTCCCAAAGATACCATTCATCAGTGCTTGTGACGATCCAGAACACGAACCAGAGGAATTGAACGGATTGGTGTCAGATGAGGTTGAGGTTGAGAAGAGGTTTAGGTCTGACAGACTAGGATGGTTTATAGAAAAAGTGCCTAACCTGTGTTCAAGCACCGTCGCAGAATATGAAACCGAACTTAGGTATAAATACCCACTGACACTCTCCATAGAGATTGTCATGCTCTCAATAAAGCCGTACCATAACGTGTCTACTTTCATAGAAACAATAAATGTGGACATGATAAGTAGATAGTACGTGTAGTGTAGGTTATTTACCAGGTTTGTCGGGCGAGTAAAAAGTATTAAAGGTATGCACGGTAAACCCAGCGATCAAAACAAGAAAAAGTAGGTAGATACTAGTATTGATGAGGTTGGAGAAAAAAAATATACAAAAAATATTACAAGACCTAGTAGATTTATGTATGTTATCGATAAGGGGGCGGCTAACCAATTTACACCTCACGTATTCCAGATAAAATCGTTTATAAGAGGATTCAAACTATATAATATCTCGAGAGCGAGAACTATTAATATCGTGGAGCCTAAATAAGACCTGGTTGGTTGGAGGTAATAATAGGGCCGCAACAAGTAGATTGTCGTTTTTGGTACGTATAGAGTTAATTTTTTGGAAAAAGAGACTATGACTAGGATTAGGTAAATTATAACTATATAGTATACTGCTAGAGGATCCACTAGTTGATTGCTTTTTATACCAAAGTTATGTGACACCAGACTAAAGTTAAGTTGTATGAAGCAGTAAAATGCTCCCAACAAAGCAACAACTACGACTGTTGTGTTGAGGTAATTAGGTACTAGGTGGAAACCTGAACGGCTATGAATGAACAAAAGAGTGGTCAACCCCAACATCATACCAAAGACTTCGGATGAGTCCCAATTCCATCAACCGCCTCAAGAACCCTCCTGCACAGCTCATCAACTACCAAGGAATAAAGTAAAAAATATTAATCATATTATTATATAGGACTTCGTGACCGAACCTAAGTACCACCCACGGAGCTCGTAATGTGACGGGCGTTTTAGTGCTGAAGACGACGCGACCAAAAACACAAGTATCGACGCGATTACAGAGTAAAGTAGTAGAGGATGATATTTGTTTATGCTATTCGTAAGTAGGGGGTTAACTAAAGTACTTCGTGTAAGTACCGTGTCTACAAGAGTATTTAGGTGAAAGTAGTCTAAATGCTCAAACAATAATGAGGATATAAGAAGTACGTAGATTATTGGGTAGATTTTCGACGAAAAAATACCAAGAAAAAACGTACCAAAATATACTAATAGTAGTATAAAAATGGGTATATACCAGAAAGTAGTTCAGTAGTAGAAGTAGTTACTTGAAAAAAAATCGCCCGGAAACGACCTAGAAAAAAAATCATAAAAAGTTGTGTAGCCCTCAACTAGGTAGAAGGGGGTTATGAGTAGGGTTAGTACACCTAAGGTGTTTAATATCTTATTAAAAGTAGAGTAAAAATTAAGTAACAAACGGTCCGACATATACGTACCAGGTGTTTAAATGATCTATGTAAGCTATTCGATCGTACGTCGAGTATACCGTATAGTTTACTTGCAGGTTAGGCACAAGGTACCTAAAGCCAAAAATCACTGCAGGCATTAAATAGAGCAAAGAATGAGGTTGTATCGTGGTACGATACAAAGAACGCCGGAAGGAGGGTAAGTAGGTTGAGCGAGTATCAACCTCCAAAGAAAAACAGTATGAAATGGATTGCGGAAATTATGAGGTGTAGGTACTCGCAAAGAAAAAACATTAGCATCATAGGACCGTTGTATTCTGTTGCGTAACCGGCAACTACTTCTGACTCGGTCTCAGCATGGTCGAACGGTGCGCGCTTGGACTCTAAGAAAAGAACTACAATAAAAGCTGAGGCTGCAGGAGCATACAATCAGAGGTATCAATAGTTTATCTGATTCAGTACGAAGTCGTGAAAGTTGGGCGACTGGGATGTGAAAACTAGTAACGAGTAGAGTATTGTAATAAAGATATCGAGGGATATAACATGTACGAGTCCGCGGACTGTAGATATTATAGCGTATCTAGACTGACTAAGTAATCCGACTATTGAGAAGAATATGTTGGAGAATAGTATTAGTATTAGGTGGTAAAGTATCATTGAGTCGACCGAGTCGACTAAGAACATACTAGGCCCTCATACAAAATTTAAGGAAAACATTAACTGTACAGTAAATAGTAATGATAGAAATACGGGTGCCATGGTAGTCGTGGGTCTTGGTATAAGGAATACTTCCTTAGTCAACATCTTAAACAGATCTGCTAAAATTTGAAGGGCGCCGTTTCGGCCCATTAAGGTAGGTCCCATACGTCTCTGTGCGAATGATAATAATTTTCTCTCTAAAAGGACAACAAATAATGTGAGTAGTACAACCAATAAGGATGATAATAGTGCTAATTCGTGCAAAATCTAAAATAAGTACTAGGCTAACAGTACGGATATTAAGAGTATGAGTATTATGTATAATGAAAAGTAAAGAAACAGCACAGAAGATAACATGCTAGAGGTATTTGAGGACTCAAATATGCTGGAACTGTGGCTAGGTCAAATTAGTATATCGTTATACAGACGTACTACTGCCTCAAAAACTACCCTTTCGCTGAATAAGAACCCGGTATATATTACGTATTGTCTGATTCAGGCATCAACAGTTTTTTTTTGTAAAAAATCAAAGAGGAAACCGTCGTTTCAGATGTTCTCACTGCGAGGGTAGAAAAGGGTTAGGAATGAGGAGTTCCTTAAAACACGTACTCACGAAAAGTCAAAGAATGTATATAGATTACTGGTGGCTATGTTAAGTAGGGATTGCATTTTAAGTGTCAAGAGTTATACGGAAATATAACTGTTTAAGAGAGTTATACGCGGAATTACTTCCTTATTAAACGCAGGTTTAAGGTATACCTACGTTTAAGGGTTTGTGTGAATTGGAAAATATAGTGGTCTAATGCATCTAAATGATGAATAAATCATATTAGGTACAAGTAACCGAATTGGTAGGAGAACTTCACTCAAGGATTACCAACATAACCCCCTTCAGGTTCATAATAATAACGTCCACAAGGTAGCATACTGGCAGAACAGTATAGAGACATCATAAACAGTATAAAGAAGGTAGTCTGTAGCAGAGAATTTTGCATAGGTATAACAGACAAGTACCTGTTATAGGGGTTGTAGAACGAGTTTATTACCGGTAAAAATGCTAGTAGCACTAGTCAAAGAACAAACCACATTAAACCTTCATAATGCGTAGGTGATATAGTTAATATTCCCATAAAGGGTCTAAAATATCAGTGGGGGGCAACACCATAGAAACGGATCTCATCAAGTTCTGAGATATTTCATCTCTCGAAAAAGAAATAGTTAACCGTTCCTCCGTCAAAGTGGTGCATGAAGAAGTAAGTAAATACAAATATAGTTCAGTATCAAGCGTCTTGAATTTCTTTTAAGAAAGCGTCGTAGAATCACGAGACGTATGATCCTGACTTATCTTCATAAGTTTGTTCACCACTGTCAGCGTCTCAGGATTCGTGACAGAACAGGATATGGAGTTTAACTAGATAAAGGTAATATCAGGGGGTGAAATAATGGAGTACCATAAATCTTGTTAGTTGATCGGTGTTCAGGTGCTTATTAGTAAACATGATATAATAAGTCTTATAGGTATTATTAAAGACGGATCAAAAAATATTTGCTACTATAGTAAGTGTAACGTCACTTAAATGAGTTGCACTTAGGGAGATACCTAAGGCAATAATATAGTGGAACCAAAAAAACGCGTAACCACCCAATAGTCAACCATCAGATTCAGAAGTTACGTAGTTTTTTAGGTAAATTTTTTTTAAAATATGCATATACGATAGTAGCATAATTGAGTCTACACCACGTAAGTGCATTCAGAAAACTTCAGCACCAAAGCGAGTATCGTTAAACATTTCTTCACGGAGTTCTACAACTAGTCCGGGTTCGGGGATGTAATATCAGCCTAGGAAAAATCCTGATAGTAACTGCATAACGATACAAAGTAGGAGCATAAAACCGATTACAGATGTAACACTGGAGAACGGTAGAACCAACTTATTAACATAAAAATTCAGGTAGGAGAATATCATTGACGACAGTGAAATTAAATTTCAGCTTCAGTTAGTAACTGCGTCGATATTTTGAAAACTAGAGTGATAACCTCAAAGAGCTCTTCTAAAATTTCTTCCTTCTAACATAAAATATTATCCCGAGGTTACTCCTGTCAAAGTAAAGCATGTCTCTCATAGTCAACATTTAGGCTTATAAGAAACACTATGAAAAAAAGCATTATAATGACAATGTCGTAGAGCCCAGTAAAGATGAAGCCCGAGGCGTACGGAAAAAGAAAAATTAGTTCGATATCGTATAGTAAAAAGAATACACAGATTAGTAAAAATTGGATTGATATTTTGATCGGACGCTGCTCATAAGGCCTAAAACCGCATTCATAAAAATCGCGCCTTGCTGATTTAAGAAGACCATACTTCCTTAGAGTATCCCTAAAGGTTAATACATTAATTGCGTTGTAAACGATTACAGATAGTATAGACACTGATATACAAATTAAAAATACTTCGAAGTCCCCCATTAGGTATTAATATTATAAAAAGAAGCAGAGTAAGAGTAGCAAGGTTACTACTTGTGCAGGAAAAATATTTTTTTTGAGGAAGTATATAACGTGGTAGTTTAGTACTTCGGTAGATATGTACGATGTGGCTACTTTTTGTAATTTTTGTAGTTTAGTTAGGATAGAAAAAAATACCATAGTTTATTAAAAAAGGGTATGTTACCTGTAGGAGCTCACTTTACCAACTTTCTTGTAGATAACTTGCTTACTGAATCTTACACCCCGACCCGTAAATATATTTATGGGTCGCATGTACTTTATAGATCTCGAAGCTTTTATAACATCTGTGTGCAGTAGACCAAACACCAGTATATGTGTTTTACTTAAAAAAATTACGGAGACAAAATAGGCGTAGACGTACAGCCTGTGAGAGTGTCCGAATTGGGGCGTAATTGTTTGGCGCTTATTCTTAAAAATATAATAACCTTTACCCTTAAACCTAAGCTTTATAAAAAATGGTCGATTGAATGCGTCAAAAACTCTCTGAAAAGTGCGTCAGTATAGCGGGGTGAAACTGCTCATATAAGGCAAGTTTATAGATATTGACTTCATGTTAGCATCTACGTGCGGAGGATACTTACTTTGAGGTAAGGACAGGGAGAAATAGTAAGTATCTGAGTATATATAGGCCGATTTCATCAGGGAGGTATTATCACCTATTATTATAAAGTCTCAACCGGTGGGGGCTATGAACGTGTAGGACTTATACCCAAGTCTTTTTCTAAAAATTTTTGGGAACATAAGCTTACGCTGTTTTGTATTAAAAACTCGGTTTGAGTTTACTTGTGTGTTGGTAAGTAGGGGTTTGCGTATACCATAAAAAACCATTAAGTATTGATATATTACTACCTCGTAACTGTTCTATAACTCTCCGCAAGAGTAAATCGACAGTTGCGATAGACGTAGTTGTGCGAGAACTTTTTAACCCTTCAAACTCAAGTTTTTCTATGGGAAAATATAAAGTTTCGCAAAAGCGACATCAGCCTGTCGGGTAATGTGCGTCCGGGTGTTATGCGAAGCTCTTTCATTATTCATGACATAGCGAGTTGGGGTCGCTTATATTGGGTAACGTATTTTCATATAAATGTGTACTTACCTGATCTACCACGCGTATTTTTAAAAATTTGCTTGTCCACCTTATAAATGTAGAAACAGAATACTGGGAGTAAGTCATGTATGTTTTGAAAAAGTATACGATGGTTGTATCAACAAGTTAGAATATCTTTATATAAGGGTCCTTGTGTATTACCGAAGGTTGTCACTTCGTTTTTATCAAAACTGAATTGCTTATAGGACTCCCTTAGCCTTAAATTAGTGAATAGGAGGTAGAAATCTTTCCAGGAGGAAGGTGTTGAGGAAACTAAATCTTTTAGATCCTTAAAGTCCGTATGAAGATTAAATAACGACGTGTTTAATAGGTTTAGTGTGCGGTAACGCATACCTTTACGCATAAAGTAGTTATTAAATTTAATGAACTCTAAATCGTTTACTGATCGCCTAACTGACTTAGTTTTTCTTAAAAAACGGGGCACATCAACACGGTTCTCAGTGAAGAAGGTGTAGAATGATGAGTAATCAATAAAATCGAAGAATTCACGCACATTATATATACCGTATGCGTCCTCAATCTCTTCTATGAATAGAGGTGATTCGGCCACGCCGATACAGTTTTGTGTTTTGTCGACTAGCTGATCATTCTCTAAGGGCATATACTGCAGGAAGTAGTGTTTTGGTGTAGGCATGTCGTAATATCACTCAACGTAGTGGTCCGTGTCGCGTCGTATGATTAGCAAGAGCAAATATTAATTATAAGATAATAATTGCTTATTAGAAACTATAGGGTAGGGTCATGTTCAAAGACTTCAAAAAAAGTACGATAATTGCTTTCGGCCGATTAAGCTTAACGCGTTTTGAGAACTGATTAATCAATAGTGAGGCGCTAGCTCCAGAAGAAATAGGACTATAAGATTTTAGGCGGTTTACGCGCTTTTTAACAGGCTTAAACCAATGTGCCGAAATCAGTAGTCAGCCGTCATATCGCATAAATCACAGTCTCATGGGAAAGTATTCACCGGAGGGTATACGCTTTATAAAAGAGTAGTCAACCCCAAGAGACGAGTTCTTGTAGAAAAATTTACGGAAAAACTTCGAGTTACGATTGTTAAGGTGCGAACGATTTTTAATTTTAGAAAATTTTTGGCCGAAGAAATAGCTAGAGGAGTAAGGCATACGTAATCTATCTAATCCGTAGTTTAAATAGACATCTATAAGATTTTCAAAAAGTCTACTACCGGAAAGATTTTGGGAGAACGAGTGGCCGTGATCCGAGTGCCAATGCTTATACCAAAATTGATTAACTCCGAGTCGGGTGATTACAGGGCTGGATATATTACCGATATTTATAAAAAAAACTCTTAGGTTCTTATAGGGCTATAGTTAAACTATAGGATATAGATGAAACCTGCTACAAAAAATAGTAGGAAAGAAAAACTTTCAACGAAAGCAAAACCTAATGCTGCGTAGTTGAATAGTACTTCTTCGTAGTCAGGGGAATAGGAGATACTTCTCAATAGAGAGGAGAAGATTAGACCGGTTGCAACTGCGCAACCTGCTAAAGGCATAAATACGAGGCTTAGTGCGATAACTTTTGCTGCTTTAATAAATAACATATATTCCTAGTAGAAAAGTCAAACCTGAAAACCCATTACACCGGTAAAAGTGCCTATAGTTTTAGCTTCGTGCAAAACTCTTAGATCAACTTTTGAGTGGGAGGTCTCCCCTATACGGTAAAGTATTGTACGTTTTCGTGAATTTCCTGCAGCAGATATCTTACCCTTAAGTTTAATCTTAAGGCCCTTAACACCGAGTTCGGAGAAAATCGAAATAAAGTAATTATATAGGACGTATCTAAGGAATCTAAAAATTGATCTGGTTCTCCAAAAACTTATACGCAAGATCATAGACTTAAGTCAGCCGGATATAATATTTGGGTCCCTGAGAAAGAAACCTAGATGGAGAATATGCACCGCTTCCTCGAGGAAAAATCTATGCCCTAATTTACGCTCGTAATAAGCCATTCTGGGTAGCCAAAATTTATATCGAACCGCAAATGAATCTGCTACTTGCTGTGCCATAAAAGGATAGAACTGGAAAATTATCTTTCTCCCAAACATAAACTCGCCTAGTCGGACGATATTATCGTAATATCAAGGTATTACTTTTGAAGCAAAGTGGCTATGGACGGCTGAATTTTGAATTTTTTTTGCAAAGACGTAATTAAAGGCTTTGTTAGGGGTAAGGTTAGATATAATTGCGTTTTTTGAAAAAAAACTATAGTCTTCAAGAACGCGCAAAAGGGGAGATTGGTTGCCTGAAACTCCGACAAAACTTTTTAGTAAAATAGGCGACTTCAGCAAGCATACCACTGTGTGCAGTTGCAAACGAGAAGGTATTAAGTTGGTAATGAGTGACGTGGAGTATAGAGGTGCGTCCCCTAATATTAATTTTTTGGGGAAAAAGCTGCCCATGGCTGATCTCACTGAACGAGGTTTAGGGAGTACCGAGAAAAGACCTTTAGAAAAAACATTTATCCTAAGTCTCGAAGAGATCTTTAGTTTGGAGAATTTAAGGAAAAAAAACCTCAAAGTCGCAGAGATATCACGCCTAAGAAATTTTATGTTTAGACGGCGAAAAGATGAGACATGTCGTCTAGATCGCTTTATAAGACGCTTTCGGCGTCTAATAAATTTTCTTCCATGTAAGACCCGGTTAGGGGAGATTTTTTCAAAAAAAACACTACGGGTGCTTTCCTCAGCAAAGAGTCCTACCACCGGAAGTTTTAGAAGATTTTTTAAAAAAAACGACGAGCCGGGAAAAAACATACCGACAGGTGAACTATCGGGTGCAGAAAAAAGGGTAATATTTCGCGAAAAGGCAGCCGCAAAAAGAGGGTTATAAGGCTCAGTTAATCGACTTTTAGACGATCTACGAAGAAAAAAAAGCTCCTTAAAGGGGTCTGTAGAGGGTGAGGCGGCTTGAGATAATATAGGTAGTTTAAAATCAAATGTGGAGGCAAAAGTTAGTATATAGTTTTTATAAAAGTTTTTCAAAGATGTAAAAAGAACGAAATCTAAAAATTCTACCGAACCAGGGAAAATCCCGTTACCTCCGATTATACCCCTAGGGCTGGTGGCAGTTAGTGGGGTTTTACAGTTCGGCAGCAACAAAGTCCTGCTTTCGCCGGCCGCGATTATAGGGGTTAATAGCTTAATCCCAAAAACAGGGCTCGAGTGAAAAAAAGAATTTACGGCTACCTCTGGAGAGGTTAAGAAAGTCACCCCATAGAGCGATATACCGGTAGTTAGATTTAGCCCCGAAAGGGCCCTATACACAGGCTTAACTATCTTAGTAGTATACCGGGACGTTTTACGGGCTTTGGTATAGACAGAAACTGAGCTAAACTTCACTTTCGTGGGGGGGTAGGTTTGTTTTATTGCAGAGCTTAGCCTAAACTTGTTTCGGTTACGACTTGCGGCCAGTCCAATTTTTTTGGAAAAGATTGTGGGGGTAGGGCAGACTGTCATATGCTTTTTAAAAATACAAGAGTAGCAGGAATCGAACCCACGCGTGCGGTGTTGAAGACCGCTGTTCTACCATTAAACTATACCCCTTTGATAGGCAAATTATTCCGTCAAGCAAACATACACACAAAATTTTCGTGAGAAAATTCGGTCTTTATCCGTTAGAAGGGTAAAGAAAATAGACCCTTACGAGGACTTTCACCTCCATATGGTAGCGTTTCCAAACACTTTAGTGGCCCACAACTCTAATAAATTAGTTAAACCCTAAAAACATCCTAAGATGCGCGCTTGGGGCGTCCTAAACCCGACCCTGTAAGGGTTTATTAGTTGAGAAGGGCTTCTAGGTTTTCGCTCACCGCTACTAACCTAATTTCAGTTGATATAAAGTTAGTAGTTAATAAGATGTTTCTATTCACTACTTTTTTTAAATTAATTTTACTATTCAACGCGTTTAAAGAGCTCCTAGTAAATATCGGCCTCTACAACCGCTAAAGCCCTAGTATCAAGGCATCCACTTAATGCAACGCATCTTATTATTATTTCGTATAAAACAAACACTCATATTTAAAAAAAAATTATATGTAATCCAACAACAGGTTCCCCTACCATTACCTTGTTTCAACTTCGCTCAAATTGCCATACCCTCCTTAACTCCCCGTGTCGTACAAAGTATCACGTCCAGAGTATGTACGCGTAAATGTTTCGTGGAAAAACCTAGCAAAAAACAATAGGGCTTTTAAAAAAAATTAAGTGTAAAGTGGTCCTAAAGTCAGTCGCAGAGCACATAGGTAATCGCGTTAGCCTCAGCACCCCTTGGGAGGGTACCTCCGACTAAAACTTTCGCTACATACTCCTTAACGGAATTTTTACAAAAAATAGAAATTATACGACTGAGCAAGTTTCTAGCCGGCACAACTCTTCGAGCGTGATGGGCGGTGTGTGCAAAGTTTGAAAGATCATTCACCGTAACGTGCTGATTTACGATTACTAACGATTCCAACTTCATGTCGGCGAGTTTCAGCCCACAATCCGAACTTCGACGGTTTTTTAAGGTTTGCTTTAGTTTACACTATTGCCTCTTTTTGTATCCGCCCTTGTAGCGCATGTGAAGCCCAACATATATAGACCATAATGACTTGACTTCTCCTTAGCTACCCCAAAATCGATTATAAAATTTTGATTATCAATTTTGTAGTTTTTTCAGTAAATTAAATACAGCTTCGTTACGCAATAATTAAAGTTTCGTTAACAAAAAATGTATTTAAAAATTACATTAAAGGTTTCGTTCGTTGAGTAAATTAATAGAACATTCTACAACACGAGCTGACGACAGCCATGCAGTACCAGTAGAAAACTTCCCGTCACATGCCTCTAGACATTTCAATAAAGTTTTCCGATATGTTGGTAAGGTTAGGCGCGGATTATCGAATTAATCCACACGCTCCACCGTTCAAACAAACTCCCGCCAATCTGTTTAAGTTTAACCTTTGCAGCCTTACTCCCCAAGCGAGGCATTTAAGCGTTAACGTGTACGGAAGGGCTCAAAAGCCTAACATACAATGCCCATTGATTCAAGGTACGAACTATTAGGGTCTCCAATCCTATTCGATACTCGTACTTAAATGGTTCGACGTCGGAGTGCTAGTAGAACGCCGCCGAGGCCTCTGAGGATCCCTGATAACCTCGCAATATTTCATCTCTAGGTTATAAGTATCACGAACTTCCTAGACTCCCTAGTACTAAGGTTTTATTGGTGAATGAATAACGCTTTGGGTTTACGCAATAACTTCTTAGACAGTCTAGCCATACTTTACGCTCAGTAAAGGCTAGTAACGCTCCCCCGTCGAGGTATTACCGCAGCTGCTGGCACCTCGTTAGCCCGGGATTCTAACAAGTGTAATATCAGTATTTTAACCTGCGGACAGACTTTACAACTATCGTAGCCTTCACAACTTAATTAAAAAGTTTATCATCATACGCGTAGTGCTGGTTCAAACTTTCGTTCATTGACCAATATTCTCCACTGCTGCCAACGGTGGGATGTTTTTCAGCTCCCATGCGACTGGACAATCTCACAACCCAGCTAAGAGTCGTCGGTTAGCTCCACAGAATTGCAATATTCTAGGCTAAAACCTACCCTAATACCTAAGTACCGATAAGCGCACGGGCTTTTTCAAAACTTTCATACCCCCCACGCGCAAATACACTGTTAAATAACTAATGAGGCGTTTTCGCGAACCAATTTACTCACCAAGAGCACTCATAAACGATAGTATCGCTCGCAAAACCCGTCCTTATCCCCCATACGGCATTCACGTAGAGGTCACTGAAGTAGGATCGAGAGGTCAGACCTATTAAACCTGAACTGGTAACCAATGGAGGTCACTTAACACTTAAGTAGGATCGAGAGGTCAGACCTATTAAACCTGAGCTGGTAACCAATGGAGGTCACTTAACACTTAAGTAGGATCGAGAGGTCAGACCTATTAAACCTAAATCAGTAACCAATAAGGTAATGAGGCTAATCTACCACGAAGGTAGAGTTAGCCAGGTAAGGACCGCAGAAGTGATCGCAGGCTGTAAAGCCCTAAAGAGTACTTATACGTTTACTGTGCCGGATGATCCGCCGGCTCTCTAAGGAAAACTAGACAATGTTACTATAGTGACCTATATATAGGGGGTTCCGTAAATCAAAGTTTGTTCTAAAGGTCTGTAGCCGCCACGTACCCACCGACTAATTAAAATTAGGTGGTCGGGGTGGTATTTTTTTATGGCCCGACAATTAGGTCACTTAAGATTTTTTTTTCATCAGAAGTTAATCTGGCGGATTAAGTCTTTTATTTACTATCAAAATAATCTTATCGAAAACTGTAAGCATGTTACTCGCCCTTGCACTACTTAGTTTAAACCAAAACTACGTAAAATTTGCATGTGTCAAGACACCGCGCACGCGTTCACTTCGAGCCACAGTCAAACTCATAGAAATTAATTTATGTATAATCCTCAGAAAATATTAACGCTAGTCTATAAGCCTATTAACTTTGACAATTCGTTTAGTGATTTTTCGCTTAACACGACCCCTCTTCTTCACCTTCATGAACGAGTAGGGGCGTGAGCCTAGAAAAATAAAAAAATGGAAGTAAAAGAATTCCCGAAGAACCATCTCGTCCACAACAAGGGCTTTATCTAGAGGATTCTGGTAGTTAGCTATTACCGGAGTGTTAATTGTGGTGAGTATCTCAGGTAAATACATTGGTATACGCTTAACGACCAAAATAATGTCGCGTATGGAGGAAAAAAGTAACACTTTTCTTAAAAATCCTGCACAGGTTAAAAAGTTTGATTTATTTTTAATAAAAGATTTTCCTTTTTTAAAAAATTTAGAGAAGAGTCCGAGAGACAACGAAACATAAAGCTCTTTTTCCATAGATTGAATATTTGGAAAAAATCTGTACCGCTTAAAATTCAAGAGTAGCATTTTTTTATTACGCCTAAAAGACTTATTTTCTCTAAAAAACTCGACTAGTCGTAGGGAACTGTTAAACCGAAACTGTGATAGTAGATAGTGGAGAGTGTGTAACGTGCTATTCTGAGTGATTAAGCATCGATATTTACTGCGGTAGGGTCTAAAAAACTCCGAAACAGCAACATTAGATTCGTGCGCAGACTCAGCTTTGGGGAAAAACTCTTCAAGGTCATTTTTTTCAAAAAAAAGTTCCATTGAGAAGATTTTATAGTCCTCGAAGTGGATCACACCGTAGTTAAGGGGTGTTTTTGCGGTAATAAAGAAGAAATTGGCTACGTAACGGGGTCATCGTCTATTTAACCTTTTCTTTTTCCTAAAAAAATTTCTAAATTGTTTTCTAAATTGTTTTCTAGTTAAGTTCAATTGAGTGGAGTTGGATTCGAACCAACGTGGGTATTACCAACAGATTTACAGTCTGCCGCCTTCGACCGCTCAGCCATCCCCTCATTAATGACCCTTAAGTAGTGGGGTATATATAGGGGTGTGCTGTATACCCCCCTAATTAAGGGGTAATCTTTGTATACTATAATATACTATATACTATAATATACTATATACTATAATATACTATATACTATAATATACTATATACTATAATATACTATATACTATAATATACTATATACTATAATATACTATATACTATAATATACTATATACTAT
>Ga0307982_1002784_pt1 | contig 14024 bp, 15 predicted proteins | sample OrgLakmetagen989_FD_201847 | JGI IMG/M metagenome (GOLD analysis project Ga0307982, IMG submission 201847) | Saline water microbial communities from Organic Lake, Antarctica - #989 | ecosystem: Environmental > Aquatic > Non-marine Saline and Alkaline > Saline | place: Antarctica: Organic Lake...
TCCACGCAGTCCTCCACGAACATGAAGCTTCGGGTCTGCTCGCCGTCCCCCCACATCTCGAACTGCTCCGTGGAGCAAATGGCCTTGCGGCAGAACGCGGCGGGCGCCTTCTCGCGGCCGCCTGAGAAGAGAAGTCCCGAGGGAAGCATACAAGATAAGGACAGAAACAGTGGAAGCGACTTAATAAACATTCGGAGGAGTCTTTGTATTGAGGGTATCAGTCGAGGTTGTTGGAGAGGTAGGAATGAAATCATTCAACGGGAATGCTATCACATCTTCATCCTCGTGCCTCTTCTTCGGTCGTATCACCCTGAACTTCTTGCGTTATTCACGCATCACCCCCTTATTTGCCCACCTTTCCAGGTGCCCTGAGGGCCGTACACGTTGTGGTAGCGCGCCACCCGCGTCACGATGTCGAAGTCCCGCGCGTAGGCCAGGCACATCTCCTCAGCATACAGCTTCTCCAAGCCGTAAGTGTCCTGAGGCTTCGCTGGCCACGCATCCGACTCCTTGAGGCCTACGGTCGATTGTTGGAGGTGAGGGTTGAGAAGGGAGAAGAAGTGTAATAAAGCAAACGTCCTCGTCATGTGCGCATGCATCGACCTACCCGGGTTCGTAGGGTCCAGTTGCTTGTCCTCGTTGTAGACGCAGGCGGTGGAGGAGTAAAAGTAGCGCGCGGCGCCCTGGGCCCGGGCGGCCTCGAGCATGTTGAAGCTGAGCATGGTGTTGTTGAAGAGGAGCACCGACTGGTTGGACTCGATGAAGCCCATGCCGCCCATGTCCGCCGCCAAGTTGTACACCTATTGGCCACAAAAAGGCCGTCGTCATGAGAGGGTGTGCGTCGAGAGAGGAAGACGAGAGAGGCAGAACGTACAGGATGAGGCAGACATTGAAAAGAATCCAACAGCTTCAGCAAGCAAGACACTTGTTGCACACGCTCAGATAATTCCAAACAAAGCAGCACTTCCTCAGGCTCACGGGGCCTTTGTCATTCTCAAGACAGCATCTGAGCGCTCCTCACCAACCTGGTTGCAGCCCTCGCAGCAGGCCATGCAGTTCTCGATGCGGCGCAAATCGATCTTGCGGAACTCGTTGCAGAAGTCTGCGGGCTTCATGAACTCGTTGTCCTTCCAGTCTGCGCAAATCACGTACCACCCCTCGGTCATCATGCGCTTCGCCAGGTGGGACCTTAAGAGAATGAGGATGAAGCGTGAAATAATTAAGGTTTTGATGAGGTATGCTGAGGTTGATTGTTACATGAATAGGGCGTGAACATCAAATGGTAACTCGAGCATCGGTGAGCGTTTGGAGGGAGGCAAAGAAAGCACGACGCATGTCACGACACAGAGCAAAAAGCAGGTGGCAATAAAATGGCCATGAAGTGCTAAATAGAAGGACACAGGGGAGTCGCCGCGCGCTATCTTGAGATTCTCATATGAAATCATTGATGAACCAAATTTGTGGTGTTTTGAACCACAAACACAGCGCATTGGCCACAAGGATTGCTCCGTGGGTCCTAACCCATCGAAATGCGGGTGTGCCCCTTCAAACTATACTCCAAGCATTCGCAACGAGTGATCATCCATTTTGATGGCAGATGGCTTAACTTTTATCAAAATTCAATTACTATGATATCATCTACACGGATGCGAGTCTCTTTCCCGCGTCTTATGTGCTCTCACCCGATAAAACCGGCGCCGCCCCCGATGCACACCTTCGCACCGGCAAATGGCGGCGGGAATTTGAGCCTGCAATGCAAACAAAGCCAGCGGAACTCAACGTGAAATTATAGATCAGAGGATCTAGTGTCAAAGAGGAACATCAGCGGCAGCATGCACTCACTTTTCAGCACTGGAAAGCGTGGTTGTCTCCATTTTTGATTCGATCCGATGTTTTCAATTCTTGTGTTTTCGATGCTCCCATTTAGTCCCCAAAAGGAGGAAGAGTGGGTCCGTTCGTTGCCCCGAGTTTAACGGCTCTCTCAAGTCTGCATACGACTACCCGCAGGTACACAGACAAGGCGCAGCGGAAAGAGTAATAGTCGAGGAGGGCACACAGTTCTACCATGGCTCGGAGAATTCTCGTCACCCTTTCGGTGGTGGGAGTTTTCTCCTTAGGAATAATTGCTGAAGCTGCAAGCATGGCGGCGCCTCTGGACTTTAGCAGCACAAGCAGCGCCTCCTTATCTGACGTAGATATTCGTAATGCAGGGGACGGTGCGGCTGCCTCTGCGTTCGGCAGTACTGTGCACGTCGATTCAACTACCCCAGAGGTAAACTTGTCTAGCAGCAGGTGTCAAAGTCATAGTGGACGCGCATGGTGGCTATAGGCGGAATGTATCGATATGCCCTAGTGTGCTCTCAGTAGTCTTCGTTTACTGACACAGCACACACAAAGAGCTTTTTCCTTCAGCTCTACATTGTGCTCATCTCGTGTGTTTACTAATGCGCTTAACGCACATGCTCATTTTTTACGTTGCAGTACTGCGCCAAGTATTTGTGCTGGTCATCTTCCCTCACCAGCACGGCTACGGCGTACCTCAAGGATGGGTGCCAGAGCAGTTTTTCTATTTACGCGGCCAAGGCTGCTGAAACGGAAACAGACCTCGCAGCGCGAAGTGCTTCGTCTCAGGTCAGAGCGGGTGTGGCTAAGGTTACATGTTCTTAATCTCAGAGAAAGTGAAGAGACATGCAATGGGGTATGCCAGATAGAGAGTTCGCAATGCTGAGAGAACTTCTGGAAGCAAACAGAGCTTTTACCATTTTTTTCCGGAAATTACAGGCGGCTGAGGGATTGACGAACATGGGGCTTTTTGCCATGAGTGGCAGTTTTGGGCTGGTAGCGCTCTTATTGGGCTTCGTGATGGGACGTCGAGAAGCAGACCACCGAGCATCTTTGTCGAGTAGCGACCCATCTTCGCAAAGCTTGTTGCATTGAAGAAGAGGAGGCACTCTTTTTTACTTCATGAAGACGCACGCATGGCACTGCATGGACTACCGCGGAATTGACGGGAAGCGCAGCAAAGCCGATATATAACACAGAACACACGCATCTTATTTCCACGGCGCTATAAATGTATAAAATAATTGAAATTGAAGGTTTGAAAGAAATCGTTGTTAGCAGTTATTACCGTGCGTTAAACGCAGACTTCCAATTGGCGAAGAGATAAGTACGCAGCTAAAGTCAGTACAAGAAAGATATGAACTGCTTCCAAGTGGCTGATCGGATGGCCGAGGGGCCGGTTCTTGCATATTTGGTTCATAGTTCGTTTAATTAGTGTGCGAAAATCGTGCTCGTGCCTCGTGCCAACACCAGCTGTACCAGCTTGAAAGTGCATTTGAGTCAGGGTCCATAGTTCAGGAGAGTAGGCCGAGAGGCCAAGTCTGTGATGTATCACTCCATTGAATAGCTCCGCTTCTGCCTACGATGCCTTGACTTCAACCAGCGCCGTACACAACAAACCAACGCCACCTGACATGCAAGGAAGAGGAGGACGAGAGGGAAAAAAACACACGCAACCACACGAAGAAAAAGAAAAGAAGAGCGAACTACGGCGTGAATATATTGTTCATGCATATAACTCAGTGATTTTACATCACAGGATGCTTAAAGGCAAAGCAAAAAAAAAGCCGCAATGCAAACTGCCTACTAAGAATCTTAATACTCTGCAGAATTCTTACCCCTTCAAAATCCCTGTACTCTGCCATACTCCGCCAATTTCTTTGCCCAAAAGTGCATATCATGCCCTTCCTTTTCCATCTACTAAGCCACACACCTGCGCGCCTCGCTCGCCTTCTCGCGTTAAGTCGTGCCGCTTCACTGCGGCCATCAGCAAGCCGCACCCGAGCGCCCCCTGAAAGCCCGCAAACGCCAGGGACTGGAAGTACACGTAATTGGCGTTGCCGTTGCCCCGCAGCCTGCCGAAGGTTAGAACAGAAAAGAGAATTCAAAAGGCACAACGCACTCACCCAAAATAGGAGTGCCTCATCCACCATTCGTCATCACTGCTACACGTGTACACGTGTACACGTGATTCTTTCGTGCGACAAAATCTCTTCCTACTTCTCTCTGCAGTGCATCCATCTCTCAGTCTTGTCCTCCTCATCTTTCGTGTTAAACTCACCACATGCGCCACATGCCAACGATGCCAGTCCCCGTCAGCGCCATCCCGACGGTCAACACACCGTGCAATGGAGGTGGCCATGGGAATGGGAACAAAAACACGTCTTCTTCTTTCTTCTCTGCCACCTTCGTCTCCTGAAAATCTTCTCTATCAGCTTCTTCGCTTTCTTTTCTTTCTTCATGCTGCGGTGGAGAAGAAGATGACAACGACGCTAATGATGATGATGATGACGACGACGACGTCAGTGGCGCTACACTTGTGTGGTGGCTAGTGGCAATCAAGTTCAAGTGGCATGCCCAGAGGCTCAACGCCAAGGCGTGGGCGCGCAAACTCAAGTCGCTCGCTCCCAGCGCGCCACTCGCTCCGAGGCACGCTAACGACGATATAACGACTAAGCCGCCACACGATGGTGGGTGCGACATCGACGCGCTGCGAAGTGGTTTGGTTGCTCTTGCAGAAGCACGCGCGCGATGAAGGCTTTGACTTCTTCCTTTAAAAGGTGATGGTGACGATGAGTCAGCAGCCGCAGCCGCAGCAGCACTCGGGTGAGGCAGAGAGCCGAGGCGAATGAGCAGCGGTAAGACGAGCGCCGGCAAGAGCGCAGTGCCCAGCCAGCGAAAGTAAGCACTATGTGGCAGCAGAGACAAAAGAGGTGAAGGTGAAGAAACGAGCGTGCATGGAATAGAAATTGATGTGGTCTCATGAAAGCTTTGATTTCAAAGCATTTCAACACGAGTGTGGAGAAGGAAGGTTGCACGATACCACGATGAACAGCGAAGAGAATGTCAGCCGTTAAATATTACCAAGGAGGTGCGCCTCAATCTCGTACAAAGTCTCACCGAAAGCGCACGAATCCAATCGCTTCGAGGTACCACTGTAAACTAATACTTGGTTGATTGAGTGGCCCTCCGAGCACGGGAGCGTACACTGGTCTCAACCAATCCCACGACAATGACAGGTGATGGACTCTACCGCCGTTAGCTCGCGAATACAAAGAAGGAGCCGATGGCCCCAAACAGGCAGCAGAGGCGACCGCCAAAACCCCCCATGTAAGAGCTGCTGGGCACAACACGGCTAGCACGACCATTGGTCGACGCAACGGCGGCAGTACTGATTTTTTCAAGGGAAGAGCAGGAGCGTGCATCTTGACTTGTAGTGCCACTCGATTCTTCGGTATTGCAGCAATGAGCGCTATCGCTGGAAGGTAGATCTAATAGGAGTTTAAAAGAAAGGTAGACGAGGACCAATACACATCAAATTCGCAATCAGAATCAATTGTCGCTAACAGGTCATTCGGCAGGCATAGTTCAAATACCGGGGAAGAAAGAAGGAAGTGAGCTATTCAAAAAACTTTATTCAGAACCAAAGAAGTAGCCTTCCTCGTTGCTTTCCTAGTTCCAAAATCTTACCGCTGACATTGGATCCAAATATATAGCACACCCAGCTGCCAGGCCTGTTGCCAATACTGCCCAAGCTCTTCGACTGATTGCCTGAGGAGTGCACAAATGCATGCACACAAAGTCAGTCACCATGTGCAAAATATCATGTGAGTCTCAAATTAAAAGAAAGCTTGTTCTGTACGGGATTAATTGTACTTTTCAAAAATCATTTTTACCGCGCAATACGCAAGCCATATGGCCAATAGGAGTGCTAGGTTAATCAGAGCTTCAGTCGATCCACAACAGCCAGCCGCTACTGCTGCAGGGTGGCACATGTACAAAAGCGCTGCGACTCCGGGCACCTAAAACGTAAGCGAGCCATGATCAAGAGCAACGAATGATGGTGGCATAATAATAATAATAAACGTCGTCTTTGAGCAAGTGCATTTGCGTGTAGTCTAAGATATGCGCATTACAACCTGCGCTGGCGTCATTCCATAGTCTGATAGGCCGCTGCTGCTACAGGTAGCGCTACTGGCGCTGGCGCTGCACGTACTGCTGCTACTGCTATGAGTAAGAGAATCACTATGACTCTTCTCTTCGCTTTTTAGGTGCGATTGATGTCTTGGTTGACTTTGTTTGTGCTGTTTCAAGAAGATGGGGGCTGCTCGACTAGCCCTCAAGCGAAGGGTGTCGGTTGAGATGTGGGCCTAAAGTTGGTGCATGTTCAAAACTGAGCTTCTGTAGATACATCTTAGCTTAGTACTAGGCATTGCATGCAGTATTTTATAAATTAGACAGTACTGGCGCTTTATCTGTTCTGCCAGCAAACTTTTCGCACCTCTGCGATGGCGTAGACGAGCACAGCTCCTGCCATATCGGCCAACAGAGCTATCACACGAGGCCATAGCACTGCCTGCCACCCCAATGGCAATGGCTTTGATAACATAGTCTCGAGTGTGTTTGAAACGGCAGACACGTGTGAAGCTGAGGGCATAAACTGGGCGTAAAGGAACATGAGTAAAGGAGGTGCACGAGCAGCGCCAGCGCCATAGGGATTGAGTCCGAGCGAAAGACGATAAAGACCCTCCTACACGAGAAGAAAGGTGGCAGTAAAAGAGGAAGGAAGCCTTCAACACGCACGCAACACACAGATGTACAAATATAGGCATCGAAGTCGACGTCAGTTCCTTAACAAGAATAGCACCGGTCTAGTGTCGTTGATGAGCGCATCGCAGTGAATAGACTACCCTAGCTTCGTCTTCCTTCTTTACCTGGATGAACTCTGGGTCGCATCGTGCGGGTACGAAGAGCGGCTGGCAGAGCCGAATCTGTGAAGGAACCACGCATCGTTAGGTACTTTGCACCATATAGAATGGACTTTTGTCTTATCGCTTCGGTGCGGAATGCTCATCCTACTGTAACAATAGAAGCTTTCCCGTTTGCGCCATCACGAGCCGACACAAGCTTCAAATGGGTTTCTTATAGGACATACCAACGACTCAAGCGCCGGCCATCCCCAACAAAAGCCACGTAATGCTACTCCAGCCAGTAGCGTGTCCCTCAAGGGCGCAGCCTCTTCTTCCCATGGCGAGGGCATGGCATTCAAAATGCTAGTGCGGAACGCTAATCAGCCAATCAACACCCCAGATATCTTACCTCTGTCTTTGAATGGACTGAAGGAGGGGCTGAAGCGCTGAAGAGCTGAAGAGCGCCACCAGAATTGCCGGAATGCACAATACACGCTAGCTAGTCTAGCTACAGATAGCACGCTAGCTAGCTACTGTAGCTAAATGCACACGAAGCACCTATAATAAAGAAGTGGAGCTAGTAAAAGCACAACAACTTACAAGCTCCTCCGACGTGCTTGATCCTGCATGCTACGTCATGCTAGGTTCAGCTTAAACCTTCCTTCAAGGGTTCCTACTTCTTGCTGGGCTGGGAGCGACAATTGAACCATTGACCTACCTTGAAACTTTGGTACTTGCCGGCCGAGAAAGAGAGAGAAGTCGTAGTAATTGCGATTTGATCCTCTTATTGAGATAGATATACTGTGGAAGCAGGGCCTGTTCCTTTCTTCAGAAGCGTACCTTTGCTATGCAAGCATTATTGTGGCTTGTCAGCATCTTCATCATTCGCGTAGCGACGGCCGAGCGATGTGGTAGCGGCGACTTAACATGGGCATGGATGCAAAATCGAGTCCAGGTGTTGTTAAGGCGAATGCTTTCGCTGCATATTTGATCTATCCTACCTTTAAATTTCCTCAGGGTCATTGCAACGCCTAGCTTACTTGGAGTAGTTGCAGCGTAATTACACGAAGCCTAATCGCATGTGAACTCTTTGTCTTAGGTTCCTGCTCGATGCACCGAATTGTTTCTGATTTCGACACCCATTGGAGATGCAGGCGCTGCTGCGCTGGCTCAATCTTTGCCGAATGCACCTCATTTAACCACGCTTTCTCTCTATGACAATGGTGCGCGCTGTCCTTCTTAGTAGTTAGACAGATGAAAGTCCTTCAGACGTGCATAACGCCATGATTAGATCTAGCATTTAGTTATTCGGTGCTAACTCTTAAGGCGATAAGGCTCTGATAATTTCACGCCTTAGTGCAATTCATATCTCTGCACCTTGGCATTCTCTCTAGGCATTGGTGAACTCGGCTGCCGACTGCTCGCCGGTGCCCTGCCCAAGAGCCGCTTATCTGCTCTCACTCTGTGGCGCAACAAAGTGGGCAATGGTGGTGCGCGCGCTCTAGCTGATGCGCTGATGCATGCTAGTACCATGCTCACTAGTCTCGACCTGCATGATGCTTCAATTGGTCCTCAAGGCGCTGCTGCAATTGCTCACGCTCTCGCTGGAGGATTGGGATCAATGGCTCATGACTCGATTGCTGCCTACATGAACACCACGAGCAACTCTTCGTTGAACGAAGCTGCTGCTACCACAAAGAGGGAAACCAAGGGGGTGCTATTGTCGGCACCTCCTCCTTTGGCTTGGTTGTCGCTTGAAGGCAATCCTTTGGGTGACGCAGGTGCAGTTGAACTTGCATGGGCGCTGCCAAAAAGTCGACTCACCGAACTGCATCTCGCCAGGTGAGCGTGCACAGGTGTTTGAAAGAGTTCAGGCATGTTGTTCAGGCACGATATAACCTAAGTGTTTGCTGTTTACTGCTGTGTATTATTACATAGTTGTGGGGTAGGAGATGTTGGCGCAGCAGCTCTTGCAGTCGCGTTGTTGGCTACGCCAGCGGCTGCTGCCATCACAACGGCCACTTCGCAGCTAGAAGCTTCTACCTCTGGCTTGCAGCGGTATGGTATTGATAGTGGCGGAACGGGTAGTAGTGCTAGCGCCAGCAATAGCAGGAGGCTTTCATCTTCGTCAGGCCTAGCGATGCTCTTTTTAGCTCAGAACTCAATAAGCGATCGAGGTGCCATGGCCCTTGCTTCTAGTCTTGATGGGTCCCTTGAGGACTTCCTCACTATGGACGCCAATCAACACCACGATGCTCCGCACCTCTTGCATGCAATGATGCCAACGGCCACTCAACTGCTGCCGGGTTTCTTGAGTGCTTGCACAGGAAATGCTGAAAACATCAATGGTGGCAACGAAACGTGCATGAACATCGGGAATCCTTACACTTACAGTTACAACACTAGTGCCAGCAACAGCCACCGTCGTTCTGGCAACTCTCTTTTGGTAGCCCTCGATTTATCTGGCAACGATAAAGTGAGTTCTGAGGCTCTAGCTAAGGTGTCAAGCTTGTTGAGTCACAGTGCTTTGGCCAAACGTCGCGCAGAGGTGAACCCTCGCTGTAGCGCTCAAGACTTGACCTGGTGGGAAAGGGATGAGGACGAAGGTAATGAAGTCAACAAAACAAGCAACGCGAGCACTGCAGATACTGTAGATAGTGCAACTACTTCGAGTGACCGTATTAAAGACGCAAACAGCAAAAGCAGCTCTTCTCAGAAAGGCTACACGTTTCGGTCCGAAGTCCATGTGCCAACTCGCTGCACCTCTCTGTCCCTATTAGGGCATCCCCTCGGTGATTATGGCGTGGCTGCCCTATCAAGAGCGTTCATTCGCCAAACTGCTCCAAGCTCTACCTCAGATGGTTTTGATCACTTAGCCAGCACTGGTAGTAATGGAAACACCATTCCTGTGCATGACGAGGCCCTTTTTCCACTGCGGCTAACAGAACTTGATCTCAGTGGAGTGGGCATGGGTGTGATTGGCGTATCCGCACTATCTGGTGCACTAATGCATACTTGCAATGATCCAAGCGGACTGTGCCATTCACTCAAAGTGCTCTTTTTGTCCTCAAACTCAATCGGGGATGAAGGAGCATGTGCTCTGTCTCGCGCCCTAGAATACTCTACACCTAGCTTCAACGGCCGCAGTGGTGGCGGTGGGTGGTCGATGGTATTGGAAGAATTAGATTTGATGAATGCGCAGTTAGGTCCGCTAGCTGCTGCTGCCCTTACGCAGGCTTTAAGAGGAGGAGCTACGCCATGGGAAGACAGCACACAGCACTCACGTGATCAGGCCACTAAAACTACTAACATCACCGACCTAGATGCTGCATCAGACACCTCTGTTTCCTCTGCGAAAAGAGCTTTAAGTAGTGATACGTACTGTGGCCGTATTAGAAACAGCACCAGCAAATACGATCAGTGGACCCCTCGCCCTTTGCCTCGCTTGCAAGTGCTGCATTTACATGGCAATCATTTGGGCGACGATGGAGCTGAAGAATTGGCAAGACTCCTCGTGGGAAGTGCATTTGATTCCTATGCTTCACCGACATTGCAGGAGACCACCACTACGAATGCAGACAATGTTGCCAATGGAGCTCTTCCTGCTGCTGGCAGTGAGACTTTTTCAGTTTCTAGTACGATTGCAGCAGCAGCATATTTGTTAGCAGGCAGCGGGCCGTCTAATTTGTTGAAGTTAGACCTTGGCATGAATGGAATTAGCGACCGAGGCGGCATTGCTTTAGCCCGTGCCTTGAAGCACAACACCAGGCTGCAGTCCCTGTATTTGGACTCCAATGGGCTAGGGCCTTCCACTGGTGCAAGCTTAGTGGAAGCCTTGAAGTCGTGGGGTCCCAACACGGAGCTATCAGCTTTGAGCCTTGCCGGAAATCCTATGATGAACGAGGCCAATGGTCTCAATCGACAACAACACCATCGCTCAGTAGCCAGCAACAACTGCAACGAGCCCAGTAGCAACAACTGCAACGACAGTAGAAGTAGTAACGACAGGAGCAGCAGTGGCAAGGACGGGCAAGAGGGCCTAAAGTCATCTTTCGGTGCCGCAATTGCGGAGTTGTTGACGCCAGGTGCTATGCATGCCCGTCAAGGTGCGCAATGCCCCGCGCTGGCCTCGGCACATGAAGCGACTCGCAAGCAGTTGCAGGATGCCTTGGTAGAAGTGGCTGCACTGAAACGCCAGCTTGTTGAGAAGGATCACCTCTTGTCTTTACTTCACGATGACCGGAAGCTGGTCGGCTGGCTCTCTATAATTGCCTGCGCTGCTCTTCTTGTTGCTGTTATATTCACAGTTTCATCTATTTACCGTGCACAAATTTCAACTGGAGTACAGGAATCCAGTGGTGACCTTTTTGAGGAGAAGCCTCCTCTTACAGCCACAGCAGCTCCGCCAGATGCCACGGAAGATTGGGTTGATAAATTGCCCGGCCTCTCCTTGGGTAGTGGACTACTGTCAGGACGAGGACACTGGTCGTCGTCAAGTGGTAATGGTCTCGGAAGCTTGGATATGGGAAGTGACCTTCCTATGCAAGCGCCATCCTCTACGCATGCTGATAGCATTGGCAAAACAAGCAAAGTTGATGATTCAGCTGCTTCTTCTTCATCTTCATCTTCTTTTGACCGTATTCCGAACCCGATCCAGCGCCCTGACCATGTGTCTCTTTCGAATCCTTCAACATTCGAAGCTGCATTTAGTAGCATTGGAATTAATGGCAGCAAGTATAGCAAGCTGAATACCTTCAGTGACGATCTCAAGCCAGAAGATGACGAAAACGAATTTGTCGCTCGCCACGGTAAGAAGAAAGAAACACACGAATATGTGGCGCGTTGTCGTTTTAAACCTTGGAGTTATACCCTTCTTTTTTTTTCTCCGACACTTTTATCTATCTGTGTTGTCCATAGCGTGAACTTCACGCATTCGCTTCGTTTAGCATATTGTTGCGGCTGACTAATTCTTCCCCCATGTCTACATTTCTATCTTTTTTCTCTGGCAAGGCTTCGATGCCCTCTTAGCTTTCGACGAATCTCGCGCCAGTTCACCCGTGGGCCACCGGACTACTACTGCTGCTGCTGCTGCTGCTGCTGCATCTTCTTCGCAACCTCCGCAACATTCCTCCGCAACTACAACTGCGGACAAAGCAATGAAATCTCCTATGAAAGGACATTATCCAGCATCAGCCCCGGTAACGCCATCATCCGTGGTAATATCACCGGCAAAGAAGCCACCAGTAAAGCCAACAACACCACTGGCAACCACAGCAACTCCTCCTAGCAGCAAAGCTCCGAACAGTAGCGGGGCAGGCAAACGAGGAGGCGAGCGCATGCACACGGGCCCATCTTGGGAAGAGCGCTGTTCGGAGGTGGATGATGCAGCAGCAGCAGCGAGCGCTAGAAGTGGGGCATCGGCTGGAGATAGCGCTTGCGGAGGAGAAGGAGGAGGTTGGGATGCTCCAGCGACAGCCGTCACCACTCCAGTCGCCACCACAGCTGCCTTAGCCGCCCTCGCAGCTGCCAAAGCAAAGAACGAGAAAGTTAGCACTTCAAACACCAACACCAGCAACGGAAGAGGTGGCGGCGAGAAGGCAGGAGCAAGTGGAGCGCGATCAGGAGGAGGCAGCAGCTGGCGCAAGAACCGCGGTTCTGCTGCCCGGTAGTTCCTAGTTCTAGTTCTAATTGCCTAATTAGCAGCAGCAACAGGCCAGCTACATGCTACATGAACTTTCTACTTAATACAATCCAAGGAGGACCTCGTGCGTAGTGCACTGCCGTAGTGGGCATCTAGAACGGGCTAAATTGCCAATTGTCCGCAAATCTCGTTAATACGGCAAGAGACGAACCTTCCCTAAAAAGTAAGGGGGAGATTCCTCAATAACTCCACACCACCCACATACATCAACAGATTTACAGATCAGATTATGATAAGACTAAATTCGCGCTTGTTGATGTATTCGGTACAAAGGCAGTTTACTAAGGGGATATACTAGCTTTTGGGTTACTATAGCAGTTCCGCCTCTTTTTTCTAAATCACACCGTTTCTACAGTTTCAAACTGAGTCTGAAATTCCTGGCACGCTCGGTGAGTTGCCAGAAGCTCTTCTTGTTTCATCACTTCCACTTCCTGCTACGGATGTAGCTGCAGTATGAGGCGCGGCAACGGAAACTATTCGCTTATTTGCGACTGCTATCGCCTCCCAAGGCCTAGCAAACCAGCAGTGAGTAGTGGGCGTGAGAAATGGAATGAGCACGTCACCAAGCAACACAGATGTAGGCGTATGCAAACGAGACGATTTGAGATATAACCCTATTCGAGTTATGACTTTGGAACTGCCGTGCTTCTCATGATTTTAAAACAAGAATTGAGAAGTGGAGTAATCTTACTCGGTGACGCTATCGCGAGCAAAGACGAGATGAGAGCCGTGAAAAGGCGCAAACTGCCCTATGAGTTTTTGTCCGTTGAGCTCCAATGTCGGGGACTCTGTGGCAAAACTCTGCTGGGCACCAAGGTAGAGGCAGAAAAGAAGAAAAGGAACCAAGTGCATGAAGAAGAACCACGATTGATGAGCCTGTCTGAGGACCACGAGACTGTAACAGGTCTTGCCCCTGCGAAAGTACAAAGAACAGAGTACACTGTAGTTGGGCATTATTTGTCATTCATGCGCAGTCAATTAAATGAACCTCAAAGTCGAAAGAAGCACTCGATAATTTGGCTAATGCATCTGGTGTAGCTGACGAAGAAGGAACGTCCAGAATAACGTATGTCTCTTGAACTTCGTCATCTGATGCAGTTTCTGTGTCATCAAGTTTGCCGGGTGCTCCCGTAGCTTTGGCTGGTGCTGGCTCCGAGAACGTGTCATCACTTGGGCAGCGACGTTTCTGTCCCAACTTCATGGGTTGAGTGCGTGGCGTTAAAGCTGTGCCACTTATCTCTTCGCCGGAGCTCACTGCACTCGTTTACTATAGCAATTAATTAAAACTTCAGAATGATCCCTTGCCAGATAATCTAGTAGGAAGATGACGACAGTGATTGCTAGCCAGGGTGTAAACACCGTTTTATGTGTTATGCTATACAGAAGTGAAAATGTCAATCGCGGAGTAAACGCTGGCAAACTAGGCAAATGATCTCGCTACCTCGCTGAGTAGTATGGTTTCTGAGGCACGTAAAGATGCTATGCAACGAGGATGGTAGCGAGGATGGTAGCTACTGTTTGTATACTGTACGCTCAGTTTCAGCTATCTTTTTAAAACGCTACCCTAATGA
>Ga0307982_1002786_pt1 | contig 14022 bp, 17 predicted proteins | sample OrgLakmetagen989_FD_201847 | JGI IMG/M metagenome (GOLD analysis project Ga0307982, IMG submission 201847) | Saline water microbial communities from Organic Lake, Antarctica - #989 | ecosystem: Environmental > Aquatic > Non-marine Saline and Alkaline > Saline | place: Antarctica: Organic Lake...
CTCATTCCCTTAATTCCTTGTCTAATTTCGGGACTACCAGGTACACGCGAAGTGACTGGCGGCCTCCTGCCAAACCCTCTTTTTCGTCATCTCGCACGAGTAAGACTTCTTCAAGTACAACCATAGCGACAGCACCGTTATCAGACGCTGCCCGAGAAAGTTTGATGCGCAAAGCTCGTGAAGCTGGCAACGCTGCAGTCGCTCGTCTTCAAGCACAACAAGCAACAACAGGTCTCGACAATGGCAATCAGCCAGAAGAGCAACAGCAACCACAACGAATGGCGTCTGAGGAAAACCAAATACAGGAAGCGAAGCATAGTAGTTCTGCAAGTTCAACAAGCCACGCAGTGAATTTCACGTCAGCTGAAACAGGAGCAGCAGCAGCTGTGCCACCACAAGAAGAACAGACTACACCAATGCCAAAGCAGTTGCAAGTACAGTCATCACAATTACGGCGGCAGCTCCCAGAAAAGAAACCGTGGGCTCCGTGGCGTAAAAAGAGTAAAGCAAGTAGTGGCAGCAGTAGTGGTAGCGGTGGTAGCAGTGACTTTGAGACAGGAGGCGGTGGTACAGCCGGCTTGAGAGCGAGAGCAGGTGCAGATTTCATGGACAAAATTAACGAAGGGCCGTGGCAACCGTGGGTCCATTACATTCCGGTAAAAATGGAGCTCAAGGAATGGGTGCTTGAGATAATTCCTCTCGTGGGCTGTTGTTATCGTCTTTTTCTTGGTCCATCTCCATTTATTCGCCATCTTTTTATACATTTGGCTGAAGAATAATGATGTAATACTCCCATGTAAATGTGGAAGTTTAGACCAGATCATTTGTTTACTTCTCACTCCCTGTCTTGCAATCATTTCTTAGGTACTTGCAGACCTATCGGACCTCGAGGAAAAAACGCGCTGGGTTGGGCAAAACCAGGTATGATACATATGGACATGAGCACGACGAGAGGGGATACCATACCTTAGTTCAATTAAATTAGATGGAAGGAAACTTCACAACGTGGTTCTCCTCTGTTAAAGCAAGTTGTACTCGTCACGAGTGTATCTGTGGAATTTAAATGTGTGCATCTTTCCAGGCTGAAGCAAAGCTCATTGGGCTGCGAGCGCAGCAGCTCGCGCAAAAGCACTTGACACGCAGCGCAGCTGTTGCGTTTCTCGCCCGGTAAGGAGGGTTACTTGTAGTGGGTGCTATATACTAGATAGGAAACTGAGGGGATATTAGGTGCTACATGTGATTGCATTCCAGATTCAGTTTTATTCGCGCCACTCTTACTTTCGTGCTTGTATAACTTCTTTTGACGATGACACGACCCTCATTCCATACTGCAGGGAGCTTCGATTCGCTGCCATGGCCAGTCCTGCTCACCCCAGTCCTTCTAGCGAGTGAGTTATCCCTTTCTCATCTGGTCGCTGTGTATCGAAGTATGTCGCATAGGCCTTGGTGGATAGGCGTGCGCTCATATGGACCGAAGGAGTGAGGCAGAAAAAACATGGCACATGTCCATGTCCAATACCTCTTCGCTTCAAGAATACCCTTGCCATCGGGCCCCATCCCGGGTCTCGGGCTCTCGGACGTCTTGGTCTCCTCGAATTTCCGATGACCACGTGGATTTTAGAAATCAATCAAGAATTCCGGGAACGCAATATGGTTCTACTTCGCGAACTTCGCGCTTCCCTGCTTCCCTTGCCGATTTCGCCTTAGCCTAAGAAGAGCTCCAACAGCTAAGAGAGCTCGGCGTAGCGCGTGGGTTCAGGTCCAGGGAACTCGGCGGGCTCGGACTTGGGGCTTCTGCAAACGCGAAAGGGTGGTTCGTTTAAGGGAGAGGTGCCACTTGGGTTCTGGAAATTTACGCATCATACGGATATACTCGAGATTTTCAATGTTATATCAGATATCGGTAAATGGTTAATATCAATTCGCCTAAAAATCTGGAACATCGCTTCATCGGATACTCGAATAATTCGCCTGGCGACGTGAATGAATTCTGCGGCACTAGCGGGACCAACAACAGAGAAAACACCCGAGGCACAGACAAAAGAATTCCACCCCTTCCTCTCGGCAATGGCGGGCTATCTACATTTCACTGCAGGACTTGAAGATAGCAAAAAAGGCCCGAACAGTAGGCACGAGGCGGGTGCTTTAGAAGTCAGTAATGCCAATCTGCGGAAAGCCGTTTTCGCCGAATCCAAAGCCAATGTATGCGCCGCCAATTGGGTCGAAGAATTGGTTGCTGCCCAGCTTTTCGTGGACCATGAGGCCAAGGATGCCCATTTGCGCCGCGCGGCCGTTGTTAAGCTCGATGGTGCGCTTCTTGATCTTGGTCTCTTCGTCGAAGGTGTCCCAGCCGAAGTCAATGAAGCCGTTGCGGAAGTCCCCTGGGAACTCGCCAGGCGCCGCGCCGTTGGCGGAGTCCTTCATGATGCCCGCCTCCAGCAAGCCAATGAAAGCCAGGATTTGGAACCAGCCCACCGCTGGCACTTCCCAGAAGTGGTTCAAGCCAGTGCCAATTTCGGTGAACTGCTTGCCGGCGTAAGTGATGCTGCCGGGGAGACGCACCCCGTTGGAAGTGGTCACGTGGCCCAGGAACGCAAGCATGGCAATGCGGCCGTGCTTGATTTCCACGTACCGGAGGCGGTCAAAGCGCTCCTGGTCGGCCTCGTACAGGAGGCCGAGAGGGTCCCAGATGCCCGAGGAAGGGGCGCCGAAGTCGTCAGCGTACTCAGAACCGGTGTAGAAAGGCGGGAACGCCGAGAACGACGAGTAGTAGCCTTTGCCAGTTTGCTGAGCCTGCTTGGATGGGGCAGGAGGAGGCGCTGCCTTCTTGCCAAACATCGAGAATGGCGCCTTCTTCTCAGCCGAGAGGGCAGTAGTAGCCGCAGCAGGAGCCGGCGACACGAAGGCCGAAGCCGACGCGACGGAAAGGGCGAGAACGATTGCGCGGAACATCCTGATATAGAAAGAAATACTGTGGTTAGTGAGCCTCGCGCGTTGCACAGGACAAAAATTCGGTGAGGAAGGTTGCAGAAGGATTCGTCTTCAAGATTCTCGTCATCCTGATCAACAACGATTTAGGACACACTAATGCTAATGGTAAAAGGCAAAGTGTAGTGTGTATGTCGCATTGATTAATTGCTCGCAGAGACTGGAATGATGACTCCCGCGTGATGCATTGTGTGGCTCCATTGCACCTTGAACTAGAGATCTTTTTGATAAGGATGAAGCCCTGATGAGGTGGTCGCATAGTTTTACGATCACTGAAGGCCGAAGGCCGCAGGGTGGTTTTTAGTTTTTAGTGAGCATTCGTCGGTCCGTTGAATCTTTCCTACCCTGTAGAGCACCCATTGGGTGATTTTTTTCTTTTTGTGATTATTGGGTGTTGCTGGCATCCTTCTTTCCTTCTTCTTCTTCTTCTTCTTCTTCTTTACGCTCTCTCGAACAACGGAACAACATCGTTCAAGTGCTGTAACTCTTACTGCATCGCCGAAGCTCCATAGCCCTTACGAAGGCTTAAGCAAGCTCTTTCATACTTTCAGAGTGAAATTGTAAACCTAGAAATGTCAGCTTCCGAGGCGGCCGTCCAACCAGCGTCGAATGAGGATACGACCGATATGTTTCGAGCCCTTGGCGATATGGTCGACGGCATGGACGCTCTCTCAGTGATTAAGGGTAGTCTGTGCATGGCCTGCGGCGAATCCGGAGATACGCGCATGATGACCACTAAAATCCCATTTTTTCGTGAAATCATCGTGTGCTCTTTCGAGTGCGACACGTGCGGAGACACAAACAATGAAGTGACTTTCGGGGGCGAAATTCAGGAAAAAGGCGTGAAGTTTGTACTTCAAGTGTGCGACGAAGATGACCTAAGCCGCACCTGCATTAAGGTACATGCACCGATTTAAGTTTGAATAATTAAGTTCATGTGATGCATTCAGTTTGCGTCCATAACTCATATTTCCCTTCTAGTTTGGGTGCCCATGGAAGGAATAATGGACAGCCCCTGTCTTTGCAGAAGTACACTCGCTTCTTAGGAACAACTTGTATTTGTGTTATTTTCTGAGCTCAAAGGAGTCTTAAAGCGTAAAATCTACTAGATTTCCCAGTTACAGCATTCTTTTCGTGAAATCATCACAACTTCACTATCTCTGACTCGCTATCATTTGTAATTTTTTGTACACTACTAGGCGGACACCTGCACGGTGCGCGTTCCTTCTCTAGAATTCGAGATCCCTGCACGCTCCCAGAAAGGCGGCATTACGACAGTACAGGGTATCCTTAGCCGAGCAGCGGAAAACCTCAACATGTACCAACGGGAGCGCATGGTGAGAGCTCAAATTCGCTTGTAATTCAGTGTAAGGTAGCATTTTATCCATGGTGTCAAGCGCTCGACTGCATAAAATATGATATACTCCGATGACTCTTGAGCGCACATTTCCTAGGTTATAAGTCTAGGTACCTTCGTTATTCATGCTCTTTTGTGCACGTGCCTTGCCATCTCAGGAGGACTCGCCAGAAGTTGGCGCGGCAGTGGCAGTGGTGATTGCACGCTTGATGCAGCTGAGCATGGGCGAAGGCGACTGCTTTCCGTTCACGATTGAGCTCGACGACCCGTCTGGCAATTCCTTTGTAGAAAACTACTGCGCTCCAAAAGCAGACCCAAAGTTGAAGGTGATACAGTCGGCTAGCCTGCGCTGAAACAATAAACGTGTGCGTTTACTTCCAATGATACTTCCAATGGATGTGCACCTTCGTTATTCACCCGACCCAATCATTACTATGGATCTGAATGAAAAGGTGTCGCACTACGAGCGCACGCCGCGGCAAGACATGGCGATTGGGTTGCAAGTATCGGAAGAAACGCGCAAGCAGCTCGAGGCAGAAGGCTCGGACGGTAAGGAAGTAAAAGAAGAATTAGACTTGCCTGACTTCCTCCTTCTGAGCTCATTCGCGCGCTATATCTCTATTCATGACACAACCGAGCTAGCGAAAGCAAGGATTCCACGCGCTCCAGCAGCTTTAGTGCCCCCCGCATGATATCATCTAAAAAGATGTTATATTGAGCATTTTTCTTTATTTTCGCAGCTTTTCATCATCTCCTCTCATCTTTTGCTTCTTCTTCTTCTTCTTTTATTCCTACAGGGATGATCAACGACGCCAACCGCAGCCACGGCGCTCTGAAAGGCATGGAAGTCGACAACGTGGCGGGCATGCTGAAGACCTTTGCGGGGGTGGACCTCGATGCAGAGAAGCTCAAGAAAAAAGCGGAAAGCGTGGAAGGCCCAGCAACCGCACCTGCACCAAATGGGTCCCCCGACCAGGCCGCTGTGACCTCGGCCACAGCGGACGCGGGCGTTTCCAAAGACTACGTGCCGTGGGTACAGGAGCCAATCGTAGAAGAGGACTTGGCGACCTCCCTGGGCCGGCGGGAAGTGATTCGCATGGGCACTCCTTGCCCCAACTGCAGCTTTCCCGGAGAAACCTTAACGTGCTTTACCGACATCCCACACTTCAAGGAGGTGAGAGTTGACACTAAGCAGGCACAGCACAAGTGTTTAATTCATCGTCGTTTATTCTAATTTTTCCCATCTACTGATGTGCTTGAAGTGATGCTGCGATGATGGAATGATGTTCATCTCATCTTCAGTTGAATTGCCTTATTCTCTCTCTCGCACACACACACTCGTCCTAAATCTCGTCGCATCACTCTTCTCCCACTCCCTCGAATCTCATTTCCCTAGGTGATCATCATGGCCTTTGACTGTTTGTCGTGCGGGTACCGGAGCAACGAAGTCAAAGCAGGTGGGGGGGTCCCTACCAAAGGGCAAATCTTCACTTTAGTGTGCGAGTCTCCAGCCGACCTGAGCCGGGACGTGCTCAAGTCGGCGTCGGCGGACATTATCGTTCCAGAAATTGACTTTGAGGCGAGCCAAGCCAGCTTGGGTGGGGTGTTTACTACTGTCGAGGGCCTGCTCAACAAGGTTAGTGTATGCGAGTTAGTGTGGATGTGAGTGTGAGGGTAGCTCGTGGTTGAGGGCGTCAATTTTGCATTTTTTTCTGGAACATCTTGTTTGCTTGTCTCCCCTCTGCGCGTACCGTGTGCTGCAGGCGCGATTTTGATGATTATTGCTCTTCAAAGCTTTCGACAACTTCATTTTCTTTAACAGTCTAACCTCAAGTCACTGGCTCTACGGCGGTCCTTGGTTCCCTCGCTTACGTATCGTGCTATTCGCTGTATCTAGGTGCACAGCACGATGCTGGCGTCCACCCCTTACATGATGGGGGATTCGGCGCAGGACAATTCTCGGAGGTCTACCTTCCAGCTCTTCAACGACAAATTTGCCTCCATTGCTGCAGGCGACAAGTTTCCTTTCACCTTGCAGTTGCGCGACCCCCTCGCCAACAGCTTCATTGGTCTGAGCCGAGACGTTGAAACGCTGGCTGAAGACAAGAACTTAACGGTGCGGTAGTGGTGGTTGTCTTTCTTCTTCACGAAATGTATCCTCTTTGTCGCAGTACGTGGCCATGATTGGACGGATCCTTTCTTTCACCTCTGTCTTTTTTCTGTGTCTTGGCTTTTGCTAAACACCCAAAAACGAAGTGAATGAATGAACGCGCTCCTTTTATCCACATCATCATTATGTGTTACACGCCTGATCTCGCAGGTCGACGACTACGAGCGCACCTGGGACGAAGACGAAGAATACGGTTTGCACGACATCGACGTGGCCGAGCTTGGGGGCACCGTCGAGAGTGGCAGCAGCGGGGAAGACCCGAACAAAAAGAACCCGTATTTGGCGGAAGTGAACAAGCGGTGGGGGCCGGACCACCCGCACAACTTCGCGAAAGGCTGCGACGACAGCGTGGTGTCCACTCCCATTGGTGGCGCGGACGATCAGGGGAAATGGGCTACTTACGAGGCCGAGACAACTACGACCACCACCACGGCGGCGGCGGCGGATGAAAAAGGCGACGAGAAGCCGTTTGTGGCGTCGGGATGGTCGGGCCCCGCCTTTGGCACTATTCCACTGACGCAAACCAGGGGCACTGCCGCACCGGGAATGTCCCCCCTTGCGGAGCCCATGAACGCGGCCGCCTTGGCGGCCAGCGCAGCAGCGGACCAAGCCGACGCGTCCTTCGAAGCTTCGGGCAGTTTCAAAGGTGCCCGCGAAGGGCTCTGTTTCCGGATCGGCAGCAAAGGCCTGGGCTATTATCGTTTGGCGGCCCTGCCGTCATCGTCGTCGTCGTCGTCGTCGTCGACGTCATGACGCCGTGGGTGAAGTTAGGAGTTAGACATGTGGCACTTGTGGGATGCAGTCAGGGGCGATTTGAACCGGCGCCAGCGCTGAAGAAGTTTGATGGAGATGAGACGGACGTGCAATGCGGTGCTTGGCTTTGGTACTACTAGGCACTAGAATATGGGAAGTCTGCGGAGGGGGGACTAGAGGAGGACGTGGAATTCGGCAGATCCCTGCGTCTGGAGCTCAGTTAAAGAAGGAAATTACAATAACGAACAATGTAATATAATGTAATAATATTTGTATGTGACTAGTGACTGGCGTGATAGGACATGACATAACGACACGGCAATTCCATCTCCCAAATCCCAAATCCCAGATCCAGTATTTTTTGTAACGCATCTCGCATCAGCCCAGTCAGGCTTGTTCGGCAGTTCTGAAGTAAGAACTTAGTAAGAAGGTTGCATTTTCCGTTGATATTGTTCGCATGAGCCAAAGTGGTGTTTCTTTGTATTTGGGGGGTATTAACTATTATAGAGTGAGAGTGAGGTCCGGTAGTCCGGTATAGCGACATATAAGCCAGACCGCCTTCTATATTAACCATCAAATATGCACTAGACTAGATGTATAACGTTTTGAGTCATGAGACTTATAACGTTTGAGTATATGGCTCATTTATTGATGTATTTTTTTAAGGCGCTTGCAATCTTATCATTCATCGCGCTGCACATACTGTAGGGAATAAGTTGAAACACGAAAAATTCGAAGAAACGAAACACGGACATTTCAGGGATTGCTTCCTTGTTGCACCCGAGTGAACAAGAAACCAGAAAAAGAGCCCGAAATTAGTGTTTCGTTTCCCATGAAACTGGCCTGGCAGGCGGACTGCATTTTCTGTTTCTCATATGGAAACGAAAGACCTTGATTTCCGAGGTCTCTTTCGGGTTTCGTTTCAATTCCGCCCCTCAAAGTAGGTGCTCCTCGAGATTTTTTTCCCGGTGATCATCCCGAATCACGGTCTAGTTGGTGCGATAAGAGAAATTTTGATCGGAAGTGGAGTTTGCGTTCAAATACATGGGGGTCCAGTCCAGCCATTCGCTATTTGCCTCTTCTCAGTGCTGCTGATCGCTAGCGCATTTGCAGCTCAAGTGCATTCTTTATGTGCCTCTGTGACTGCTGTGTACTTGTCTTTCTTTGTATTTGGGAGAGTATTAACTAGACTAGACTAGACTGCTGATCCCACTTGTGACTTGTGACGCTAGACGTAATCACGTAAGAAAGAGATGGTAACGAACATCCAGGTATATGGTGAGAGAAACAGCGCACGAAGCCCATGTTTCGTTTCTAGAAACCAGAAATGCCCAGGGCGGCACTTTTATTGTTTCTTGGTACGCGTGTCGCTCAAAATCCGGGTTTGATTTTATGTTTCCTTTTTCCTGTGTTTGTGTTTCGACGCGACGTTTCGACTTCGACCCTACCTAGCTAGCTAGCTAGCTAGCTGCACACACACGCTGCACAACAAACTCAAGGATAGAGGAAAGAGCTACTGCACGTATTCGCACAAAAGGTTAATCGGCTATCGGCTTGCTAGTCATGCATACACTAGTAGGTGGACAAACAACAACACGGGCATCACGTGCGTAGCGTGAAGGCGGGGTCATGAAGTCTGTCTCTTTATAAGTAGGATTTCGGTACCGGAATTGAGCATTAGCTTAACAGTAGTGCGTTCACGAAGTAGCAGCCGACCGCATCGAGCGCTAGTATCATTGGCAAATAAGTTTCTGTGAACAAGCTTCTGCCATGCAAATAGAGCAGTACGCAGCAATAATAGCGCTTTTCTTGCTCAACTGTATTAGTTTTGTCCACGGCGTTCGAGACCTGCACACTAATTTCTCAAACATGGTTGACATTCACCACAACTATATCGAAGCTGAGCAAGATGCAACCGATATTGCGAAGGCATCTTCTGAACTAGCGTACTTGATGAAAGTTGGCGTGAAGCAGCTCATCAGTGAAATTTACAGTCGCAGGAAGAATCGGAAACTAACGTGGTACGACAGTAAGGGTGGCCTTGGAAATCAACTTGGGGGTGTATCTAGTGCTCTTATCCTCGGGGCTTGCTCCGGTCGAGAACTACAATTGGGCATTAAGTCGACGAGCTCGATCTCGCGTTGGCTCTGGCGAGACTACTTTGAAATGCCGTTGCCTGATTGGATAGCTCTTAATAAAGACATCCACGAGGGGGATCGGAGATTGACCAGAAGCAAGATTCCGAAAAGAAAACCTTTCGATATACTTGAGGTGGTATCATTTTTTTCTGTCGTACTCTTTGCTTTACTGGAATAACAACTTCTTGTGTGCCCTGAACAGAGCCACCAAGAAAACGTGATATCCGAAATTCACCATAAAGCTGTCTCGGATGCGCTTATTGGAGATGCGAGGGCACACGAATCCATCATGAGCTGCTTGGGCCGTGCCGCTTTTCGAGCAAGAGGCTCGAAGTCGCCAACCTCAGCCCAAACGAAACAGAATTTAAATACTCTTAGAAATAGAAAATCAACCCTACCATTCAATGATAATGGTAATTTGCAGCGGAACGTTACGGCCAATACATCTGCAATACCTGAAGAAGAGACAGAAGCTGGAGATCGTGCGATTGAGGACTTTTCTCGAGCTCTCCTCCAGGCGATTCCAAATATCGTCGACGTGATATTTTCAGCGCTCGGAGCCATCGTAAGTTCTAATCAGAAAATATATTCATGAAACAATGCTGTTTGGTCTGATTCCTTTTGATATTGATTCGATTTTGGCAGGAATGGAAGCCAAAGACCATCCTGCAAAGAGCAGTCAACCAAACTGTTAGTACCTGGGGAAGCTCATTTGATACCGCTACATCAGTCGCTCTCCAGGTAACCGTCGTGCACACGCTTCGTGCATGTAATTGGAGCATCTTGGACATCATATGTTCACTTCCTCAAGTTTTTCATTTTAGGTTCGTGCGTGCCTCGATTGTGGCTGGGTTATGTCCGCTACCACTGTTGCTCAAGATGTTGCCTGTGACATTGCACTTCTTGAGCACACCAGTCGATTACAGTCGATGGCGCCTTCTTCAATGAGTCGCCCTTCAAAAATAGATGCAGATGGTCCATCGGTTTATGTACACGACGTTTTGGGGTATTTTAAGCCAGACAAGGGGAGTCAAGTATTGTCGGATTCGTCAACGAGCGAAGTGCTCATGAATGTGACGTCAGCAAACATTTCAATGAATGTGTCCGGTGTTCTTCAGCAGAGCTCTCGGAAACTCAAATCAAAGAAAGCGACCAGCCCGGCAAAAAAGAAGACTTCTCTAACCACTGACAATTCCAAGAAGACTTCTGAGTCCTCAACTCAGCATCCCAAGAATACTCCTGGGCCCTTACCTCCTCTTTCTTCCATATTATTGCCTCATCCCGCGCAGCCCCTCGCCGAGAAGATTACTCTCGTTTACGTCACAACCGAAAGCGATGAAGCTGGAGCGGCAATCGTTAGTGCGCTTAAGGCCCTCCATCCACACGTCAAAATTGTTAGCACCGTTGACGACTTAAGCACGGTCAAATTCACTCATACTTATAAAAACATCGGCAAAGAAGAACGCCTGAAGCCAGTAAGTTTAGCTTTCGTTACCTCTTTGAATCGAAATTCGCTTCTTACTTATTGCTTCTCTGCGCATACTTGCCATACTCTTCGTTCCAGGTTCTGGATTGGTATCTTTTTGGATTATTTGACTTCGTTGCAACTTGTGGGACTAGCTATTCCGGTACCGCTGTTGGACGACGAGCCAGGCAGCCTTGGAGCCAGGTTAATCACATGCATTCTCCTGACAATCCTACCCCAGTTCAAGAAGCAGCATTTGGCCCAAGGAATCACTTTTTCCCTAGGAACTGGACAGGCTGCCATGTCTTTGAAGCAGCAGGTCGAAGATGGCTTAGCAAAGATGCAAGCTGGTTATGATGAATAAGAGTCGAAGGCAGCAATTTTGTAAATGTTGGCGAACGTAACAGTTGACCTTGAAGCTATTGTTGTGACTTCTCAAGAGCCATATCGGAAATGGGGAGAATACTAAATAGGACATGGACTTCGACTTACGAGCAAAGTTTTTGCTCTTATGTGCCACGGCAGCTATTCGATTAAATTTTGCCCTCTTTAAATAAAACATTAAAGACCAAATATCAGATAGTTTTAATAATTATCACTATCATAGGTTTTTGTGTGTTGGTGTTACTGCTATGCTATAGTGCGAAGTGGTTCAAAAGTTTATTTCGCTTCCTTCGAAGTAGGATCTTCCTTCTCCAAAAGATCTACATCTAGAAGTAACTCGCGAAATGCTGGCGAAATGCGTCCTTCGAGGCTATTGTGTACAAGAGCGAATCGCTAGTGAAATATGGCCTACAGATGCAGATACCAGATGCCAGATACGGCCATGCATATAGCCAGGAGTACATCTGCGGAAGCGTGTTAAAGTTCCCGACAGCTGCGACTGAAAGGTTAGAAAACATTTACAAAGTTGAATGACCGCGCGTATACAATTAGTCGTTTTGCAAGGAAGAGAGATACACTACCAAGAGTTCATCGTTTTCACGACGGGAGACGCTAGAAATTCTTCGTTGTTCTCTATTGATAACGAAGCAATTTCAACCTTCACAACTTGTGAGAAGTAATCGTAAGCTTCGTCTGCGCCCTGTTGGTATGCTAGATTGAAAAGCACTGCTGCAAGTAACCTCAAATCTTGACTTGATGCCAAGGCTGAATCCTCCATCAGAGCATATCCAAGAGCAAGTTGAGAAGAAGCAAGCCCCCTCAGTGATCCTTCGAACCAAAGTAGCTTCGCCAGAAGTTTGTACGAAACAACCCCTCCAAATTCTAGTGAGCTCGCTATTTCTTCTTGCGAAATAGGAAATGGATATTCCTTCCATGAAAGTCGAAGATTCCTCAACATCAACAAAGCTCTTGTGGCCCGCTCTGGCGTAAGTTTTTCTGCTAGGCTCAAGCTCCCCAATCGACCCATCGCAAATGCATTCCCACTTGAAGCGCTCGTTAAGTACAAGTCGTGTGGGTGCTCTTGATGGTTCATTTCGCCAGAGAGGATCGCGCTTTCAATTGCACTTGCCAACACAAACTCTGCCGGACCACCTGCACATCGGACCGAGGGCTTCAATCGATCCAATATCCAAGGAGAAAACTTCTTTTCTTCTCCTGCTTGAGGCACAGCCGCAAACCAAATGATGAGAGATGTTCGTTGAACGTCAGGCTCTACATCCACCCCGTGCAAAACGTCCCACGTATGCACAACAGCGTCGCCTCTTTGTAACGGAAAGAATCGCCGGAGTGCTGCATGGCTGCTGGCTGACGTCGATGTCGTGTAAAGGCCATTTGAACCTTCGGCAGCGGAGTCATCAAGCGCCACTACCGCAGTTGCTATAGACAGCGCATCGAAGTGCGCTGAAATGGATGTCCTCCCAACATCGTCTCCGTAGCGCCGAATAAACACCTCATCGATGTAGACTTCTCTGCCGACGAGCTCTTGAACACGAGGAAGCAGTTCTTCGTACAACGGAGCTTTTACCAAGGAAAACATGGCCTGCATATTTTCCTGAAGGTCACTAGCATTACCTGCGATTGGTGGCTCGCCATTCACCACCAGGTTCACATGAAGGCTTGGCAAGCTATCAACCGAATCAAGGTTTGTGTGTAGACCACCGCTTTGCTCAACAATCTGCATTTGATGGAGGAACGCATCTGTGACTGATGAGGATAGAAGCTGCCGCTGAAACGACACTACCTGCCGAGATTCATCTTCGCTGCTTTCCTTGAAATCGTAAGGCATCCGTTGAAAAGCAAGCTCACCTAACCGATTGAGTGCCTCATAGCCATCAGATTTTCCTCGGTGACGAATGCATGTTTCGCTTAGCTCTTGTACTACTCGCAAACTTTCATCCAGGCTATCGACCTTTTGGGATCTCAACGCAAATCGAGGAAGATTCCGATGGGCCCTTGCAAGTCGATTATAGACTAATCCACGACTGATTCCAATTCCACTTGCATTGTCGTGTAGCACTAACAATACAAAATATAACCAAAAGGCACAGCTGGATTTGCACCTAGTAGAACCGGCCATAATCCATACAGCACTTACAAGAATCCACTACCGTTGTGTAAAGGTTTTCACCTATTACCGGAAGCAACACAGTTCAATGTACGGCTGCTGAGAGATTCAGGGCAATGATATTTTCGGTGAAGGCCTAGCTGCTAGTGTTGATACTTAGCCGTGCAAGCTCGGTTTAACTTGTTGTCCAATGCCTGCCAATCATCCCGTCATGTCACATGCTCCATTGAATTTTCTTGTTGACGTGTTGCTTTTTTCTGTTTTGTTTGTTCGCCTTCTTCTTTTTTGTTCCCGTCGGCCACCTCAACCGTAAACCGATGAACACGTACTTTTTACCACAGGGTGTAGCGGCTCGCAAGAGTTGTTCATTCTCTGAAGTCCGAACTCTCTGAGCTGAGCGCTGCATTTAGGGCCAGAGTTGAATCATGTCGGTAATGAAACAACAGAAACGAAACACGATTTTTGCCGGCGTTTCGTTTCTCGAAACAGACCAGCGTATATTCTTGGGCGTTTCATGTTTCGAACTCGAACTCGAACTAATACAAACCCAAATGGCACAGAAGCCAATGCTGCGGGCAGAAGTGGGAATGCGCGTGCGTTGCGCAAACAAAGCAAGTGCGGAATGATTCAGGAGGGAGAGGG
>Ga0307982_1002787_pt1 | contig 14020 bp, 10 predicted proteins | sample OrgLakmetagen989_FD_201847 | JGI IMG/M metagenome (GOLD analysis project Ga0307982, IMG submission 201847) | Saline water microbial communities from Organic Lake, Antarctica - #989 | ecosystem: Environmental > Aquatic > Non-marine Saline and Alkaline > Saline | place: Antarctica: Organic Lake...
AGGCAATAAATATACGATGAGTTCCACTAAGCTTTAAATCACTTGCGACATCCATATCTATTTTTTTATGAACAAACTCATTCACTTTACGGCTCATACATTCTTTTCGCTCTTCGTTGGATTTTAAACTCTCACACCCTGGATAAACTGGAGCAGTTTCAATCACTGAAAAGGGTATATCTGCTATCTCTTCTTTTACATCTCCCACATCTCCAACTGCCACGACTTCACCATCACCTTCTCCTGTATTTGAGTATGCATCGACATCTATACTCTCATTTTGATTTGTCTCAGTGGATCCTATGTTTACCTCTTGTATATCAAGATTATCATCCACAATTTCAAAAGCTGTTGGCATAGGTGCTGGAGCTGGTGGAGGCGGTGGTGGAAGTAAATTTGCAATTTCTGTAATTGGTGCAGATTCCGTCTCTATTAAATTAAAATAGACGTATTCAACCTCCTTTTCTTCTTTTACAGGAGTTTTACGTTCTATCATATAAAGTGAAAATGATAGGGATATGATGAGTCCAATCTGAAGAAAAATAAGACTATACTTGGAGAGGTCGTATTTAGGGTTCTTCTTAATTTTCATAATCTTATTTTTAAAATCCTAACTAATTTAAGAAAAACTAACTTTTAAGTTTATGATAGAAATCATGTATTCTTACAATAATCTTAGATATTAAAATCGTGAATTATAAAAATTTTAATTTGTGAATTATTCTTTTTTTAATAGGGAGTAATCAATCTTGAATTACCAAAAGCGAATTGGCGGAAGTACTTTAGACTACAAAAATTATACACTTATGATAAATACAATATCTTATCAGTAACTTTGTGTCATGAGTAGAACTTTACTTTCTAATATCAACTCTCCAAAAGATCTTCGCCAACTCAATCCTGATCAATTAGTACGGGTTGCCAAAGAACTTAGAGAATTTATTATTGATGTAGTGTCCACCAAAGAGGGGCATTTGGGAGCCAGTTTAGGCGTAGTAGAGCTGACTATTGCGTTGCATTATTATTTTGATACGCCTAGCGATCTTTTGGTATGGGACGTGGGACATCAAGCTTATGGACATAAAATACTGACCGGACGTCGCGACATCTTTGAAACCAATCGAAAACTCAATGGCATTTCTGGGTTTCCTAAACGCGATGAAAGTCCGTATGACACTTTTGGCGTAGGCCACAGCTCTACTTCGATTTCTGCGGCTTTAGGGATGGCCATTTCATCGCAACTAAAAGGAGATTTTGATAAGCAACACATCGCTGTCATCGGTGATGCTTCCATTGCCTCAGGTATGGCGTTTGAAGGCCTGAATCATGCTGGAGTTACTAAAGCCAATCTTTTGGTGGTATTGAACGACAATGCCATAGGAATCGATCCAAGTGTTGGAGCCCTTAAAAGTTATCTCACCAAAGCTAAAATTGGCAAAAAACCGCCTAACGACAATATTATTGAAGCCCTAAATTTTCATTATGAAGGCCCAATCGATGGTCATGACTTGCCAGAACTTTTAAAAGCATTTGAGAAACTGAGAGCGATAAAAGGCCCTAAGCTTCTGCACGTCATTACCAAAAAAGGTAAAGGCTTAAAACAAGCTGAAGAAGACCAGGTAAAATACCATGCCCCTGGTAAATTTGATAAAACCACAGGCGAAGTTATACCTAAAAACAACCAAGATCTACCTCCCAAATTTCAGGATGTATTTGGACTAACTGTATTGGAATTGGCTCAAAATGATGAATCTATAGTTGGTATTACACCGGCCATGCCCACGGGAAGCTCCTTAAAATATATGATGGAAGCATTCCCAGATCGTGCTTTTGATGTGGGTATAGCAGAGCAACATGCAGTAACCCTCGCTGCAGGAATGGCCACCCAGGGCCATAAAGTCTTTTGTGCCATCTATTCTACATTTTTACAACGGGCTTACGACCAAGTGATTCATGACGTGGCTTTGCAAAACCTTCCTGTCATCTTTTGTATTGACAGAGCTGGACTAGTTGGAAATGATGGCGCCACACATCATGGAGTTTTTGATTTAGCTTTTTTGCGTTGTATCCCTAACCTGATCATAGCTGCACCAGCCGATGCTATAGAACTAAGACAGCTGCTTTATACAGCTACTCAAGATTTACAACAGCCCATGGCCATCCGGTATCCGCGTGGTAGAGGTGAGATTAAAGACTGGAAACATCCTTTTAAAAGATTAGATGTTGGTAGAGGCAGATGCCTTCAGGAAGGCTCAGAGCTGGCTGTATTAAGCTTAGGAAGTATATCAAGCAATGTATCAAATAGCATAAAAGCCATCGGTAGTAAATTCAGTGTAGCTCATTACGATATGCGGTTTTTAAAACCTTTGGATGAAGACTTATTAAAGTCTGTGTTTAAAAAATTCAAACACATAATCACCGTAGAGGATGGTACTGTAAAAGGTGGATTTGGAGATGCGGTTCTTGAACTGGCCCAATTTGAAAACTATAAAGGAGAAATCCATAAATTGGGTATTCCCGATCGGTTTATAGAACATGGAGATACTGATCAGCTTTATGAGCTTGTAGGAATATCTTCAGAAAAAATAAGAGATAAAATCATTTTTATCCTTACCTGAGTTATAAATTGAATATACGTTATCTCAAATTAATTCTGATTACGACCAGATTCATTTGGATACAACTTATACACCGGGTCGCTCTGCCAGTAGTTTTTTGTATCGATATCCAATATACTTATGGGTCCTTTAAACGCCGCCCCCGTATCTATATTCCACACGTTGGCCAGATTTACAGGTTCAGTTTTATTAATGCGTGTGGTTGGGGTGTGACCAATGTAGATCTCTTTGAACAACTTTAGCCGATCGGGATAAAAATCATCATCGGGTTGTATAGAGGTATCCATGGCCAAAACCATTTCCCAAAGCGTTCTATCCCAATACACTGTATTGGAGTGAAATTCTGAAGCTGGTCCATGCATGTTGGCAAATCCCGCATGAAGAAATAATCGATTCTTTTCATCGACGTAGTAGTTCGTCAGGTTTTCTAAGAAAAGTCGGTGTAAGTCCTTAAGAATGGAGTTTATATTTTGGTAGGCTTTCAATGTGCTTTCGCCGCCATGTTCGAGCCATTTAGGATTTGATTTTGCCGTTCTAAACCAACCTAAGACCAAATCGTCGTGATTCCCTCTTATAAAAACACAATCCTGTTCTTCTTTCAACTGAATCAAATACGAAAGTAAGTCAGGCGTTTCACTCCAACCGTCAACATAGTCGCCCAGGAATATCAATTTATCATCATTGGTCACATCAGCCCGATTTAAAACCTGCTCTAAAGCCTTAAAACCTCCGTGTATATCTCCTATAACTAATGTTCTACTCATTCTAATTGTATTTTATTTTTCGTAATATTCTCATATTGTCTTTTAAACGATCATAAGCTTTTTTCTGTATGCTTTTCAACAAGGGTTTAGCCTCCTCGAGCTTTTCCAGAGACGAATCAAACCCGTTGAGATAAGCTATAAGATATATGGTTGACATATTGACTAGCTCACTCTTTTCTGCTGAATTTAATCCTGACTTATTTACAAGCTTTTTTAATAAACTATCGTTATGATTTAGAAAATGCCTCAATGTCTTTTGATTAAATTGTGGGGGTTCAAATACCAATTCAGATTCAATATCGTAGTGCATATTGTCCTTAAACTGAATGGAAACCTTTTCTAAAGGATAGTATTTAAACTTGTTCTGAAGTCCTAGCTGTACGTATTCTAAAATCTCGAATTTATCATCGTCGTATTGAATTTCAACCTCGTCTAAATCTGAATAAAACAACTTCACTTGTTCATTGATCAGCTGAATGTTCACTCTGGAATAGAAGGTTTTCTCACCGACAGTTTTAGGTTTCGCTGCCCAGCACAAGACGAAATATTCTTTGAAGACTTTGTATTTAGGATGAAAGTCTTTACTTTTTAAAATAAAATCGTGAAAGCCATCCAAAGTTAATTCAATATTATTCTGAGAATTCTGCTCTATAGCAGCTACAATTTCTGAATTGATGTCTTTAATTTCTATATCAAAAACCTTGGGCTTACTGATGCTTCCTTCTCGCATAAATACCGTTCCACCCCAGTATTTCCAAATGTTTTTTCTTAATGCACAGATGCTATTGTCTTTCTTCGGTCTTACAGAAACCAGCCCAACAACTTTATCGTCTGGTAAATGTGGAAACTGAATATTTTCATAAGAGACAATCGGCGGATTTTCCAGATAGGCATTTACTAGATTCTGAATCTTGCTATCATCAAAAAAATCGACTCCAACAATACTATTGCTTTCATCCTCAATGCCGATGACAATATAAGAGTTGCTGATGGGGTTGGTGTTGGAAAGGGAACAAATGTGTTTAAGAAATTTAGCTTTGCCTTCTCTCGTACCAATGTCAACTTTGAGTTTTTTGTCGTAAAAACTATTCTCCCCGCTGTGGGCAAGTAAATTTTTGATAAGAAGGCGCTTGTTAATCATAGACTTGGCTAAAATTACAAGAAAAAACTCAACTTAGCTTATGACAACTTTGAATTAATTACAAAAAAAACGAGACCCAAAATGGGTCTCGTTTAAAACTATATGTGATTGAAGTTTAGTTAAAGATATATCTTAAACCAACTTGCATTTGCCATCTTGAAGACAGAATTCCTGAATCATCGAAGTTGATAACATCTTCTTCAGTCTGGAATTCATCAGCATTGAAACTGAATACTGGATCTGGACCACCTTCTTCAACATCTAGGATGTCGATATTAGGAATAAATGGTCTACGTCCCCAATCTTTATTGATCAAATTAGTGAAGTTGAAGATGTCAAAAGACAATTGGAACGTGTGCTTCTTGTTATTAAAGTCTAAGCTGAAATCTTGAAGGAATTTCAAGTCAACTATATGGCTCCAAGGACCTCTTTCGCCAAAACGCTCAGAATATTGTCCTCTTCTTTCACTAAGATATTCACTGCTTTCAATATAACTATTGAAGGCTTGCCATTGAGCCTGTTGCTCTTCTGGAGTACCTGCAAAAGTGATTTCTGAAGCATCTCTAGGAATATAAATCAAAGCATTGTCTCTAGAATCATCATTTAGGATGTTGTCATTTCTACTATTGTATGCGTAAGTGAAAGGAGAACCTTGTTCACCAGCATAAAATAGAGAGACTGTACTTTTTACATTATCATTCCACTCATATTCGTAGCTCATATTTCCAGTAATTCTAGATCCTAAAGAAAATCCTGAACGTTGGATACCAGGGTTGGCATTTTTACCATTCACGGTTTCTATGTTTCTCCATTGAGATGAATTTTGAGAAGATGTTCCCTGAAAAATATCATAAGCATCTCCATAAGTATAAGCGATCTGTCCTGCAAAACCATTTTCAAATGGCTTAGTCAACTTAAATGTACCATTATATGAATAACCTTCATTTGTATTTGTTCCTAAGAAGATACTAGAGTAGTTATCATCAATAAGATCACCCCTATCATAGTAAGGTCTTCCGTCTGCTCCATTAAAATTTCCAACAGGACCTCTAATGTTCACATTTTCATAAAAAACAGCATTTAAAACATCGTTGTACAAAAACTCAGCAGATGCGATTAAGCCCCATACTGGCAATTTTTGATCTACAGCAATATTATATTTTGCTACTTGTGGTAATTTAAAGTCAGGTGCGAAAATATCAATTTGTCCACCTGTTGCTCCAGTACCAGGCTCAGCACCTGGCTGAACGAGCTGATCGAAAGGATCTCCACTAAAGAAGATATCTCCATTTATTGCTCTTTCATCAACAAAACCAGCAGTTAAGCCGTTATTATTATATGCACCTCCTGGCCATACCAATGGAATTCTAGACGTAAATACACCTACACCACCTCTTACTTGTGTGGTTCTGTTTCCACCTACATCCCATGAAAATCCTAATCTAGGAGAGAAGTGTATTTGAGTATCAATACCCTGTCCAACTCTAGCCCCTTGCAAGTCTTTTCCGTTAGCTTCAAGAAGCTCTACAGTTCTAGTGTTAAAGTCGTCATTTACTAACCCATCATCAAAAAATGGTAAATCAACACGGAGACCTAAACTTACTTTAAAATCATCGGTTAAGTCAACATCGTCTTGAGCATAAAATCCAAGTTGAGAATAACTAAACTCAGCAGCTCCTAAAGAATTGTCTCCTGTACCACCTAATAAAGAATACCCTCTATCGTAAAATCTAGCAGGGGCTTCGTTGCCATCAACATCGTCTAAGTATGTATTGAAATCAGACAATGAATTAAAAGTGTATGATCCATAATTTTGTCTAAAAAATACGTTTTTAGAATCAAAATACTCAAAGTTAGCTCCAAAAGTTAACTTATGGCGACCGCTATAGACTTCGAAGTTATTAGTGATGTTAAGCACTTTTTGCTCCAAAAGGTTAGCTGTTGAAAATGCTTCAGAACCAAAGAAAAGGCTTCCTGAACCATCGAATACTCTTACAGCTGGAAAAGGATTTCCGGTTGGGTTTCTATCATCTAAAACATCGGTATAAGCAACTATTAAGTTGTTCGACATATTAGATCCATTAGTTGTGCTCCACTCCAAAGTCGTGGAGTTAGTTCTTGAAGGAAAAAAGACACCACCATTGGTATAATTAATACTTCTATCCCCACTTTGTCTTGGGTCTGTATTTTCAGCATTGACGTAAGAATTTTTTAAGGTAATGCTGTTTTTGTCATTCACGTTCCAGTCGATACGTGTAATCAATTTATCACTTGTAAGTGAAGTAGTGTTGTTATCATAGATTCCTGGATCGTACCCGTAAGTATTGATCAAACCTTGTCTTAGGTTAGTTAAATCCTGGGCAGAAGCATCTCCTTGGTAACGATCAAAAACAAAAGGCTGTGGCGTTTGTTCGTCTTGTCTTTCGTAATTAATAAAGTAAAACAATTTGTCTTCTACAATCGCACCTCCAACTCTAGCTCCAAAAAGCTCTGCTGTAAAATCTGTTAAATTCTCTCTGTCATCTTCACTAAGCGCAGTAGGAGTCTTACCCGCCAAATCTTGATTTCTCAGGTAATAATACGCAGATCCTTCTGTATTGTTTGAACCAGAACGCGTAATGGCGTTTATAGATCCCCCAGCAAAACCAGATTGTCTAACATCAAAAGGAGCTAAGTTAACCTGGAAAGACTCAATCGCATCAATAGAGATTGGACTCACACCAGTTTGACCACCATTGGTTCCTGAACCAGCAAGACCAAACGCATCGTTATTTACAGCACCGTCAATATAAATAGCGTTGTAACGGTTGTTTTGACCTCCTAAAGAAATACTACCACCTTCACCAACTTGCGCTTCTGGAGTTGTTCTGATAAAGTCTCCTAAAGATCTTGTTGCAGATGGAAGATTTGCCACTTGTCTCTGTGAAATGTTAGTATTCGATCCTGTTTGTCCAGAATCAAAAATTCCATTTTTAGAAGCAGAAATAATGACTTCATCTAATGCGTTATTAGATTCAGACATTTGTCTACTTATTCTTTCAGAATCACCTAGTCTTAAGTTAATTCCTTCTAGTAGAATATCCTCAAAACCAACGTAAGTAATCTTCACGGTGTAAGGTCCACCAACACGCATGTTTGGGATTCTGTAGAAACCATCAAAATCTGTCACAACACCATACTGTGTTCCAGTAGGTGTATGCACAGCAATAATATTTGCCCCCGGAAGAGGTTGGTCATTATTGTCTGTGATCTTACCATTAATAGAGGAAGTAGTCACCCCTTGTGCATAAATACCCACTCCCATCACTAAGAATAAGCCAAGTAGCAATTTTTTCATTTGAAAACGTTTTTTTTGTTTATATTTTGGTGCAAAGTAAACCCAGATTTAAAGTTCTAATATTAAGCCAATGTTAAGAAAAACTGTTAAAAAATTAAATTTCACTTCTTTATAGTCATTCTAAAAAAGGGTGCTATCTAAGACAATTAAAGTAGCTAAGCTCAACTCATACGCTCGAGTTTTTGGCCTGACTAGCTTTTTTTGCTTGCTACTTTACTGGAAAACGATCGCATTTGATCTATTAAAGTTATCTATAAATAAAATTTAAAGAACCTCCTTGTATTTAACCTGGTCAATATTAGCTTTTAAGGGAGCAATAAATTCAAAATAGGAAGGCTTGAGTTTTTCTTCCATAGGTTCGGCTTCTGGCAAATCTTGCTTATAGGGATCTACCTGTCTGCCATTCAACCAGAATCTATAACAAACGTGAGGACCTGTTGCTAGACCAGTTTGACCAACATACCCTATAATTTCACCTTGCTTCACATACTGACCCACTTTTACTGCGCGCCGGGACATGTGGAGATATTGAGTTGAGTATTGGTTGGTGTGTTTCACTTTGACATAATTTCCATTCCCTCTGCTATAACTGGCTTTGGTCACTACTCCGTCTGCAGTTGACCAAATGGGAGTCCCCGTGGCAGCAGCATAATCTGTTCCTTTGTGGGCTTTCCAGCGTTTCTGAACGGGATGAAAACGACGTCCTGTATAACGAGAAGATATCCTGCTAAACTGTAGCGGCGCTTTAAGGAAAAATTTTCTAAGTGTTTTTGCATCTTCATCAAAGTAATCGGTGCGACCCGTTAGAGAATCCACAACAAACTCGAAAGCGTAGAATTCTCTTCCCCTATGTTTTAATAGTGCTGCATCTATACTTTCTAACCCAGCATAAATGGTGTCATCTATATATTTTTCTTTGTAGATCAGCTTAAACTGATCTCCTTCCTGAAGCTTAAAAAAGTCAACGCTCCACTGGTAGATATCAGCAAATCTGTTGGTGAGTAAATAATCCAATCCAGCTTCATCTATCGCTGCTGAAAGTGAAGATGAAATAACTCCTGAAGTTGTTTTCTGCTTTATGGTTACAGGCTTTGACTCTGCAACTCCTTTTACACTATCTATGCTGATAACTGCATAGTCGATCAATGATTTTTGATACACAAAATGTTCTACTCTCTGGATAGAATCTTTGTTTTTTACGATAACATAAGGCTTACCATAGTTAATTCTTCTAAAATTCATCACAGAATTTGGAATGCTTTGAGTAAGCTGATAAACTTTTCCTGGAGTAACTCCATAACGATCCATAATAGTCCCGAATGTATCTCCCCTTTCCACTGTATCAAAAACAACCTCGTAATCACTCAAGGAAAAGCCAAAAATCTTAGGTTCTGGAACAGGTTCAATTTCAATAGATTTAATCGGCTCTTCGGAAGAGTTTTCTCTTACATCTTCATTGCAAGAAAGTAAGATTAAGCCAACAAAGATGAGGAGTAGGCGAGTGTTGGGAAAATTAAGCATATAAGTTTTAGTTGTAAACGTCAAAAATACATTTTATTATATGGAGGGCAAACCTTAGTGAAGAATAGGCTTATATAAAAACTAAAAAAACCTCTAAAAAGAGGTTTTTTTATAAGTGTTCAAAATTTTATCATTAGCTATCCGCCAATGCTTCTGCACCAGCTACGATTTCCAAGATTTCGTTGGTAATGGATGCTTGTCTGGCTTTATTATAAGAAAGTTTCAAGTCATCTCTAAGTTCTGTAGCATTATCTGTCGCTTTATGCATAGCTGTCATTCTTGCGCCATGCTCTGATGCAACAGAATCTCTTATAGCCTTAAACAATTGGATCTTTAATGATTTCGGAATTAAATCTTCTACGATTTCAATTTTGTTAGGCTCAAAAATATAATCAGATGAAATGCTTTCGCCACCTCTCTTACTTGCAGGTTTTATTGGTAAAAACTGCTCTGTAGTCACGATTTGGGTTGCGGCGTTTTTGAAGCTATTGTAAACAAGCTCTATTTTATCATACTTTTCAGATTTGAACATTTCCATGAGACGCTCAGCTATCGCGGCAACATCCTCATAGGATAAATTATCATAAATATCGTTGTGTGAAGATTTGATTTCACGCTTTTTCCTTAATACGTCTCCAGCTTTTTTTCCAATACTTATAATGTCAACCGATTGACCAGCATAAGTTTCATCAATAAGAGATCTTACGCGTTTTACAATATTAGTGTTGAAAGCACCGGCTAAACCTCTGTTTGAGGATATTGCAATGACCAACACGTTTTTTACTTCTCTATGATTGGAATATGGACTACTTGTATCGTTATCTAAGGAAGCGCTTAAACTTTGAAGAAGTTCATTCAGCTTCTCAGCATACGGACGCATATTCTCAATCGCATTTTGGGCACGATTAAGTTTTGCAGCCGAAACCATTTTCATGGCTTTCGTAATCTGCATGGTAGACGATACCGATGTAATTCTACTTCTTAACTCCTTTAAATTAGCCATAAATTAAAACTTATGCTTTATATTTTGCAGCTATTTCTTTAGCTGCACTCGTTAGTGCATCTGTAATTTCATCTGTCAATTTACCAGCTTTTAGTTGGTCTAAAACATCTCTGTGTTTAGAGTTGAGATAAGACAAATAGTCGCTTTCAAATTCTTTAACTTTTTCGACAGGAACTTCTTTCATTAAGTTTTTAGTTCCAGCATAAACGATAGCAACTTGCTCTTCAACAGGGAAAGGATTTGCTTCAGCCTGCTTCAAAATTTCAACATTACGTTTACCTTTTTCAATTGTGTTTCTAGTGGAAGCGTCCAAATCTGAACCAAATTTAGCAAAAGCTTCAAGTTCTCTATATTGTGCTTGGTCAAGTTTTAATGTACCAGCAACTTTCTTCATAGATTTAATCTGAGCGGAACCACCAACACGAGATACAGAAATACCTACATCAATTGCTGGTCTTACACCAGAGTTAAATAAATCTGAAGTTAAGAAAATCTGACCATCTGTAATCGAAATTACGTTGGTTGGAATGTATGCTGATACATCACCTGCTTGTGTTTCAATAATTGGAAGTGCTGTAAGTGATCCACCCCCTTTTACTTTATCTTTCAAAGCTTCAGGTAAATCATTCATTTGCTTAGCAATGTTATCATCGTTGATAATTTTTGCAGAACGCTCCAATAATCTGGAGTGGAGGTAAAATACATCACCAGGATAAGCTTCACGACCTGGAGGTCTTCTCAACAATAAAGACACCTCACGGTATGCTACAGCTTGTTTTGACAAATCATCATAAATAATCAATGCTGGCCTTCCTGTATCTCTAAAATACTCACCAATAGCAGCACCTGCCAATGGAGCATATACCTGCATTGCGGCTGGATCTGATGCATTGGCAGCTACAATAGTTGTGTATGCCAAAGCTCCTCTTTCTTCTAAAAGGTTAGCAATACCAGCAACTGTAGACGCTTTTTGACCAATAGCAACATAAATACAGTAAACGGGTTCACCTTTGTCGTAAAATTCCTTTTGGTTAAGAATTGTATCGATACAAACAGAAGTTTTACCAGTCTGTCTATCACCAATCACTAATTCTCTTTGTCCTCTTCCTACAGGAACCATAGCGTCAATTGACTTGATACCCGTTTGCATAGGTTCGGTTACAGGCTGTCTGTAAATAACTCCCGGTGCTTTTCTTTCGATAGGCATTAAAAAAGTTTCTCCTTCGATTTCTCCTTTACCATCAATAGTTTCACCCAAAGTATTTACGACTCTTCCTACAATACCTTCACCTACTTGAATAGAAGAAATCTTTTTGGTCCTTTTTACAGAATCCCCTTCATTAATGTCATTGGATTTACCTAAAAGTACAACGCCTACTGCGTCCTCTTCTAAATTAAGGACCATACCATTAAGCCCTCCTTCAAATTCTACAAGTTCTCCAAGTTGAGCGTTGGATAACCCATAAACGTTGGCGATACCATCACCAACTCTTAGAACTGTTCCTACTTCATCTAGAGAGGTTTCAGATTCGAAACCCGAAATTTGCTTTTTTAAGATTGCTGTAACTTCAGCAGAGTTTACTTCAGCCATAATTTATTTTCATTAATTGGTAAATACATACCACTTATTTTTATAATAATTGTCTTTTGAATCGCTTAAGACCGCCAGACACACTTGCATCAAATTGAAGATCTTTCAATCTGAGTATAAATCCACCAAGGATGGATTCATCAACTCGGTTGGTCAGATTTGCCGTATATCCGGTAATTTCTTTAATTTTTTCTTGTACTTTTTCTTCTAAATCTTTAGTCATCTCAACAGCTGTTACAACAGTTGCAGATTGGATGTGATGAATAGAATTATAAAGATTTATATATTCTTGAGCAACATGATTTAATATTTCAATTCTATTATTGTCAGCCAGAGTTTTTATCAATTTTTTGACTAAAGACTCGGCATCTTTAAAGATCTCCAACAAAACAGATTGCTTTTTATCAACTTCAATTAATGGACTTGAAAGCATAAGTCTTAACTCCTTGTTTTCAGAAATAGTAGAATGCATCGATTTGAAGTTATCTAAAACTTTGTTATCTAATTTATTCTCCTGAGCCAATTCTATAATGGCTTTAGCGTAACGTCTTCCTGCTTTACTTCCCATGTGTCTAATTAGTTGAGTTTGACGTCGTCAAGCATCTTGTTGACTAATGTCATTTGTTCATCCTTGTTGTCCAATTGCTTCTTCACAACAGTTTCTGCAATCTGCACAGACAACTCAGCAACTTGATATTTAATTTCTGCCAAAGCTTGTTTCTTTTCACTCTCGATGGTGATTTGAGCTTTATCCAGAATTCTTTCAGCTTTCTCATTTGCATCTTCTGTAGCCTCTTCGATAATAGTCTTCTTCATCTGCTGAGCTTCCTTCAACATTTCATCGCGTTCCGCTCTAGCTTGTTGAAGCAATTTTTCATTATCAGCTTTTAAATTAGCCATCTCTTCTTTAGCTTTTTCAGCAGAAACTAAGGCATCATTAATTGATGCTTCTCTTTCGCCTACAGCCTTCATCACTGGTTTCCAGGCAAACTTAGTCAGCAAGAAAATCAAGATGATCATGACTACTACTTGCCAAACAAATAAACCGTATTCAGGAGTAATTAAATCCATATATGATAAGTGTTTTTTTTAAATAAAAATAAAACCCTCACCCAACCAACCGTTGGTTATGAGGGTTTTCATCATTTTTAAGAGGTAAGAACCCCAAGTAAAGCAGCAACTACTCCAAAAAGAGCAACACCTTCTACAAGTGCAGCTGCGATAATCATAGCGGTCTGGATTTTTCCAGAAGCTTCTGGCTGGCGTGCGATAGCTTCCATTGCGGAACCACCGATTTTACCAATACCAAGCGCTCCTCCCAAAACTGCTAATCCAGCTCCTAAAGCTGCAAGTCCTACGTGTAATAATTCCATAGTAAATAAATATTAAAAATTAAAGATTAATGATGTTCATGTTCTTGAACTGCCATTCCTATAAATAAGGCCGACAGCATTGTAAATATAAATGCTTGCAAAAATGCAACTAGTAATTCTAAAACTGTGATAAATAAGGCAAACGGAACTGAAATTGCTGCAACTCCTGCAGTTTCTAAAATAAAGATCAAACCTATTAAACTCAATATGATAATGTGTCCTGCCGTAATATTGGCAAAGAGACGAATCATCAAAGCGATTGGTTTTGTAAACACTCCCAAAATTTCAACGACTGCAAGTATTGGCTTAACCGGTGTCGGAATCCCTGGCATCCAGAAAACATGTTGCCAATAATCTTTATTTGCATTAACTAAAATAAGAACCAGCGTAAATAAACCTAATGCAATCGTCACGGATATGTTTCCTGTCACGTTCGCAGCTCCAGGTAAAAGGCCTAAAAGATTTGATAACCAAATGAAGAAAAATACCGTCAAGAGAAAAGGCATAAATTTTAAATATTTTTTCTCTCCAATTTGTGGTATTGCAATCTCATCTCTTACAAAAATGACTAGAGTCTCTAATATATTTTTAAAACCTTTTGGCGCAGCTTTTGACTTTTTATAATGCTTTGCAAGTCCCAAAAATATAAGAATAAGCAGTATTGCAGTGATA
>Ga0307982_1002788_pt1 | contig 14019 bp, 11 predicted proteins | sample OrgLakmetagen989_FD_201847 | JGI IMG/M metagenome (GOLD analysis project Ga0307982, IMG submission 201847) | Saline water microbial communities from Organic Lake, Antarctica - #989 | ecosystem: Environmental > Aquatic > Non-marine Saline and Alkaline > Saline | place: Antarctica: Organic Lake...
TGGCCATTGCCATCTTGCTTTATCCTTTTTTGTGTTGTTAGAATTCAATGGCCATCTTTGACATGTTTTCCTAGCTCACTAGGGTCTCGCGATGCTCTGCTTTGCTGCCGTCTTGGGTTAAGATTCTCAACCTTTTGTCGCTTTCACCAAGAGTTTAACTTCCGTGCGTCTCAATTAGACGGAGTTGCCCCAGCGGCCTTTTCCGGAAGACGCGCGCACCGCCTGCATCCGCGCCGCGTGCTTCTTGGCAGCTTCCGCCCGTCGGCTCGCAGGCGTGTCCTCGCCCCCACCCTCTCCGCTGTTCGCGCCGACGCTACTGCTCACGCCACCACCGCTGCTGCTGCTGCTGCTGCCACCGCTGCCACTGCTGTGCCTGCCCCGTTCCGGGGTGCCCTCGCCGCGTGGCCGCAAGAGACTCGACCGCAGCGCAGACGGCCCGCCGCCACTAGCCCCTGCCTGGTCCGGTGGCTCCACACTGGGAGGCACCGCTGCGCGCCCAAAGAAACGGCTGGTGCTGCTGGATCTGCGCGGCGCCTCTCCCCCAGAAGCTCCAAGAGCCGCTCCAGCGCTGCTGCTTCCGGAGCTGCTCCGGTTGACGCTCGCCGCTGGGGAGCCTTCCCGCCTCGCGCTGCGGCCGAGGCTAGAGTTCGGGCTGCTCCCGCGCGCACGCGGCACTGGCGGCGCCAATCGGCTGGTGATTTGCCGCACCGGAGAGCCTTCTCGGCTCATGGCTTCGCGGGTGGTTGGGCGGCGCACGGGCCCGGGCACTCCGAGAGACGACGACGATGATGCGGCAGCCGCAGCCGCGGAAGACGAGCGCTCGACGGCTGCCGAGCCACTCGACGACCGCACGCGCGCTGCTGGCCCGCCGTCGCCGGCGCTGCTGTTGGTGCTGCTGCGCTCGCGAGATGAGCCCACGCGCCGCACCGCGACACCACCGCCGCTGCTGCTGCTGCTGCTGCCACCAGTGTTGCTACTCGAGGACGCCGCGCCTCCGCCGGTACCGCCTACGCTGTCCGTGGAGTCCGACCGCCCGGACTGCCGCAAGCGCATGAAGCTTCGAATGCTGCTCGCCGACGCAATCGCAGGCGGGCTGTTGCTGCCACCAGCGTCGCCGCTGCGGTCCCCATGGGGAGGGGAGGATGCCGCCGCTGCTGCTGCGGTGGCTTCCCGTCTCGCGTTTTGCGCCGCAGCAACGGACTGCGTGTACGACAGCACAGCCCCACTGCCGCTGTTGGCGCGCCGGAGACCAGACGAGGACGCCGCGGCTGGCACGGGCAACCGCCGGGTCGCAGAATTGCTTCGACTGCTGCCGCTGCCGAGGTCAGCACCACCACCGGTAGACTCCAGACTGCTCGCCGACGAATTGGGCGCGGTGCTGCCCGAATGGTGGCGCGTGCTGCGCCCCACGCTCCCCACCGGCGAAGGCTGGCGGCGGCTCGCCGAGCTCGGGCGGGCTGTGGTGCTGCCACCGCTCGGAGAAGGCGCTTTGGGAGCCCACTTCCCACTCAGTTCGGGCCCTTCCATCGCGGCCATCTGAGCCGCTTGCGCGTCGGCGCGTGAAGGTGGCGGCGGCGGGCGCGCACTGCTAGAGCTGCTGCTACTAGGGCTGCTGTCGGCAGTTCTGGATGAGGCATGCTGATGATGGTCCTTCTCAGCGAGCTCGCGGCGCAGTTGGCTCAGAGCGGCGCGCAGCTCCGCTTTCTCTGCCTGGAGCTGCTTCACTTCCCCACTGCTGCTGCTGGACCCTTTGTTGGCTTCAAGCAACTTCGCATTCGTAGCTGCCAGTGTTTTGCCTTCGGCTCGGCTTGACCTTAGGGCCTCTTCCAGGTTCTTACGGTCCAATGCAGTTAATCCACCGCCACCGCTACTGCCGCTGCCGCTACCACCACTACCGCTGCCCATCACCACACGGCGACAGCGCGCCCCAAACTGCAGAGTGAAATTGGACTCCTCCGCAGTATGCGCGGTGGGGCAGCAGGTGACTACCAGAGCAGTGCGGCACTGAGACTGGCCTAAGCAGCCTTGCAGCAAGTAAGTCAGCTTGGAGTTGCGGTACGGCACAAACTTGGCTTTCTGGTCAAGGGCCTCCATGACGTCGCCCAGCGCCGCCAAGCTTTTGTTGATGTGCTGTGCTTCTTTCAGCGATTGGCCGCTGGCTTCCGACTGCTTCACCCGCTCCGAGCCCGCTAAGTCCACCAAATGGAGCTTGGCAGCGGTCGACGCGCCGCCGTCGATGGAGGTGGTCACTTCCACAATGCACACCTAAGTTGTAGGCATTGTGTATGAAAGCAAGCTAAGGTGAGTCGAGCGTGCGAGGACAGGTGCACACGAATTTGCTCTTGTTCAGTGGACAAAAACAATAAAATCATCATTCATGCCATCCTTTCCCCTCCCCAAGTGAAGAATAAGGGTTCTCATGATAGACAAGCACGCATACACATGCACATACACATATGCACACACATACCATGTGCGAGCGGCTAGACGCGGAATTGAGCAAAGTAGCTGCCGTGGCGCGGTTCGCATGGCCGGCGTCGAAGATCGCGAGCGCCGCGTCTACATGTGGCGCGTGCTGCCACACCAAGCCTGGGACCACCACGTCGCCCTCTGGGCTCTGACGCACGTCCAAGACCGGCAACGCACCACTGCTGCTGCTGCTGCGCTTCGAGGACGAGGAAGATGGCGCGAGCAAGTCGCGAACTTCGTCGTTGTAAACCTCCAGCATGGCGACTCGCACGCTGCTTCGGAACCTGTGGCCCCCTTGCGCGTGGGTCTCCGCGTGGTACGCCAGCAAGTCAAAGACTTTGTGCACTGCGCGGTAGCTGAGGCCGTACGCCTGGGGCTGCGCAGCGCTTCCACTACCGTGCATGGTGTGGGTTTTGCCGCTCCCCGTTTGGCCGTAGGCCATGACGCACGACGAGGTCCCGTCCACTGCCGCCAGCACCAGGGGCTCCAGCTCCAGGAACAAGTCGAGCTGGCCGGTGTCGGGCCCCCACACCCGGTCGAAGGCAAAGCCACGCCACTGCTGATGGTACGGGTCGTAGACGCCCACTTCTAAGGGCCCCAGTGCTTGCACCCCGCGCGGCTGAGAAGGGCCCGAAGACGCCGCGAGCTGGGCTTCCCTCTGCGCTTCGTCGGCATGCAGCGGGCGAATCCGCGCGTAGACCTGAATGGTGCCGCGCAACGAAGCCACTTGCTGCAAGAGTTGCGCGTTCAGCGCCCGCTGCACCCCCAGCTGAGCCGCTGCCGCAGCCGCACCGTCTCTGCCACTCGCTGCTGCGTCGCTGCTGCTCTCCAGCCGAAGGGCCAGCGCTGCAGAGGTTGGTGCTTCGGCCGCAGCCAGCAAGATAGCCGCCGACGACAGCGGATTCGCTGACCCAATCAAAACGCTGCTACCTACACCTGGTGCTGAAGTTAAGCTGCGGTTATTGCTGCTGCCACTGCTGTTGTTGCCTGTTTGAGCAGCGTGGAGGCGCATCTGAAGCCATCGCACTTGGCAGTACATGCCAAACACGGCCGCCGTGCCGTTGCACACCCGCAGCTGAAGCGCGCGCCGCAGCCGCCGCCGCAAGCCCGCGCGGTCTCCTGAAGACTGCCCCGCTTGGTCTGCCGCTTGCGCAGCTTGTTGAGCGCGTTTGGCGTCGGAGGCCGCTGCGCGCTGCACTTTTTCCAGTTGCTGCTTGAGGGCTTTCTTGGACGCTTCTTCCATCGAGAGCTTCTGCGTCAAGGCGTCTACCTGCTCGTGCAGCGCTGACGCGGCACCTCGCGCAGCTTCGAGCTCACTGTGCGTGGCCTTCACTTCTTCCTTGTACCTAGTACCCACGTACGGCAAAGCAAGTGCGAAAGTAAAGGCAGAGGATGAAGAGATAAGAAGCAAAATAAGAGCACGAATGACCCAAACGAAACAAAGCGCGCTGCAAACGCATGAATGGCGACAGCTCGTCAATGGTATAATCGTAGCAAAAGACACAAAGTAGAGCAGAAATGGAAGAAGAAGGCCTCTGTAGAATGGCTAAATCGGTTGTGAGCGGATTGAGGGTGGGGAGGCAACATGCGCGGCGCTTAAGGTATACAGTAGTGCTTCTGTTCAATCATTGCGCACCCGCTAAGCTCGGAGCGTAGCTTGGCAATCTCTTTCGAAGCACGATCTTGGGCTGCTAGCGCACCGCGCTCTGCGTCGTCGACGCCGCGGCTCAGTCGCTTTTGGCCTTCGTCCATCACCAGCAGCTCGTCCCACACTTGCGTCAACTGCGTTTCCAGGTCTGCGTTCCGGGCCTCAAGCAAGGTTAACAACTCCTGGTCACCATTGCCTCGAGCAGCGTCGTTCTCAGAATATCCATCGCCGCTCGCATTAGACTGCGAGTTAGCACTGCGAGCGTGCAAGTCTGCCTGCCTGCGATTCGCGGCGTCAAGGGCATTCAACACAGTGTCCAACTCTTGTTCAAGACCCCGGCGCGTAGCAACCGAAAAATCCAGGTATTCTGCATACTGTGGCGAACCACCGGCTGCAGCCAGCGCTTTAAATTCCTCAAGCGCATCCGGCTCTATACCGAGCGATGCTTGCTGCTGCGGAGGCGGCAGTGGCGGCGCGGGGGCGGCCGTACCCTGACGCACTGCTTTGGCGACGGCCTTGCCGTTAACATATACGCCGGGTGGCTTAATAGGTCGTGGAGTACGAGTGGACTTCTTAGGCCCACCAGCATTGCCGCCGCCTATGCCTTTCAGCCCGCCTGCCAAGAAGTCTTCCGCCATGGATCAAAGGCGTGGGTAATTTTATAACGGCAGGAAAAAATTATTGTTGCAGACCCCTCACAAATATACCACATTAGTGCATAAACTCATGAACACACATATATATATAGGTATATGAACATGAACAAAAAAAACTTGCACTAGTAGTATGGTATAATAGAAAAAAAAAGGAAAAACACCAAATTAAGTAATTCCGAGAGAAGAACTGTGCTGCTAGCTGGCTTTTTCCCGGGGGGTATAAGGGTTACGGTGGATAATTGATCGCCGATTTTGTTTGGGGTCGTAGTTGTAGAAACGGGGATAAGGTGGCACTTTGGCAATAGAGGGGCCATCGTGTTGAACCACGGTATCCCTCTGTAGAATGCGGCGACGCTTTGGCGGTACAGGGGCCACCTTGCTGTGCCACTGTATAGATCTTTGTTCACTACAGGGACTACTGTGGTCCTTAAAAGTTCTTCGTTCGTTGTCCTCAAATCAACGCGCGCTCGCTTGCTTGCTTGCTTGCTTCCTTGTTGCTTCCTTCGCACCTATCGCGTTGTCAAAATCAAAAACCAAAGCCGAAGCTACGTATAGTCCACTAGATTGCTCGATTGTAAGACACTACACAAAGCACAGATAAATGGCTCCGCAAGACGAGGCTTTCTTGTCAGCCGCATCAGCCGGAAATCTTAGCCTCATGAACAGGTTTCTCTTCCCAGATGATCCAAAGCGCCGCGCGGCTAAGCGTGACTGTGTAGACGAGCGTGGCTGCACAGCATTGACTCTCGCGACCAGGAATGGCCGTCAAGATGCTGTAAGCATTCTTGCTTTTTCAGCCTCGACTGATGTTTCGCGCGGACATGGTCGATCGTATTCCATTTTACGTTAACTTCTTTTTGGTCTTGTTCTGCACTTACAGGTTCGGTGGCTGCTCGGCGTTGGTTGCTCGACGGATTTGCGCGACAAAGGCGGGTCAACTGCCCTGGTGCACGCTGTCTTAAGCGGCCATTGCGCTTGCGGCGCGATGCTGGTGGAAGCTGGAGCAGCGCTTGACGTTTTGGACTTGAACGGCAAGTCTGCCTTGCTGCACGCGGTCACCAAACCTCAAAATCGGGACTCCTCGTTCTTTTTAGACCTCCTCTTGGCGAGCGGCACTAGCCTAGACACCACCGACACCGTGCGCGGCTGGACTGCGCTGCATTGGGCGATGTCGAAGCGCCACTTCGGCCATCTGAAGGTGGGTGCACATGGTTGGAGATGAAGGAAGGGTGCAAGTACATACATTCCGAGTACTCATCGGGCATCCAACAGAAAGAGTGCTACTAGAATGTCTTTATCTCTGCATCATCCTAAGATTTCTTTGACAACTAGCATTACTTTGTTTGAGGTTTCTTCGCTTTTATTCCTTGGTTTCAGGTTCTCGTAAGCGCAGGAGCTAATCTAGACGCGCAAGACTTCAGCGGCCTCACGGCCCTCATGGTGGGGGTGCTCGGGTACGACGAGGCTGCGCCAACCTTACCGGGCCTTAAAACTCTTCTTCTCAACAAAGCTAGCGTAACGCTTCAAGAATTTGAATCTGGTTGCACAGCAGCGGACCTGGCGTTGAAGCACAAAAAGTTGCCGGTGCTCGCGCTATTAGAGGAGCACGGCGCAACTGTCACTGCTTGGCGCGACACCAGAAAGGCACAGCCGAATTTTCCGAGCACACGCACGACTTCCTTTCACCAAAGCAGATGAGGTCTTATTCGCACGACTTCCGTTCGATGACTGGAGTTTATTTGGTTATTGGTATTAAATACTAGACTTACAGATCAAAGATTTCTTCTTTTGAAAAAAAAAGTACGGAGTATGGATACCGAGTCGCGGGATACGAACGAGGAATGACGTGCGAATTGCGAATGATTTCGGAGTAGCAGCACCAAATACCGCAAATATCAAAGAGCCAAATAGCCGATTCACCGAACCAGTAGAAATAAAAATATGCAAATATCAAATAACAGTTTTAATATCTAATAACAGGGATTATATAATACTCTTCTGGGGCAGGAAGTTTGTCTAATCAATGGTGTAAGAAGCCAGCCCATTTCACCCAGGACAAATCCAGTCTATGTTTCTTTCTCTGTAACTCTTATGCTCTCGCTCCCGCGAGCATTTACATATTCGAAGTTTGAAGAGAGAAGAAGAGTAAACAGTAATCAGTAAACTTGTTTCTTTTTTGTGCGAATGATAGTCTAGTCTAGTTAGTACTCTCCCAATAACAAAGAAAAACAAGTACGCAGTAGTCACTTAGGCACGAAATAAGGTATATGTGCTGCTTATATGGTTATGCGTTATCTGCGTCTGCGTTATGCGTTATGCGCAAGGTTGCGATTCACGTCCGCGCGTGATTCACGCGCCAGGGCTGTAAATTCACTTCACGCGTGATTTACGCGTGATTCACGCGCAATTCAGTACCATATTACCATATTTAAAATACGGAAATACGGGGCTGGGTGTTATTTGATGGCATTTGCCGTGCTAATGCGGCGCGGGATTTTCTTCGTCCCTCGTAATCCTTCCCTAGCTAGATGCCCGCGGGCATGGGTTCCGCTGCGATGTCCATGGCCATTTACTATAGGTGTGCATGTTCTTCTGTGCGTACTTATGCACTTATCTAGCCACTAAACCCGCAAAATTCACTGGTAGGGACCTTTCTTCTTACTAGGTGGGTCTGGGCGCGCGGGCGCGCCCGCGCGGCGAAGATGCTGAACTTTGACACTTGACTTTGACAGACGACAGACAAATAGCGGCCTTGTTGATGAAGGACGCTTGGGAGGGGGGCTCTCCGGCCTATCGCAGAAAATTCACTTTCCGCGTGACATGATATACGCGTGATTCACGCGGATATCCTAACCAAGGTTATCGGTTATCAGGTTTTGCGGATTGTGTTTGCTTGTGTTTTGCGTTTATATTTTACATCTACGGTACTTACTTATTGCGCTCAAATCGAAATACGCTCCCAATTCAAATCATTCCGCATTTCGGAATAGAAACACCCAAATGCCAAATGCGAATTAGGAAAACGAGGGCACCAACAAATGTTCACTATGAAAACTCCTATCCAATCACGCCAGCTTCGGCGCTTGCGCGCGCGTGTCAACTCAAACTGTTTCCGAACTTTCGTCGTGAGCCCCGAATGATCAAATCCTGCCAAAAGAAGTGCCCGTGAAGACTTCAGTCACTAGTAGAAACAATGGAACCATATGGCTCATTATTGCCTGAAGAAAGCCCAAGTGCCTCCCTAGACATCTCACTCGGTCGCAACAGAGCCAGCGATAGTGCTTACTCCGCAGCTTCGCTGTTGGTGATGTCGGAATCTCCTGGGTCAAGGATCGACACGCTACCAACGCGGAAGAACTTCCCGCACGCGGTGCCCAAATCGATGTTTGAGCCGCTGTAGTGCACTACGTCTACCTTGGCAAGCATCGCATAGTACTCAATTTCAGACTTGCGAAGCGGCGGCGTGTTGGAGGAGATCAGCACCAGCTTGGCCTTCTGGGACCGGAGGCTCTTCAGCGTCGTCTTGTAGCCCAAGTCCACCTTTCCGGACTTCATTACAAGCTGCAACTTTGAGTTGATCGACTCAAGGCCCTTCTTAGTCTTCTTGCCTGGCGCCATGGTAGTAGAAACCTGAAGTAAGAAGAGACGATAGTTAAGCGACATGGCACATAAAACTTAACGGAGTTCGCTCAGCATGTATACTTATTAGCAAAGGCGTCTATAACTCTGCTGCAGAGAGGCTCTCCTTCCGTAGAGGAGAGTTTATCGCCCTCAACACACCATACCCATGGTAGGCCTTCGAGAGGGCACTCAGTTCGCAAAAGGTACGATCGTTGTCGTGTATGTATGAGGAACAGGAAGTGGCGCCGAGTCTAAAAGAATAGGACAGTGCAGGTTCATCGAGCATGCGAGCAGCGCAGATGCCCATTTTTCACCTTCTCGACGAGTAACACGAATGAGGCGAAAACACTCGGATTTTATACTTTCTTGTAGAATATAAATCATAAAACCACGGTAAACGTACTTACGTAGTATAGCTTGACTGCAGCGGCTTCAGGCCCTCGGGGAAAGTCCCGACGCCAGATGTGGCGTAATAAAGACCACGTGCCAATCGAAGGCAGTTATGCGAGCTGAAATGCGATTGCGTGTAAATAGAAGAGTGAGGGTAAAGTTCCTATGTTGAGCTGATTGCCTTCCTAGCCAGCCGTGACTCTTCGAATTATTGATACGCCTGTAACGCTCTTAGAGCTCCGGGTGGAGATAGGAAATTGGTTTGTGACTGAATTCTTTACTCAGCCCCTGCCCTTTTTAATATGCGCTTGATTGTCTGTAACCCGCTCGCAGAGCCCGTGGTTCTACCCAATTGAAGTTTGGGACCTCTGCCTCAACACGAAATCTTTTCTTTTGCCATCGCCCGGCGATTTCCCATGCGTATTGTGATGCTTCAAATTTAAAAATTGCCTTGCATCTCCCTTTTCCTTCCTTTTCTTCCCCTTTTCCCCTCCTCCTCTTTATTCTTTTTTTTTTTTCTCATTTTCTCCGATTTTTGGTTTTCTGAAAAGGGTCCACCACCCTTTCTGTTAGTTACTAAATCCAGTCCCCCCTCGGGGGGGCTCAGAAAAGGGTCCACCAGCACCGCCTACAAGTCTCCACCAGCACCGCCTACAAGCCGCCACCTCATGCAACTTCTTTCTCAAAACTCATAACCCCGACCGCCCGAAAGGCAAATTTTCGAACATTTGCCGGCGTGAATAACAGTTCTGTATCACCGTTCCAGCTATCGACATTGCGCTCGCGCGCACGCGCATACATATATGTATACTGCAAGGTCTGAACTTACGGTAGCGAATTTTCTTTCATGCCTTCAAGCTTAATTTCCCCAAAATGAGATGTCCTCTTTATCGCCCGCTATCGTTCGCTATCGCCTCTATCGTACTGCCCGCGTCAACGGAATCGCCAGCTTACATAGTGCGTTCTTTAATGCTGCACCAGGTGAATCTCCAGGGCTGCGACACAGCATTATTGAAAACTAACGTCGAGTATTTGAGTTGCAATGAGGATTGTGTTTGCGGCACTTGCCGCTATGCCGTTGGCCTCTGCCAGGCTCGTAGGGTGGAAGAAAGAAGTGTCCCGGCCTGACCTACTTGCCTTCAAGAAAGAAGTGAAAACGCGCATTCAGCTCAACTTTTCGGAGCGGCCAAACGAAGAGCAGCTTGCGAAGCTGCGCGCCGCCATCGTGGCAGAAATGGGCGTGTCCGAAAGTGAGCTGGTCTCTTTCACGGTGCAAGAGCGCGTTAAAGGAGAGCACGACGCCGCCATTGTGTCCATCCCCAAGAGCGCAGAGGCAAAAAATCTCGAAAGGATCGCCGCTCAAGGAAGCGAGCCTGGCAGGAGGGCTGTTGCCAAAGAAGAGGTAGCAGCGAGCCTGCAAGGATCACCAGAAGAAGACGCTGCGGTGAAGGCAGCGTTAGATGATCCGGCCGTGACGGAGTCACTCAATAACGCGGGGCTGCCGCCGGGAATTAGCCCGGCTCAGGCAGCTGAATGGGCTGCGAAGAACCCAGAGGCCATGGCTGCTGCGTCAGAAACTCTGCAAGACCCAGCCGTTCAAGCGGCGATGACTTCTGGCAACCCAATCGCGATTGCGCAAGCCGTGGCAGCGCACCCTGAAGCAGCGCAATGTTTGGCAATGGCGCTGCTGACGGCAGTGAAAGAGAACCCCATGCTGGTTGCCCAACTCGCGCAACAGGGTGGCGTAAGCGCCTCGTCGCTGCCTGCGTCGGTGCCAAACTTTGGAGGCGGCTGGCAGAAGGAAGCAGGTGGCAAGAGCGGAGCCGAGGACGCCGCCGTGAAAGTCGCGCTCGACGACCCAGCCGTGACCGCTTCCCTCAACAAAGCCGGCCTCCCACCTGGGATCAGCCCCGTGCAAGCCGTGGAGTGGGCGGCAGAGAACCCGGAGGCGATGGCGTCGGCGTCGGAAGCGCTGGAAGACCCGGAAGTGCGAGCGGCGATGACCTCCCAGGACCCGGTAAGGATCGCAAATGCCGTGGCTGCGCACCCCGAAGCAGCGCAGTGCTTGGCACTGGCCCTGGTGAAAGCGGTGAAGGAGAACCCTGCGCTGGTGACTCAGGTGGCGCAGCAGAGTGGTGTGAGCGCCTCGTCACTGCCTGCGTCGGTGCCGAACTTTGGGGGCGGCTGGCAAAAGGAAGCAGGCAGCAAGAGCGGCCCAGCAGGCGCAAGCAAGGAGAGTTTCTATCTGGACGAAGTGTTTGACTCGGCCGACTCGAATGGTGACAAGCTCTTGTCGAAATCCGAAGCATTGGCAGCGGCCCAGCTGCTGGGCCTTTCGGAAGACGACGTGGAAGCAAAGTTCGCTGCATTGAGCCCTGAGCAGGTTCGAAACTCACCTTGCCTTTCCAGATAAGTTCGTCGATGATCTTTTTCGTCGAAATAACAAGAAAACAAAGAGGGGAAAAAAATATGGTTATTGTGGAAATGCGCGAAAGGCGTGGGGGTGTGTGCTTTCGGTCCGAGTCTTATGTGTTTGTACCCGCGCCCATGCACTACTTGTGTGCGTGTGTGCTTTCTTAACTTTTTTTTCTTTTCCTGATCTTTGTTTTTGCAAGGTGGGCGTTGCGGAAGAGGACTTGAAGGAGCTACTGGGTCTTTGGGTGGAGCTGGAAGTCTACTCGGCGGCCATGGTGGTGTCCGAAGAGCAGGCCGAAGCAGCTCAGGCCGCACTGCAAGCGCAGTTCACGGACCCCGACGCCTGCGAGCGCTTCACTAACGAGTTGGGCTTGCAAGGCGCCACTGGTAACGTGGGCACGGGCTGCGCGTGCGCCTCCGCCGCGTGCCCCGCGAACGCCCAAAGCGACACGGCGGCCGTGAAAGCGCGAGGGAAACCCGCGCCGCATCAGTTGGAGCGCAAGCTTAAAGCCGGAGCCGGCTTTGACACCAACAAATTGAATTGCGCTTCTTTGCTCACGGGCACTCACTAAATGACCGCATTTTAGCGGGAGGAAATAAACATTTAAAAAGAAAAATTATGACGACTGCGTTTGATACTTTTAGCGCTGGTGCTGGCTCTGGCTCCGCGAAGGTGTTTGTATTTGCGTCGGTTCAGCTAGGCAAGGGCAGGAAGTGGAAGTCGGGTTGAAGCCAGAAGAAGGTGAAGCAGGAGCCCCCTCCTGTTTTCTAGAGACAGTAGGAAGTAGAAATACAGGCCGGTATTTTCTGAAGCCGACGAGGGGGAATCCTTCTACAAGCTTCTAGCTGAGGCACGTCGAAAAAGGGTACGTCGGTGGTCGACGTCGAAGATACTTGAAGATAGAGAATAGCCCGAATCAAGCTGAATTCAACTCGATTGTAAGGGCTCCATGACAGTCCATGACAGTCCATGACATATACTTTCAATTCGCGATGGAATTCTAGCTCCGAGCTCCAAGCAGCCTTATGCTATAATTCGGCCTGTGATTTACAAATACTAAAATGCCAAGTAAGATAGAGATATTGGCCAGGTATCTTGAAAAGCTTGGAGCTATGAGCAGATAAGTGCAGAAGAAACTGCATGCAGCCTTCAGCTTACAGAAAAGCGCCTCTCCTGGGAAAGACAGTACTCAACAAAAAAGGAAAATCGTTGCACACCCGGCCACCGGCCTTCACGCAACACAACAATGGCAATAGCTGACCTTTCAAGTAGGAGTCAAGTAAAGATATAATTCAAACCACCCCTCCGCCTTTTTATTCCAAATTAGACTGCAAACTACGAAATATTTGACACAGGCCCCGAGGAGCCAGGATTAGAAGGCGAGCAGGCAGATAAAGAATCGCAGAAACTTATACCGAGGAGGAAAGCCTAAACAGGCGCACAAGCCCGAGTGGCCATAGAAGTTTCAAATCTTTTGTCTTGCATTGCACTTCCAGAATATTATAGTCGCCGTCGCTTTGCGTCAGCCTACCAGCCTCGTTCGTGCTATCGGAATATAACGGCGAAGTTTCTACTTACTAAGTATAAGTCGAATGGGCTGCGCAGGAATAAAATGCTCAACCAAACGTAAAAGCCGCACCAGCTCGGCAGCTCAGTGCAGTAACAGTAACGAAGAAAACCGCGGGTTTTCCGGGTTTTCCGGGTTTACCCACATACCCTCCTCGGAGGTGGCGAATGCCCGGCTGCCCATAACCTGCCTATTGTCCGGTAAGAACGCATCTCTAGTCTAGTCTACTTAATACTCTCCCAATAACAAAGAAAAACAAGCGCACAGTAGTCACAGAGGCACATAAAAAAAGTACTTGTGCTGCTTATGAACGCATCTCCTGCTCTCTAATCTAGTATTAGCGGTGAATCCGAACCCTCCCCACAAAGGGGAAGATTTCTCAATAACTCCTCACCTCCTACATACATCAACAGGAAGATCTGTTACCATAACTGCCATAATCATCCTGGCTTGTTCGCCCCATTAGTCTTTCCTCCTCCGTATAAGTATCATTGAATACCCCACTTGCCTGTTAGTCTTCTTATGCTGACTCCTAGGAGTTTGTATCAAAGATTAGTAAAGTACTATGAGGGCCAAGTGAACAACCCCGAGCTCGTCATAGTTAGCGGCACCGAGGTCGTTGCTAACGCCTATTAGATGGCACCCTTTCTGTTTTCTTTGCCATTTCACGGTAACCGAAACCCTCAGCAGGGGTTTATTGGGCAGGAAGGTGAAAGCAAATGAAAGCTATTCCTTTGAAATTCATGAATTATCCAGTTGCTTTAAAGCATGTTCGGTAGTTCAGTTGTTTTATCCCGCTCGTGTTTCCTGCTCTTGTTGGATTCATCGGGTCGTGGTGCTTGAGCTAGCCTGACAGCCCGAAATCCTTGTCCGAAATCGGATTCCGCAATCAACAATCGCGGGGTATATGCTATAAAGAAGCGCTGGCTGTAGCACGCTTCTGTTATTATGGTGTCATGGTTGTCCGAAATCTTAGAGGATTTGCTATCCACAGACCCGGCTACTCGACACTACAGTATCTCTTGTTGTTCTCAAGATTCGGTCCGTACCGCATCTGAAATCTGAGTATCCTATATATCCAATATCCTATATATTAATTGCAAGATGGTCGTTCGTGGTACGTGGTGACACCCCCCTGTATTTTTGGCGACGCCCCACCATGGCCCTCTCCGACCGGAGGGCCATGGTGACTTGCAGGGTGGCCTCCGTGATGAACGGAGCATAAAATCTCATTATATTTATGTACCAAATG
>Ga0307982_1002789_pt1 | contig 14016 bp, 9 predicted proteins | sample OrgLakmetagen989_FD_201847 | JGI IMG/M metagenome (GOLD analysis project Ga0307982, IMG submission 201847) | Saline water microbial communities from Organic Lake, Antarctica - #989 | ecosystem: Environmental > Aquatic > Non-marine Saline and Alkaline > Saline | place: Antarctica: Organic Lake...
GGTGGTGGTCGGGTGCTGTAGGGGCACCCGACGATTTATTGCCATTACTGTCCGAATGCGTGTCTCACACAGGTACGGAAGGGGGCTCTTGCACACATGGGGCTGAAAGCGGCGGACTTTCACCGAGTTACAGGGAACTTCTGTCACCTGTTCAGGCCCTCTGTAAATTCCTGACTTGTGTGACATGCAAAAATCAATGTTGGCAAAGCCTTTGACCTTTCGAGTATTTTTGTATACGGCTAGGCCTGTCTTTGCAACAGAGGGGGGTCGAGAGCGTGAGAGAGATTGAGAGTCAAAACTCCGCCCCCCAAGATACAAGGGGCATCATCAGGCGGCATGCAAGAGTTGAAGTCACCATTGATGACTGAACGCACGTATGTATCAGTTCCAGTGAACAGCACAGCCAAAAAATCTCGAAGCCCCTTACATAGATCCGGGCCGGGCGGCAGTGTGCAGCTTGGAAGCGTTCCAAAGACGCGCAGCTCTGGCCAAACCGGCGGGCAGCACACAATACTCCTGGGATCTCCCATGGGCATTGCTCATAGGGCATCACCTCGAGAAGGCACTGCGGTTTTGCATGAAGACAGCCACGACTGAAACCGGTTTCAACGACAGCAGATGTATGCGTGCAGATCCCAGGCAAAACGGCGCAAGTCACAACAGCTCGGACCAACCTGACGAACTTGATCTCTGGGATAAACATGCTGCCAAAACCTCCAAGGGTATCAGCTCTCCATATGCTAGCGGTGGCTTTCGTGGGGGGCGACCCAATATGTCCCGAGAATGGAGCACGGCCAACTCGGCTGTCATTGGTCCCGCAAAGCCCCCCTTGCCATCCGAAGCCCTCTTATTTAACATGAGAAGCAGCACCACACACAAAAACATGTCAAGCACTGCAACTTCCCCTGTGGCTGGTGCTGCATCGAGAGCTAATGCTGACATGCAGTCGAACTTCAGCCGATCTGGTTCTCAGCAACCCGATGAATTGCCCCTCGGGCGGACATCATTTGCGTCTAGTACGCTTGACAGTGTAATCAGCCTGCCACCAGCCCATGCTGAACGTGCCAGTGCGTTGGTGCTTGTACGTGGGTTGAACCCCAAGGCTGCAACCACGAGTCGAGTGTCCCTAGCTCATTTTGGAAGCGGCATGCAACCTGTGAGTACGGGCGACGGAATCTTGTTCGGGGACAACCATGACTCTTCTGCAGCAACCAAGCCGGCTGCTGCCGCAGCTGAGAGCGTTCAAGGGGCACTGGGCAGTGACCAAGGGTCCGACGTGCAGCGCCTGCCCAAGTCCTTTTCGGCTCCAAACAAGCCAGACAGCCTCGCTGGAGGCCATTCATCCAACCCACTGGTGAAACCTGTGTTCTTGCCTGCAGCCCATCGCCCCCCCCTGATGACAACCCAGTCGCGCGGGGCGGATGGAGCAGAGCAAACGACTGAGGTGGACCTCTTGCCACTGCTGCAGGCCAAAAAGCAACAGGTCAGCCAGGCAGGTAGTGTGGCCATCACAAGTGGCTTTACACGATCCATTCACACGGGAGACAGGTCTCCTCGCAAAGCTGCCCGCACGGGAAGTCCCATTGCTTCCTCGCCGGTCGTCAAGATCCTGAAACAGGAGTGGGACTGTATGAATCACAGAACGAGAACCCCGTCGTAAGTGTCTCGTATCCAGCGGCACATTTAGTTTAGCACACCTTTTGAGTCTTCTGGTAGTCAGAGTGCCGAACAACTCCTGATGCCCGTAAATCGCCCGAAAATCAACTCCCTCCCCCGTATCGCAGGGGCCCGTAGCGATCGTGTGCGGCGCCTTCGGGCACAACGACCACGCAGACTGGCGGACTATGAAGTTTTCAAGCCGTCCGAAATCGCCTACATGATGCAAAAGATCCAACCAAAAGAGGATCCGGTGGGGGGACAGCTGGCCCAGGATGCAAACTGGTTATGGGCGCAAGTTCAGGCTGGGAAGCCACACCCTGTCCGTCCTGCACTGTCGAGCACAGCACAGGATATGCCTGCTGCAGCAGGAGTGGGGGGGAGATAGAGGTGGTGGTGGAGAGGGTTTGGGGTGGCAAGATTGACCCCAAATTTGATTGCCATTACTTCGACCCCACCTGTGCAGCAGGGGGCTCTTCTGTCCTGCGGGCTGATTCACCATGTAAGCACCAACAACTTGCCACAGCCAAGTGCATAAGTGGTTGCAAATCAGCTTTAATTGAATCCCCTCAGCATTTTTGACGGCACTATTCAATGCTGTGTGCAAGCTTGAATCACTGAGGAGCTTGTTAGTAGTAACTACTACTACTCCGAAATACGCCACTTCTGCGCTACATTTCTTGCACTGAACCACCATGGCAAGACGGTTTGCAAGCACAGCATCCAAGGCGCGTGCTGCATTGGGAAAGAGTTCCACGCATGATGGGCCGTTTCGTGTGCTTGTTTCTGGAGCATCGGGTATGCTTGGACAAGCACTGCAAAATTCGCTCAATGTCCCAAAACCCGTGAATCGATTTCAGCCAGATGTTCATACGCTAGTACGCCATGCCCCACGCAATGGAAACGAGATATACTGGGATCCATATGAAGGCGATATTGAAGTGGAAAAGCTTGAGGGCTTTGATGCTGTCGTGCACTTGGCAGGTAAGTTGCTTCGCTTCGGCGTGGTGAGCCGAAGAGTACGTCACCTTCCCTGCAGGTGAAAACATTGGATCAGGCGAGGGCTTGCTGGCTGCAACGGGTCGTTGGACCGATAGAAAGATGCATACCATCATGGAGAGTCGTCGACGGGGTACCCAGCTTCTATCTCGTGCGTTGGCGAGTGTGACTGCACCCCCGGGAGTGTTGGTCTCCGCTAGCGGAGTCGGCTACTACGGCGATTGTGGCGACCGGGAAATCCCAGATGGTTCGCCCAAGGGCACTGGCTTCCTGGCTGAAGTGTCTGATGTGTGGGAGAAGGAGTGCAGGCCTGCAGTGGACGGGGGCATTCGTGTGGTGAACACTCGCTTCGGCGTCGTTCTGTCCCGGAACGGAGGCGCCCTGCAGAAGCTGCTCCCGCCCATCCTGTTTGGCGTGGGAGGGCCCATTGGACCTGGGACACAGTACATGTCTTATATTTCCCTGGCCGATGCTGTTCGCGTGATCGAGCACTGCATTGTGCGTCCGATCTCTGGCCCGGTGAATGCGTGTGCCCCCCAGGGAGCCACCAATTCTCAACTGGTCAAGGCAATCGGCAGCAACGTGATGCGCCCGACGCTGTTCCCGCTGCCTTCAGCTGTGGTGAAGGCCGTGTTTGGCCAAATGGGCGAGGAGACGCTGTTGGTGTCCCAGCGCGCTGTGCCCAACAAGCTGCTGGACAGCGGCTTCCGCTTCCGACACCCAGACATCAAGTCAGCAGTGGGCAGTGCACTCAGCTCAGATGGTGGCTGGGGGGATGCTTTGTAAGCGGTTCACCAGTAGTGTATGTTGAAGTGTATTCCTGCTAGCTATCACGGCTGCCGCCCTTGCATTATTGGTCCTTGCTGCCCTCGTCCTTCTGCTGCAGTTTGCGCTGCTTGCGGCGCCACTTTGTCTTGGCTTTGGACAAGCTCAAGCCCTCTGCGGCAGCGAACTCCTCGATGAGCTGATCCTCTGTCTTCTCCCTGGGCATCATGGTGTCCACCACCTCACCATCGTCCTCGTCATCATCCACCAGCTCGCCAGCAGAAGCCTCTGCCGCAGCCCCAGCAACGGGAGAGTCCTCCTCAGTAGGTACAGCGCCGCCGATGCCAACGCCAGCGGCCTGGTCTTCGTCCTCGTCATCGGACGAGTCGTCCTGCAATTCAGTGCCTGACGAGAACATGTCTTCAATGGTTGCGTTTGCACCGCCCATCACCTCCTGGTCCTCTGCTGAGCTTGTGCTGATCTTCTGCTCTGCGCGGCGGGGAACAGCATTCACGGTGAAGCTGACGGAGTGGTCTAAGCCTTGGTAGCAGTTGCTCTTGATGAGCAGGGTGTACTTGAACTTGCCGGGGTGGATGGGGCTGCTGAAGGTGAGCGTCTTCTTCATGACTCGGGTGCTGGAAGAGAGCACATCCAGGGCTTGCACTTGGCTATTCTCGTCAATGAGAATCAACCACCACTTCTCTGACACGTCCCGGGGAAACCCTGGGGCGTATGCCTCGGGCACCGGCTCCTGCTCGAAGTCGGTCAGCTGCTCGTTGCCGATATTGGGGATGAGAAGTTTGCCGTCCACAACATCTGGGTCGTTCTCGTCCACAAGCACTGCAGCGGCAATGACGCCCTCCTTGCGCTCTGCGCGATGGTCGTTCAGGAGGCCTTGCTGCGTGTTTGCCCAGCGCAGGGCGGCAGATTGGGACTCAGCATTGGACGTTCCCACCTGAAGGCCACCGCTCTCAGCGCCAGCTGCCATGGGGTCGGTGTACAGCGGGCCTGCAAGCTCCTCGGGCAGCATGTTCTGGTGCGTCAGCTTCAAGCGCAGTGCAAGCATGGTCTCCACCTGCACTTCATGGGTGTCCATAGCAGGGTCCAGCACGGTCATTTGCACCTTGAGGTTGGGCAACACACGCACAATGCGCGCGACTTCGCCCCGCTGAGCAGCGCTCATGCCATCGAGACCTGGCCGCTGCGTCGCAGGGGTGTTGATGAACTGAAGGATGCCCATGGGCTGCTTCTTCGTGCCCTCTGGCGCAGGTGCTGCCAAACGGGCACGCTTCATGTCAAAGCCAGGCAGCTGCATGAGGGTGATGAAAGCCTGCTTGTGGTACGCATCCTGCAGCAGTCGGCCCTGCACAAGTGCCTGGCTGAACTCCAGCACGTTCAGCATCGTTAAGGTGTACACGGGCTTCTTCTGCTGCTGCTGCAGCATCGTGCGCACAATTTTCTCGCGTCGCTTGTCTTCCTTGGTGCTTGCATTCTTGCCTGTTTTCATGGTGGGCAGCGGGGTGCCCTGGCACACACCCACCATGCCGCGCAGGATGCGGGGGCTGGCGTCCAGCAGCACCTCCAGGCACATCATTGCACGAGCAGCTTGTGCAGGCTCCAGCTCACTTTGAGCATCCACACCCACCAGGTATGCAAACAGCACCAGCTGGTTGCGGTGGATCGCTTCTGTTGGCTGAGGCTGGAACTTGGCCAGCTCAGGGTTAGTTACATTTGGGATGGGGGGCAGCTTTGAGCCTTTGCCCAATCGCTTGGAAATTGCAACCTGCAGCTGCTGCATCATGCCTTCGTCCTCTTGGATGAGGCCCAGCTTGGCAGACTCGGCGCCGGATCCGAACAGGTCAGGCAGTCGGGAGATGGGCGTGTCGTGGCGCAAGAGGACCTGTAGCCAGCGCACTGTCCACGGATCTGGCTCTTCTTCTTCGCCGCGGCTGCTGCGGTACACCCAGTACATGATGGCGGGCACAGCGACCACCAGGACTAGCAGGTACACAAGCACGATGTACGAGTAATTCTCTGACTCTGTCATGAATGTTGGGAGGCCAATGCCAACCTGCATGGCCTGACGACCGTCAGGGTTATTGTATTTTTCGTAGTTCTCACGAGCAGTCTCGTCGGTGAGAGCTTCATACGCCTTGGCGATGTTTTGAAAGCGCGCTTCAGCAGCCTCACGCTCCTTCGGGGGCACTTTGTCTGGATGGGCAGTACGGGCCAGGCTGCGGTATGCAGAGCGAATTTCTCGCTCACTGGCACCAGTGTCGATATTCAGAATCTGTGAACACCGTCAACGTCACATATATCGCCCATTTCGCAACAGCACGGAGGCCAAGGTGCGGAACTAGATCAGCGCGACACAAGTGAGCAATAAAACGCACCTCGTAAGGGTTCCACTGCTTGATGGCTGCATTGGCCATGATGTTGCCGTATGCATAGTACATTCCGATGTAGGAAAGGAGCAAAAACACTGTCATCAGGATAAAACCCGGTGTTGCCAGGGTGCTGACCTGCGTGCGCTTTGCCAACCTCCGGGCGACTTTGGCAGACTCAGCGCTCGTACGAGCCTGGAAAGTTGCAATATGTGTCATAGGCGAACTCATGATGATGTCAGTGTATGCAGATGGTCTTACCTCATCCTCCACCTTCGGCTTGCAGCAACTAATCGATGCCACGCGTCGTGCCCAAAAGTAGGTTGCTGGCACTGCGTAAAACACCAATAAGGTCATCAAAAAGTACCCGAAGGCACCATCATCGTGAGAAACAGGCATACTGAACACTCCTGAGCAAACTCTTGGCACAACATTCAGTCTTCAGGAGTCTCTGCCAAATGCGGTTTTTGATGCTCCCGGTCAGATCTACGCGGTCAGAGGCCAATGTAGTTTGAAGGGGGGTGAGCGGGGCTGCTCAAAAAGCGTCTCGCCGGCCCGGTAACTGCGAAATATACACCCTGCTTCATGCAAATAGCATCCAATCTGTAGCTGCTAAGACAATGCTTGTAACTTGAATCGGCAAGTCTCGTTCAAAATCCGCACTGTGCTGCCATGGCATACGACAGCGACAACGACAGCGCTGGTGACGTTGAGGTCATCTTTGCGCTGCATGAGGCGATTGAGCAGGGTGATGTCGAAGCTCTACGAGCTCATTTAGCTAAGAAGCAAGCTGGAGCCACTTCTTCCAGCAGCGCAGCTCTTCAAAGCAGCGGTGCCGGGCAGCTTTCCGGCGCTCTTGAGGGCGACGATGACGATGAATCGGATGGAGACTTTGATCCCAGCAAGCGCCAAACCATGAGTGCAGGTGTGAACGATCGTGACTGGCTCTCTATGACGCCGTTGCATCTTGCCCTGCTCCTCGAGCGCCTGGACTGCGCCCAAGTTTGCATTCAGAATGGTGCACGGACTGCCAGCACCATTGAAGGCATGCCAATGCTAAACTTCTTGTTTCAGGTGGTGCAGCGAGATGCGTCAAGTGACTTTCTGCAGGCCGCGCTGCAGCTTCTGCTGGGCGCCAATACCCCTGTGTCTGCTGTGAGCGACCTCGGGTGCACAACCCTCATGGCTGCAGCTGCTTTGGACAAGCCAGATGTACTGCAGCAGCTGCAGCAGGTGTTCAAGCAGCAGTTGACAGCGGAGCAAGAGGACATGGCTGCCTTGCTCGCCGCCCGCGCTGCGGAGGGCCTGCAGCCCATTGGGGACGGCGAGGCCCTCGCGGCGGCTTCCAGCGCGCCCACCCCTGAGAAAATGCAAGCCACAGCCACGGCATGGGTGAACGCACAGGATGCCTCCCAGCAGACTGCGTTGCACTATGCTGCTACTGTGGGTGCAGCGGACAGCATTTCGGCGCTGCTTGCCCTGGGCGCTGAGGTCACACTGGCTGATGCGGAGGGGAACACGGCAGCGCATGTGGCGGCAGCCAACGGCTTCAAGCAGCTGCTCCCTTTGCTCAAATGTGAAGGTGCAGTTAACCTGTATGGGCGCGTTCCCGCGGCAGAGCTGCTTGCAGTGGACAGCAGTCTCCCCAGCACGCTGCTTGTGACCCATGCCGACTGCCTGCAGCACCACACGGCACCCTTCCCCATTCAAAGGCATGGTGAAGACCCACCACCAGAGAATGTGTGGCGCCTCAAGACACTCGTGGACAGCAAGTTTGGCGTTTTGCGACGCGCTGCCTTCAAGTCCTGCTCTTGGTTGACTGACGCTGCAGCCGCAAACATGTCCCAGATCTTGCGGGTGCACGAGTATAGCTATGTGCGCAAGCTACTCAGAGTATGCGGCACCGTGCAAAACACACCTGAGCCAGGCAAGCATGACATTGCTCACGTGGACCCTGACACAGCGGTGAGTCGTGGCTCATTTGATGCAGCTGCAGCTGCAGCCGGAGCTGCAATTGCTGCTGTGGATGCAGTAGCAGCTGGCAAAGCCCGCAACGCATTCTGCGCTGTGCGCCCCCCCGGTCACCACTCCGGGCCCTATGGCAAAGTTGTGAATGATAACGACCCGAGCGGCAGCCACGGCTTCTGCCTGCTGAACAACATCGCCATTGCAGCTGCACACGCCCGGGCAGCGTATCACAGCGGTGCACCCCACGGCCCACCCATCCGCCGCACAGTCATCGTTGACTTTGACGTGCACCACGGGAATGGCACAGAGGCGTGTGTGAAGAACCTCGTGCCTTCCTCCATCATGCATGACATGGCCCTGCCCTTTGCAAACATCATGGTCGGCACCGACAGCTACAAGCCGTGGGTGGACGGCCAAGACGGCGAAAACACCATGTTTGTGTCGTCACATGGCTTTGGGAAACGCGACCCTCGCCACACTGGCGTGCCTCAAGCTGCGTGGTTCTACTCGGGGTCAGGGTCCAACCAGGGACACAGCGGGCTGGACTACGCGAGCCCCTGGGGCGAAACAGGGGGCGACGCAGCGCACAGACAGTCAAAGGAGGGCGGCTATGGCGACGACGATGACGTCACTGAGCTGTACGAACCCAGCGTGACCAAACCGCAATTGATCAACATCGCTGTGCCGTTTGGGTGCCCAGTGTCCCGCTGGCGACGAGTGCTTGCGCAAGACGTCTTGCCAGCCATAAAAGCGTTCAACCCTGACATGATTTTCATCTCGGCAGGCTTCGACGCGCACTATCGCGATGAGCTGAATCTGGGGTATGTAGGCCTGTCAGAGGCTGACTACAGCTGGATCACGCGCAAGCTTGTGCAAATCGCCAATGACTGCTGCGACGGCCGCATTGTGTCCGTCCTCGAAGGCGGCTACCGCATCCAAGGTGCCGTCGCCGGTGCGTTTGCAAGCAGCACGGCAGCCCACGTGTCAGAGCTTTGCAGGGGCACAAGCAGCGGATTTGATGCCCAAGCTACGCAAGCTGATGTGGCTGCATGGATCAACAAATACGAGATGGACCGGCCCACAGAATCAGCAGTTGCAGCTGTTGAAGTTGCCTCAGCTGTGGCAGCACCTGCTGCAGTAGTGACTGCGCCAGCAGCGACAGCCCCTGCACCAGCGGCTGTACAGCGTGTCGCTGTCCCCCCTGTTCCAGAGGCAGATGCTTCTGGGTCTGGGCGTCGTTCCAAGCGTTCACGTGAGCCTGTGGACTGGGTGGCTTTGGACAAAGCCATGCGGCAGGAGGAGGCAGCTGCCAAGGCAGCGCCACCAGCTCCAGCTGCTGTCGCGGCAGTCCCAGCTGCAGCTGCAGCTGTAGGCGCAGCCCCAGCCCCTGAGGCCAAAGCAAGCAGCAGCAGAGCAAGCAGCAGTAGCGCTGCAGCGGAGGACTCAGTTGAAACCTCTTCGAAGCGCTCGCGCAGGTCTCGGCGAGGGGACAGCTCTCCAGCGGCCGAGCTGCCGGACATCCCCCGTCTGCCGGACGGCAGTGTGGACTATGCAGCCCTAGCTGCCCAAGACGATGCAAGTGGGCTTCCAGGCGAAGAAGATGAAGCAGAATTTGACATCTCGGAGGAGGAGGAAGAGGACGAAGCTGCTGATGAGTCTGATGCTGATGAGTGAGTGTCTGCTGCAAGCAATTCATTGCGCTTTACCTGCTGGCCCCTCAGACCAGTGTTGCTTGGACAGACAGCGAAAGTGGCAATGTGCCTGGCCCCCTGCTGGTCAAATCAGCTTTGTCTGCGGCCACCTCATGCGGAGAGATGCTTTAGACAGCTCACTATTTGCCATAAAGCAAGTGCCTCTGGCCATCCTTGCCAACGCCAGGCACGAGTGTGGGCACACTGTTGTTGAATTGGTCGATTTCCACGAAACCGATACACATTTGCATTGTCTCGTTCCTTCCAGATCGATTGTAAAACTTAAGCCGTGAGTGGTTCCAGTGTGCTGCGCTGATGACCTTGCTTGGAGCTGTCTCGTGCGGAATTTGTACCCTTCTCCCTCGTGAACGCCACTCTGCCCTATTGTGCAGAATAGACCCAGCTGCTCAAGATGGCTTCCTTATCGCTTCCAGCTCCCATTCATTCGTATTCGATTCGAGACGACAATCATAAGCAAAAGAAGGCCCTTGCAGCAGCGATTTCGCGAGTGCCCTGTTACCCTCACCGTGTCGTCAGGAAGTTTGTGCCTCAGTCTGCCGCTGACTATGGAGACGGCGGCGCATACCCCGAGGTCCACGTGTCTCAGTATCCACTCAACCTCGGCCGACCCGGCCGTAACAGCAGTAAGGTGCTGAGTCTCCGCAGCGACGCAAGCGGCAAGGCCCGCCATGACATGGTTGTGCAGCAGTTCGCCAAGGACGGCAAGCGCATCCAGTCGCAGTTCACAGACCTCGTGGAGCACCGTCTAGGTGCCAACGAGCAGCTGGCCCGCCCCACCACCGAAGAGGAGGCTGACACCACCGCCCGCACCAAGGCAGCCTTGGAGCGTCTCATCGGCTCCTCCGTCTCCAACGCCCGCCCCACCAAGATGTGGAATGAGCAGAACTCGGAGCGCCACAAGCAGAGCAAGTACTTCAGGTATGCCCCCGATGAGGAGGCTCCAGGGTACAGTGAGGCCACCTCCCAGCGCATCATAAAGGTGATGGAGGCGCCGGTGGACCCCATGGCCCCCCCCAGCGTCAAACACAAGAAGGTGCCGGGGGGGCCGCCCTCCCCACCTGTGCCAGTCATGCACAAGCAGGCCAAGAAAATCACAGTGGCAGAGCAGCTGGCGTGGAAGATTCCCCCCTGTGTGAGCAACTGGAAGAACAACAAGGGGTATACCGTGCCTCTGGACAAGCGCCTGGCCGCAGACGGGCGCTCCCTGCGGCAGCCCACCATCAACAACAAGTTCGCCAACCTGTCTGAGGCGCTGTACATTGCTGAGCAGAAGGCCAGCGAGGAGGTGCGGCAGCGGGCTGAGATCCAGCGGCAGCTCACCCTGAAGAAGAAGGCGGACAAGGAAGAGGAGCTGCGGCAGAAGGCCATGCAGGCACGCATGTCCAGGGCGGGCATCCCCATGCAGGGCAGTGCGGTTGGTGGTGGGGCTGCACCTGTGTACGGCAGCCACGCTGCTGAATCGGACTCAGACGAAGAGCGCCCACCCCCCAGCGGTGGAGACACCCCCCCCTTTCTCGCAGGCCGCCGCAGCGCTAAGCGAGGCCGAGATGAAGGTGCCGACTTCGAAGGAGTTGATGATGCTGCAGTGCAGCGTGAGAAAGCGCGTCTGGAGCGTCGCAGCGACCGGGAGCGCGACCTGCGTATGGAGGCCAATGGGAAGAAGGCGAAGACGACGCGCGACGCAGACCGAGATGTGTCGGAGCGCATTGCACTGGGCATGCCTGTTGCTCAAAAGCTGCAGGGAGAAAGCATGTACGACACACGTCTTTTCAACCAGGACTCTGGGCTGTCCTCTGGCTTTGCCCGGGAGGAGGAGTACGGTGTGTACGACAAGGCCTGGCGCAGCAGTGCAGCCACGTCAGTGTACAGACCCACAAAGGCGGCAGGGTCAGAGCACGGCACTGCAGATCAGCAGATGGACAACCTGACCAAGGCCCGTGTGTTCAAGCCGGATGTGGACTTTGAAGGGGTGAACAGGGCGGCAGCGGTGCCGCGCTCTGGACCAGTGGCATTCACCCGCGAATCTGACCACGCACCTCCTGCCCAGCAGCAGGGAGATGCATTTGGCTTGGATCAGTACATGACTGAGTCCAGAGGTGGGGGTGCTGCGCGCGATTCTCTTGACCACATTGGCCGTGCTGGCGGCATGGCCGCGTCAGCTGGGGGAGCTGGGACTGCCACACGCGCAGGAAAGGCACCAGCCTTCAGACGCGCAGGATCCTGATATGCCCAGCATGTGCTCAGTGTGATTGCATTCGTGGTGACCTCGGTTCTCTTCACAAAATGAGGTCCAGCCTGCAGTGCTGTTGGCGTTTTTGTGTGTCAGGTGCAGGGGTCATGGCGCTGAGCTGCCACGATGAGCTCAGATACCACCAAAATGTCAATCATCAATATTTTGAATTCACACCCCCCTTTTTCGGTTTGCAAACCATTTGGGCTCCAAGGCCAATACTGCTCACAGGTATCTGATTTATTGGAATTGCTGGCTGTTGTCGCATGCGACTGCGTTCGCCCATTCCCACAAACTGACGTTGACAAAGTCACAGCAAGCAGCATGCAAAGCAATGGGCCATCAACTTCGGCGCATGCACAAAGAAGTCGGGGAGCGGCAGGACATGGGCTAAGCAATGCTGCCGTTGCCGAGTTGTATCGCAGCTTGACTGAGGCGCACTCTTTGCGCAGCGACAAGGCTCGCCAAGCAACCATTCAAGCTGCATCGCAACACCAGCTTTTGCTCCCAGTTTCTCCTCCTAATAAAATGGCTGGCAGCGGTGCTGCTGCTGCAAGCTTGTTAGCCCAGCCTCGGCAGCGCTTCATGCTCAGAGACACAGATCCAGAGTGGGATGCAAAAAGCAATGACAGCGCTGATGAGCTTGAGCATGATGTTGCTGGAGCTTTCCAGCGTGCCTGCTCTTATGGCCGTCGAACCATTTTTGGCGACGCAGAGTTCCACAAAGCTGCTCGCAGCCGCAATCACTCAAGCAACCGGAGACCTGCGGGTGCAGATGCCGACACGCTGGCGTGGAAGCAACGGCTGGCTGATGCCAGAGGAATGTCACAGTCAGCTCGAAGCCAGCCACGCAGTCGTTCTGCAAGAAAAAAGAAACGAGATTTGTCGCAGCCAATGGCCTCTTTTTCTCTGAAGGATGTGGCGCTCCACAGCCGTGTTGCTGGTCGCTCAGCGACACGCAACAAAAACGCAAATGACGATGCGGCCCGAGAGCAGCGAGCCCAGCGCAGCTTGCGAGCTGAGGAGCGCATGGGAACAGTGGCACATGAAGCGTCTCTGCTTGCCACACTCACAAGCGATAACGACTTGCCAAACATGACCCCAGCCATGCTGCGGAGAATCGGGTTGGTAAGATCAACAGGCGTGGCCGGTGTCAGCGATCTGACCGCTGCACGGCTTGCTGTCGCTCAATACATCTACACACATGGGCCGAAGCCTGTGGTGGCCCCCAAGGCAAAGCCTCTGGTGGAGCCTGTGGATGCAACGACTCGACGGCGTCAAACGGCGGCCAGGGTGTCCACTCGCTCCTCCAGCCGCCCTCGCCCGCGGGTGAACGACGGTGACATGGATGCAGATGCGCTGTACGAAGCCTGGGCTTTGTATGCTGAGCAGCACGGCATCATGGTGGACGCCCGTCCTCGCACCGGCGGCTTCAGCCCCCCCTCCAGCAGCGACAGCGGCTTTGGCTACCCCCCTGGGCCGATGCAGCGGCAGCCAGCGGCACAAGCATGGCCTGCTCACGACCACGCTAGCGCACCGCCCACCCCAATGGCGGTCGGCTCGGCTCGCAAGGTTGCCGCTGGCAGCGCTTCCCGCCGCAACCCACACGCCAAGGGCACCCTCACGCTGCGCTTGAACGAAATCCAGGGCTTGGCAGACATCATGGGAGACGGCACTGCAGTGGCAGATATCTTTGTATGTGGAAAGCGCGTTGCCTCCCAGCCACTGCGGCACGGTGCAGACCCTGACCGCGACGAGGACGGCGCCATGGACCCAAACAACGTGAACTCCACCATCACTGTGCCCCTGGATGCCGGCGAAATGCGAGATGACGACGCCTTGGAAATATTCATCAATGCTGTGGCACAGGACGGCAGCCAGGAGGAGGAAACCCTGGGGGCCATGCGCATCCCCCTGTCGGCGCTGCTGCTGCAGAGCAAGGACAAGGCGGCCAAGAAGCTGCAGGAGGGGCGGCAGACAAGCAAGCGCCCCAAATTTGCCGATTCTCGTGGCCTGACTTCGCCATCTCAAGCAGATGCAGCAGCTGCCTGGCGTGCAAACAGCCCGGAGTCCGTTGCACATGCCCACCAGCAGCCAGAAGCCCCCCAAGCCCCGCCACGAACCCTGTTCGCCAAGCTGTCAGTTTCTGGTGGGAAGCCTGCAAGCCGAAAAGGGGCCCATGGCGTCATGCTGCAGCAAATGCACCCAGGCACAGCAGCCCATGACGCTGTCAAAGCCGCACACGCATTCGACGTCACGCCGGTGCTGGCGTCCCGCCATGCTCGCAAGAACGTATACGACA
>Ga0307982_1002790_pt1 | contig 14014 bp, 4 predicted proteins | sample OrgLakmetagen989_FD_201847 | JGI IMG/M metagenome (GOLD analysis project Ga0307982, IMG submission 201847) | Saline water microbial communities from Organic Lake, Antarctica - #989 | ecosystem: Environmental > Aquatic > Non-marine Saline and Alkaline > Saline | place: Antarctica: Organic Lake...
ATCCCATGCTATTTGCTGATGGTGATGTGTGTAGATGTTTCCGGGATTTTACCGCAATGCTCAGACTCACTTCCATCATGCTGTGCACAGGCCTGCGGCAAATGTTGCTTTCACTTGCTGCCATTGGCTTTGGCGTTTGTTTTTGCCCGGTGCTAGCAAATGATGACCTGTACACCTCAGGTTTTGTGCCAATCTCTGTTGCCAGCGACGCATCTGGGCTGAAGGGCTCAGTGACCTTGTGTAAGCTGGACCACGAGCTGCACTCCAAGCAGCCAGACAAATACCCCATGTTTCGTGATCTTGTTGCTGCAAGTGGTTGCCGTGGCAATTCCAAAAGCGTAGCGCTGAAAGATTTCCGCGTTGCCATGCGGCAGGTGCTGGACCGCTTCAAAAAGAGCGGGGCGCCCGACGAAGGCTTCCCGCCGCCTGTGCCCTCTGGGTTCGTGTTCCACGAGGCCCGCGTGGGCTCCACTCTGGTGGCCAACATGCTGTCTGTTCCGACTGGACATGTGGTGTATTCCGAGAGCACCCCCCCCATCAACGTGTACCTGCACAGCAGCCTGCCCGTGGCCGAGCGGTCCCTACTGCTGCAGGAGGTCGTGGCTGGCATGACGCGGGTGCCAGGGTACAGCGAAGTGTTCTTCAAGTTCCAATCCGTCACCAGCACGGCCTTGGAGAACGTGATGGCACCCTTCCCGTCTGTTCCGTGGGTTTTCCTGTACCGCTGGCCCGAAGAGGTGATGGCCAGCATGTTCCAAACAGTGGACCACCCCGGCAAGCTGCGGGGCGGCGGCCCCTGCATGCGACACCGCGCCGACCCCGCGCCCTACCTTGTACAGGTGCTGAAGAAATCCGACACCAATGCGGCCAGCGCCGGCTCGGCGCAGTTCTGCGCAGCGCACCTGGCCAACCTCTGCCACAACGCACTGCAATCACTGGAAGCAGCTGCTGACGCCAGCAAACACAGCCCTGGAATCGCGATGGACTACCGGCTGCTGCCCAAGGTGGTTCCCGAGATGGTGCGACAGCATTTCAAGGTGCCCGTGTCCCAGGCAGCCGAGGACAAAATGCTGGAGGTGGCCACGCAGTACTCCAAAGCCCGTTCAGGGGGGCAACATGACTTCCAGGGGGATGCCGAGGCGAAGCAGAAGAGCGTCCCTGCTGAGGTGCGCCAATGGTCCAAGGAGTACCTGTATGAGTTATACGGCCAGCTAGCTGAAAAAACCGCCACATTGCCGTTTCTGAGCGACGAGCAGAAAAGCATCATGGAAAGCGCCAGGGCACTGGTCCAGGACAAAGAGCCTGCTGCTCGCCTGTTGGCGGCCCAGGAGCATGCCGTGGATGACGCAGCTGTGGGTGTGCGGCACAGGGAGCTGTCGCAGGGCGCCGCATGGATGCAGGCCTGGCGGGAGCTGAAGCGGGAGCTTGTGGCCGAGGGCACCTTGAATGCCTCTGCGGCTACTGCTGCCCCCCGCCACCGCAGCATGGAAGCAGGGAAGGCTGGTGTAAACGTGCCCCCAGGTGTTGATGCCGAGACGTGGCCTGAGTGGATGCAGAACCCCCCTGCTGACAGCCCCGGCACAAAAGTGAAGAGCACGCCGGAGGGGCTACCCCCCCCCGGCTACCCCGAAGTCTTTCCCCTGGTGGACATGCTGGGCGAGTGGGACGCAGATGACGTGTTCATCCCCAAGTCCTACGGAAAACACCACTCCCTGCGTGTGTTTGACTACAAGACGCAGCTGGCGGAGGCCACCCTGTACCGGGAGATGGAGGTGCCCTTTGTGGTGCGGGGCATCCCATCGCTGGACGCCGCAGTGCAGAAATGGACCGAGGAGTACCTCAAGAACAGCTTTGGGAAGTCGGAGAAGATGGTGGAACATAGCAAGAACAACCACCACATGTTCTATGTGCGGGGGGCCCACCGTCACAACCCCGCCTTCAAGCCCCCCACTGAGGATCTGTACATGCCATTCTCCTCCTGGCTGGAGCGTGCCAAGAACATCGGGGGGAAGATTCGGGCGGGCGAAGTGAACAACACAGAAGTGGATCATTTTTACTTCCGGGTGTCCTCCCCAGAGTTTCTCCCTGGGGGCAAGATGAAGCACAAGGCCCCCCGCAACCCCATGTTCGACAACCACTTCATCGGGAAAGACCTGGAGCTGTTCAACGGCGTGCCGGGGTTCTTCATCGTGGACGACCACGGGCAGAAGGGAATCCACTGCCGCTTCGGCATGGAGGGTGTCATCGCTGAGTGCCACTACGATGCGGGGCGGAACTTCATTGCTCTGATGCGGGGCATGAAGCGATACATCCTCTCCCCTCCCTCACAGTGCGACGACCTGGGGCTGCTCAAGACGGGCCCCTCCGCCCGGCACACATTTGTGGACTGGGGGGACATGGACGCCGTGAAGAAGCACATGAAGGCAGGCAAGGCACTGGAGGTGGTGGTGCAGGCGGGGGACTCCCTGTACATTCCCGCTGGGTGGTTCCACCACATCATCTCCCTCACCCTGAACTACCAGTGCAACTCGCGGTCGGGAAACCCCACAGCAGGCCGCGAGGAGCTGCAACAGTGCGGTTTCTCCATGGGGCGCCCGGAGGCTGGCTATGAGAAGAAGCACGAAGCCCGCCTGAAGCAGGCCAAAGAGCAGTTTTCTGCACAGGGCTAGACGTCTGGTCAATCAATGCGAGTGTTTTCACGAGTCAATTTGTACCGACTGCTAACCCTGCAGCTTGTGCCGGTGCTGTAGCGCTTGCCGCGGCCTTACGATCAGCACCGCTCACTAGGGCGCTTGCCTGGGCCTTGCGGTCTGCACCGCCAGGGGGAGACTTTCGCCGAAACAAAGTGCCAAGTGGGGTTTTAGGTGAGCCCTGCAGCCCAGTGTTGCTTTCAGCAGACACGTCTTGCACCACAGTGGTGCTTGCCTCAATCTCTTCGCCAGCTGCTTCCTCAGCCGCTGCCCCACATTCGGCCCCAGATTCGGCCCCAGATTCGGCCCCAGGCGAGCCGGGGGCAATGCTGGCTGAAGAGCGAGAGCGGGAGGCAGCGGTTGGTGTCATGTGCACTGACGTGCCCTTGTGTGCCTTGTACGCGTTCACTGGCATGTAGTACGACTCGACGCGGTTGCGGGCCACGCTGCGTCGGCGCATGTGCACGCTGTCGCTTCGCGACACCAGCGACGCTGGCTTGTCTGCCTGCCGCCAGTCACCCCGACCCGCGATGTTTGTCAGCGTTTCGTCTTGTTTGGTGTTGTACTGTGCAATCTTGGGGGCGCGCTTGGATGTGGGTGGCGCAATGTCCAGCTGCCGCTGCGAAATGACCAGGGAGGAGCCAACTCGCTGCAGACTGCGCACGGAGCCAAGGGGTGTGCCCGAGGCGGGGGAGCCGGACATGCCCTTGTTCACGTCACGGAAGGACTCAAACCTCGCATCGTTGATTGAGGCATGCAGTGAGTCCGTCCTCAGCGCCACCATCTCACCGTCTTCTCCCAGCATGACCTCGTCCACCACCCGCACCATGACCATGTTGTGCTCCACCTCGTCCAGCCCCAGCATCTCGTGCTCTGGGGGCACGCGCACGCCATGCACAGCATCCACCGCAGCGAAGAAAATGGCCATCATCATCGCTGCATACACACAGCAGGCCAGCCACGCCAGCAGCTGCACGCCCAGTTGGGACGCTGGCCCCCCACGCAGCACGCCCCCTGCAAAGCCCTGGGTTGAGTTCGGGGCTCCGAAGAAGCCAGGCGCGAAGAGCCCCCAAGCAGCCGCGGCCACATGCACTGGAATGACGCCCACTGGGTCGTCCACTTTCAAGCGAATGAGCACATCCCCAGAGTAAATGGCAATCCAGGTGCCGACGCTGCCAATCAGCACCGCCTCCCAGGGCTGGAAGATGTGGGGGCCCCCTGTGATGGACACCAGCCCAGCCAGCACACCCAAACTCATGTCCACGATGTCCACATGTGCATTGTCCGAGCGCCAGTACGACAGTGCCATAGCAGTCGCTACGCCAGCCCCCCCCCCCAGTGCAGTGTTGATTGTGACCAAGCCGGCGGTGGCAGCGCCACTGCCTGAAAGCCCCAGTGTGGAACCGCCATTGAAGGCAAACCACCCTGCCCACAGAATGAATGTGCCAAAGACGACATTTGTGGGCGACGACCGAGTGGGCCAGTACCGCCCATCTTCAGAGAAAACACCAAGCCGAGGCCCCAGCCACACGTGCACGGTACCCACCAAGCCCGCAATGCCGCCAATGGTGTGCACCGGGCCACAACCAGCCAGGTCCACCACGCTCAGCTTGTACAGCCAGCCATCCGCATGCCAAAACCAGTGGCTCGCCAGGGGGTAAATCAGGCCCGTTGCCCACAGGGATGCAAAAGCGTATACTTTGAACTTCAAGCGCTCCGCCACAGCCCCCGAGATGATGGTGGTGGACGTGCTGGCAAAGACAAAGCCGAAGAGCCACGCAGGAGCATCCTGCAAGTCTTGTCCCACTAAGGCAAATTGATCGGTGCCCAATACTCCGCCAGCGCTGGTGCCTGAGGCAAGGGCCCAACCTACCAAGTAGAAGCTCAGAGCGCTGAGGCCCATATCCAGCATGTTTTTAGCGAGAACATTGCTTGCGCTTTTAGCCAATACTTGGCCAGATCTGTGTGGAAGCGTGCTTGTGCAGGGATGTGGCAGAGAAAGAGCTTATTGCTCACTCCCAGGGGAGAGGAGGCGGCAAGACGGCGGTGACTTTGTGTATCTTGCCGCACAGGAGGTAGAACTTACTCAAGCATGGCGAAACCTGCTTGCATAGTAAGCACAATAAATCCTGTCGAAAGCATCCATCCCTACAGCATACAGCATAAGCGGTGACGGTAGAACTGACTGGCGGAGCCAAAACGCTCAGCCACAAGGAGCATCACGCACTTGATCTCCTGAGGTGCTTGCGTCAGCCAAAATTTGCAGAAGTTGCTGCTCTGATGTACTATTTGCCATCTTTGCGATTCGTAAATCGTGAGGAACGCAGCGGTCCTTGTTGTAGGGGAAAAGTGACTAGTGCCCCCTGTATCGCAGGGGCCCGTAGGGGCCCGGGATGCAAACTGGGTGTGTGCGCAAGTTCAGGCTGAGAAGCCACACCCTGACCGCCCGGCACTGTCCAACATAACGCACAATATGCCTGCTGCAGCAGGAGTGGGGGTGGAGAGGGTTTGGGGTGGCAAGATTGACCCCAAATTTGATTGCCATTACTTCGACCCCACCTGTGCAGCAGGGGGCTCTGTATCGCAGGGGCCCGTAGGGGCCCAGCGTCGAGAGGCCCAGCCAGCAGGAGAGGCTGAGAAGCAGCGCAGCGTGCCATTCTCGGCACATAGTGAATAGTGAAGACGAAATGTTCGTCTTTTGAGTGGCAATTGACCCATCCCGCCCACCCGGGTTTGGGGTGGCAAGATTGACCCCAAATTTGATTGCCATTACTTCGACCCCACCTGTGCAGCAGGGGGCTCTGGTGGAAAAAGATGCGGGTGCAAGTTATAGATACTTGAGTTTAGCGAGTGAAAAAATAGCATTCGTCCGACTCGTCAAATAGCAACGAGATTCTTTCCGGGTGGGGAATTTCCAAGCCAGCTGCTCGTATTAGATCCAGGCGTTGTATGAGTCCGACCCCTTGCCCAGGTGCCCCCAAAACAGACAGATTGGTGGCCCTGAATTGTTAGCGAGCAGCCTGCGCACTTCGGATCTAGCTGGAAAATTTTCAAGGTGCACATATTAAAATAAGCAGGTGGTCCTCAAACAGCCCACCTACATGCGTGCTTTGCCACACAAGACTTGCTTCAAGCGACTGCAGAATCCTCTTGCTCGCCTCAGCCCTGCTCATTTTGGCAGGCTTTGCGCACAGCTGTGTTAAACCTCAGAGTTAGCCGAAGATTTTTTGTTTCTAGTGCTGCATACAGGTACGATTGCCGCCTCTTTCACCTGAAGGTGTATTGGCAGAGGTCTGGTGCTGCAATGCATCATCGCACTTGGCGCAACTAGCCTCATTGCAGATTATCTGTCATGGCATCTGAGCAGAAAATATCTGACAGCACTAAGCTGGCATTGAAATCCAGGATCCAGCTTCGGCTGAAAGAGGGGCGCGTGCGAATGAGTGATTGGTTTAAGGTGCGCTTGGTTGCGGAATTTGACCGCAGTCTCATTCTCCGGAGGCTCCCCCGGCTGCGCGAAGCTGCGCTGACCTGCAGCCCTCCTTTCAAACTTGACCACTTTCGCAGAGCTTTGACAAAATCGGCAACAAGCGAATTACCCTGACCCAGGCAGCGCGAGCATTGGACTTGATGAAAATTCACTTGAGCCACGCTGAGACAACCGTGTTGTCGGACTTTCTTGACGGGCAAGACATGTTTGACTATGCACGGTTCTGCGAAGAGATGGACACTGTTTTTGGACATCGTGGCTTGGAGCGGGACCCAGACCACAAAATGGCAGACCCTCTGCATGGCACACGGTCGCTGCGACCGTGGGGCGTGAAGCCCATTTCAGACTCACAGAAAGCCCGCCTGGACGGCGTTCTGCGGGAGTGCGCTCGCCAGACACAAATCCGTGGGCTCATTCCCAAGCTGTCCTTCAAGCCTTGGGACAAAACAGGGTGGGGGTACGTGGCTCGACCAGCCTTCATCCGCGAGGTCATGGGTCTTTATAAAAAGCTCAGCCCCGGCGATGCAGACCTGCTGGCAACGGCATTCGCCACGGAGGACGACGCAGACGTGAACTACAGGGCATTCCACACCACCGTCTCCCCCGACAGCGTGGTGCCGGACTCTGCTGACGATGCTGTTGCCCTGGCGGCCTCCTCACGGGGGCTGGGGCAGTCTGTGAGCGCCCTGCCGGGCAGCGCCGCATTCAGGGGCGAAGCGGACGCACAAATTGTGCTGGACGCTCTCATTCGCCAGGGTGCCACTCGCCGCGTGCGCCCCTCCCAGTTCTTCCTGGACTTCGACCCCCTTCGCAAGGGATTCATCACCCAGCAGCAGTTCATGCGGGGAATGCGCAACGCCAACTTCGACTTCACGGGGCTGGGCACGGGCGCCATGGAGGCGGTCACGGCCATGTTCTTCGACCCAGGGCTGGATGCTGTGCACTACCCCTCCTTTTGTGAGGAACTGGAGAAGGCGTTCACTGTGAAGGGCCTGGAACGAAACCCCAGCGGAACAACAGACACACGCGCCCGCACCGTGGCGGCCCAGCCCTTGCGTGTGCAGCGCGTCCTCAACGGCTCCGAAGAAGCCCAGGTGCAGGCGCTGCTGCGTGACATGAGCTACAGGGTGCGCTCCCGCCGCATTGAACTTGTGAACATGTTCAAGGACTTTGACCGCAGCAACGAGGAACACGTGTCCGAAGGCCGCTTTTTGCGTGTTCTGGCTTCGCTGCGGCTTGTTCCACCTGACCCCCGGGTGCAGCAGCTGCTTGTACGGAAGTTCCGGGGGCAGGGCGCCAAGAACACGCAGGTGTGCTGGCGTGCCTTCAAGGACACAGTGGACCCTGGGGATGCAGCCCTGGGCAACATCATCACAGCAGACGGCCCCAGCGCCAATGCGCCTGTGCCCAGTGTGACGTACGCAGATGCTGATGCGCGCCGGGTGGTGTTCAAGATCAAGGCAGCTGTACGTGCTGCACGCATCCGCCTCTCAGAGTTCCTGCGGGACGGCGACAAGTTGAAGCGCGGCCACATCACGGCGCACCAGCTGGAGGCAGGGCTGTCTGCTGCCGGCGTGCAGCTGTCTCCCCCCGAGCACGCCGCCGTGGCTGCAGCGTACACCAACCGGGGTGTGCTGGACGCTGGGGGGCACCCTACCGTGAAGTGGATGCAGCTGGTGGAGGACGTGGAAGCTGTGTTTGGTGCTGTGCCGGGCCTGGAGCAGAATCCCGATTTCGAGGTGGATGCGGCAGCAGCAGCTGCCACCCAAACCACTGCCTCCTTGGATGGCATCCCTGGAAATCTCCGGGACAGCTCCCGGCTGTCTGCTGCAGGCGCCAGCAGTATTGGGCTTGCCCGCCACGGTGACGAGGAGTTTGACGCCGCGGGGGGACGCCGCCTGTCCCACTCAGAGGAGTCTGAGCTCAGGGCGGTGCTGCGCGCCGTGGAGCGTTTCGTCGCGGCGAAACGGCTGAACATGAAGCCAGTGTTCCTGGACTTTGACAAGTCCAAGCGCGGCTACCTGCCGTTCAACCAGTTCGCGCGAGCCCTGGCCACCATGGGGATCCCCATCTCACACCCCCAGCGCCAGCTTGTGGGCAAGGCCTTTGCCACCCCCGCGTCTGATGTGCTGGAGGTCTCCTACCGCTGGTTCATGGCCGCCGTGGACCCCCGTGCTGCAGAGCAGATGTCAGCCACCTCAGTGCCCTATGAGCGCTCTCACCTGACGTCAGACTCCGCCTTGGATGCGCTGTTGAGCATTGGGCGGGACGAGCGACCGCGCCTGTCCTCAGCTCAGGCCGCCCTGGGGATGGGTGCTGCTGCCACAGGCAGCGGGGGGGGCGGCATGGACGCCTCGGCGCCTGACATGCACGCCAGCCTGTCCCCCTCCCTGCGCCTGGCCGCCCCCCCCCACCACTCGCAGCTGCCCGCCATCGAGGAGGTGCTGCGGCATTTGAAAGAAACCTGCATCACCCGGGGCATCCGCCTGGTGGAGCACCTGCGGGATTTCGACCCCTTGCGACGGGGGCACATCTCCATGGCAAAGTTTGCCTCTGCAGCCAAGAGCGCAAACATCCACTTGTCGCAGGGGCAGCTGGCTCGCCTGCATGCGGACTTCGTGTGGGCGGGGGACCGCGCCTTCATTGACTACAAGCCCCTGGTTCTGCTGGTGGACGATGGGCAGGAGGGCCTGGAGAAGCAGCCCGATGCCTCCCTGCCCGTGTTCGAGGTAACGCGGGACGTCGGGGGCGAGGGGCAGCTGTCGCACGATGGCGCCGCGGTGGTGGCGGCTGTCCGCTCCAAGGTGCGGGGGCAGCGTATGGACCTCAAGTCCCGCTTCAAGGAGTTCGACCGCATGCGACACGGCGTGGTGAACCGCACCAAGTTCGAGATGATCTTGAACACGGAGCCGGGCCTCAAGATGCTGCCCCGTGACATCGCAGTGCTGGCCAAGGAGTTCGCCTCCAGGCGAGGGGCCGACTTGGTGCACTACACTGCTTTCCTGTCCCACGTGGAGTACCAGGAGACGCGATAAATGCAATAAATGGACGCGTTTGTTTGCCTTGTCCATGTATCTGTGCGAATCTGGTGTCAAGGGGGCTGTGTGTCCGATGGCGCTTTCGACGGTATGTGCTTCTGACTAAAATGAACAAACTTGAATGTTCATTCTGCACAAGAGCACCACATAAGCAAAGTCGGCGATATCACAGTGACACAGTTGGGGGTGCTGCTTCACAAGCCGTGCCAAAGTGCACTGGACGGCAGCATGGAGTTCAGAAGAAATATCGCCGCCACCCGCCTAGAATGGAGCACAAGAAGCAGCCGCTTGCGATGTATTCAAGCTCTTGACACATGTGCAACTCTTTTTGAATCGGACACGTCATGCAAATCACTTGTTGGTGGGTTCATCCTATGCACTTCATTAATGGGGACGCTTCAAGTGCTGTCAAATGCAGATTCGATGGACGACCACCAGGTGGAGGTGACATACACGAGAAGGCCTGCAGCTATACTGCAGCACATGGCTGGCGACAATGCGCTACTCCAGGACATTGCTGATTCATTTGTGGAGCTGGAAGCTGTCTTTGGATGCGTGAGGGCACAATGCGAAATGCTGTTGCTTTGCATTCAAATCCATGCATGCGTCTGTACAGATGCTGGAAGCTTGCGCCGCGCTCGCAGCAACACTTGCGCGATCGTGGACTACAAGAATCACAGAAGGCAATCATTTTTCAGATTGGAGGTGTGTTGTTTGCCACCCGTTCGCTCTTTGCGCCGCCCAACACGCTGCTTCACAGGGAAGCTGCTGCCTTGGCCTCCATGCTGACCAAGCAGGCTGCACAGACGGCAATCCAGGCGAACGTTGTGACCACCACCAACGCCCAAGAGCTTCAATCATCCCTACACATCTCACTGTCCACCCCAGGCGCCCAGGGCGGCGGCGGCAAGGGCTGCATCAACCCCCCCCTGGCCCGCCGCCTGGCGTGGACAGGGGGATGCCCTGCTCTGCGGCAGGCGGCACTATCATGCCAAAACGTCTCCATTGCAGTCATACGGGGATCAAGTCTGTCTCAGAGTGCAGCTGGTATGTCTGGTCACCCACTTGCCCCCCCTGAGGCCGGCTGCTGTCTTCCGGTGCATGTGCTGGATGAGGGGGGGGTATTGGAGCAATTTGGCACCCCCTCAGACCTACCAGCTCCAGATGTGTCCAACATCATATCGTTTGCGCTGCTTGATGGGCCGTGGCTCATGGCGGACACCCCCCCCTCGTATGACGCAGCAGTGAAAGCGGGGGGGGGTGCAGCTGCCCCCCCCCGCCTGGTGCCAGATGCCGCTGGTATCAGGGCAGCGTACACAGAGGCAGAGGGAGCACACGCTGCATGGGTTCAGTCACTGTCACCCCTTGTGCAGGCTGGGGTGTGTCTGGTGCTGTCCCCTTGCCCTGTGGGTCAGACTGCACTGTCGGCAGCCCAGGCCTGTGGCGTCGCGTTGCTGCAGCTGGTGCAGCCTGAGGTGTTTGCTGGGGTGAGGGACACGTTTGGCCTGCGTGTTATCTCCCAGCTGCGGCACTTGGCCTCCCCACCCGCCCACTGCGTCGGCAGGGCGGGGGCCTCCCTGCAGCGGCGGTCTGCCCCCCTCCTGCGCTTTGACTGCGGGGCCGCCCACGGGGTGGCATCCGACACCACAGACCACATGACTTCCTCTGAGAGCGCAGCGGCGGGACTTGGAGCAGCGCGGATCACCGATGTTCTTGGTGCAACCGGCGGGTCTGCGGCCGCGGCGGCGGCGTCGGTAGAGCACCGCCCTGCCCGTGAACAGCAGGCCATCGCTGCAGTGGCACGCAGCATGCGCCAAGATGGATCTATGCTGCGACCTGCTGATGTTCTCTCGGCTACACAGCAAGTGGGGGCAATCCGATATGCCAGGAAACAGCGCACTCTGAACACGAAGCTGAGCCAGCTATTCGTGTTCCTGCACCCAGCTGAGAACAGCCATGTGCCACCTCCAGTCAGTGTCATGGTGCAGGCCGTCAGTGCCCACAGTGCAGCCATGGCGGCTGAGAGCTGGCGGTGCAGCTGGCGGCACGCAGGGCTCTGCCTCAGCGCTGGCGTGGTGCCTTGCCTCGCGTGCACTTGCCAGGCAGTTGCCGAGCAGCTGACACAAATAGCCCAAGAGATCATGAAACACGAAGGTGCAGACGTTGCAGTGCAGCGTGCGACGCTGCTGCCTGTGTCGGCTGCCGTGCGAGCGCGAGCCAGCGTGCTGCTTGGGCTGGCGGCCGACGGAATGCGGCAGCTGGGCAGCCAAGCATGCAAGCGCGTCAACTATGGCCACATACACACCGGTGTAGATGCTGTGTCTGTGGGAGGCATGGAGCACTCATTGCATTCAAAGTGTTCTCGTTGCACGCGCATCCCAGTGGCAGCGGCAGCCCTGCAAGGGGCCATCGACTCTGCGACAGACATTGCGCAGCTAATCAGCACATGTGTTGAAGTGGTGCATGGACCATGACTTTGTGTAAGGATTCACGCAATAGTGTGTGAGGAGTGCGTGGGTTTACTGCTGGGCAGTAGCAGGGACATCAGCTGCTGCTGCTGCCTCCTCCGCTGGCGCTGTGGCCGTGTCCACATTGTATTTTGCAAACAAGTTGTCAGGATTGGCCATGGATTTGAACTCAAGATTATTGCCACTGGGATCTTTGAAGAACATCGTCCACTGCTCGCCGGCCTGGCCTTTGAAGCGCAGGTGTGGCGAAATGATGAACTGCGTGTCTGCTTCCTTGAGTTTCGCAGCCAAAGCTTGGAATGCATCAGCATTCAAAACTGCCCCAAAGTGGGCCACTGGTACTTCATCACCATCTACTGGATTGTAATAGTCAATTCCACGGTAATCATCTCCGACCCAGTGGCACACAAGCTGCAGTGAGTTGGTCGGTGTAGGCATCAAAGCTGGGGTGTGTCTGAAGCCCAACTTGGGCGTTGCATCACAGGGCGCACTCCATACCTGGTGCCCGAAAAAGTTATAGTCTTGCCATTTCTCACTGCTGCGACCTTCAGAACAGCCAAGCAGTTTCCCATAGAAGTCTTTGGCTGTGAACAAGGAGAATCAGTGCCCGCGAAATTGCTTCGGGTGCTGCAAGCTTCCCACCTTCTTGCAAGTTGTGCACTGGCAGTGCAAAATGAAACGGTGGGATTGCAGCCATTGCTTAAATGATCTAAGATACTGTAAGCTTTCTGTAGTCAGCGAGTTTGTTTTGCCGAACGATTCCAAGGGAAGTTGTGCCTCATTTTGGACCAGTTGCAGTGCAGGGGGGATCCAGCTACGAAGTCAATGCATGACACATGCGACAATCAACCAACACCTGTTCATATTAAACGCATAACTCCCCTGGCTTGCTAGGGACACCTTAGCTGGCAGAAACGCAGCGCAAACCACTCCTACACCCGGAAGTTTCTCTGCGTCAAAATGTCTGAAGCCTATTTTGGCTTCAAGCCAAGTGGCTTTGTGGACGATGGTAAGACGTATTATGCTACCACAGAGTGGGGCTTTATAGTATTACGTGCCCTTCTTGCAGTGTTCAACACAGTGGACGAGTACATTGCTCAGGCTGTGGATAGCCTAGAGCATGCCACAGAGGAGGTCAGTCTTTTCACTTTTCCGTGCCCTGAGAGCATTAAACAAAAGTTTTCACACAGGAATTAAACATTAAATCCAGCTCCAAAAAGGGGGCTGCAGCAACCCGCTCAGAGCTGAAAGAGGTGAGGGAAAAGATCCTGCCGTTAAGATTGCTGAGCACAACCTTCACCCTCAGGGATGCGATGGCCTAGTGGAACAGCTGCAGCATGTTTTCCACAAAAACATTGACTTATTCGAGATGTATGTGCTGAAGAATATTTTTGTGCTGCCAGCAGCATTTGAGGTAAGTCTTTGAATTCTGCTGCCACCTTCGCGTCAATCATCCAATCGCACTGCAGACCCAGGAGGATGACACAGCACAAGACGAAGGCGAGGGTGAGCAGGCCACCCAGCAGGAAGAGAGCAAGGAGCTTGATGCAGAAATAGCTGCGCTGGTGGAGTCTGTGGCTGCTGCCCGCGTGCAGCATCGCACACTGCAGCGAGTGCAGCGCATGTACTCAAAGCGCCTTCCAGCCCTGGAAAGCGACGCAAAGCGCCTTAGCGCCATTTCACAAAGCATGGTGCAAGCCACAGTGCCTGAAGGCGGCGTCCCATCCTCGGCACCTGCTGGCGCCTCCAGCGGCGCCTCTAGCGGCGCCCCCTCACTTGCGGAGCTGACCACCCAGGCTGCGGAAGCCGTAGCGCTGTGCGAACGACTGTCTGCTGCAGCAGGCAGTGCAGGGGGGCACAGCGGTGAGTCGAAGCCCGCTGGTGCTGGCCGCGGCAAGGCTCGGCAGTCCTTCGGGGGGGTCATGTCCCAGTTTGAGCGAGACGTCAAAACGCTGGGGGGCGGCAAACGCACCGCATAAGCCCCCCGGGGCTGCAGCATATGCGGTGGTGTACCCAATTCAGTGCACTAAGATGGGCAACGTGTGTCGTGTTAAATCCTGTGGCGCAGCTGTTGCTATGCGACCGACGCCTTTCCACGCAGCACCACGATGGGCATTGATTTCGCTTGATATATTCTTGAAATTTCACACAGAAAACACACAATTTTGAACGCGCATGCCCTGCTATGGGTCCAGCGCAACCACAGCGCCTATCTGCACAGGAAAAATAGTGACACGCCAGCACCCACAAGCCACCACACCACAGCGTGCAGCAAGGGGTTGTCAGAAGGCCTAGTCGCGGTTTCTGAGATCAGGGCGCCGAAGCGCT
>Ga0307982_1002791_pt1 | contig 14011 bp, 10 predicted proteins | sample OrgLakmetagen989_FD_201847 | JGI IMG/M metagenome (GOLD analysis project Ga0307982, IMG submission 201847) | Saline water microbial communities from Organic Lake, Antarctica - #989 | ecosystem: Environmental > Aquatic > Non-marine Saline and Alkaline > Saline | place: Antarctica: Organic Lake...
TTCCGGTCAGTATAGAAGCAGACGTGCGAGCCTCCCTCTCCCGAGAGGTAACCCGCCTGCGAAACTCCTGGCGATTGGTGATTGAAGACGCCGAAATGCTTGATTCCTTAGCAGACCGATCCAGAGAAGGCGGGCTCCTTGACTCAGTGGAAATCAAGGATGAGCATGGCATTTCAAACTTCATGTCGCTCAATGCAGCTGTGGGAAATATGCTGTCTAGCTTCGACACGCTGGTGAACATGCCTCTGCAGAGTTTCCTGTTGACTACGCCAGAGTACCAATCTGTGCTTGAACACGCCCCATCCCTGCTGACACGCAAGGTAAACGCAACAATGACGCTGAGGCAATCTCAGACTGCCGAGTTCATGAGCTTCGTCAACACTGCGATTTTCATCGGCGCAGTCGCCGCAACACTTCTGCTTGGTGGTATTTTGGGAGCGTACTTGTGGTTCCGCGTCACGAAAATGGCCAGCGAGCGTTTATCGCCCATAGCACTACTGCTTGCGCTTTCAAAGCCTGCCATCAGCTCACTTTCCAAGCACACAAAAGCCGAGCTGCAGGCTTTCAAAGTTCAGAACTTGGAGGACGCAGACGAAGAAGAGAACTTGAGCGACGAGGAAGACGACAAGAATGGGCCCAGTGATACGTCAGAAAGCGTCAATATCATATCAAAAGACTCCGGAGGCAGTGAGACCTCATCAGTGTCCAGTGGTGATGCAAAATTGTCCAAGCTTCTTGTTCGATACTCGACCGCATCAAAGTTGAACACACGCGTAGTCAACAATCGAACAGTATTAGACTCTGAAAACTTTTCGATGAGACATCTCCTGATTTTCATGCTGCAAGTTGTCTTGATGTGTTGCTGGCTGGCCATTTGCAGTTCAACTTTGATTGCCTCGCAGCAACAACTTGTTGAGCAAATGAGCAGGCTGTATGGGACCCAACAAGTCGCAAGTCAGACCATGAAAGTGTCTCAGACAGCAACACTATCATTAACACTTCCCGTGGGGGAGCTTCGCGACGTAAGCGTGCTTGAGCTGTCGTCAGCACTGCAGATGGCAGCTATCCGAGTGGGCGACTTGATTCAAGGCGTGAGGGAGAACTCTTTCACTGGTGCTGAGGTCCGATCGCTACCTACAGATGGTAGGCCATTTGCTTTATTCACGGAGGATGTTTGTTCCTCCATGGAGGGCTTCATTGCCATCCCTGCGAACTGTTCCACTGCACAGAATGGCTTCATGTCACTTGGCCTCCAGATTGCTCTGCAGCGATACTTGCAGCGCGGGCGGGAACTGTACGGCTTCATGAGTTCATCTGCACCGAGCTATAGGATGGCAGACGCATTGGTGTTGATACGGAATGACACGTGGTTGCAGACGCTATCTCCGCTGTCAAATTCTGACTTGGAGCTGGCGGCCCTGCATCGCATCACCACCTTGCAGAGGCAGGAAGCGCTGCTCATTTCCCTTCTCGAAATGGAAGACCCCTATCTGCGGCGTGCTACAGAGGCACTTCAAGCAATGTTCATCAAAGACGTTGACGGCATAACCAATGATGCTTGGCAGCTCACATTGGTCCTCAACTGTACATTTCTGGCCGCATCTTTTTTCTTGCATTTTACACTGCATTTACGCCGACTCCGCAGTGCTCAAGAAAAGGTTGATGGAGCGCGGGCCGTTCTTTTGGCGATTCCGTCCGGGTTTGTGCAGCGCAACAAGCGCTTTGCCTCTGCCTACAAGAAGTACATTGCACGCCTCGCGTCCTACAAAATCACCAACAGCTAGCGTTATATGCTTTACAAGCGCTGAGATTCACAGAGGCTTCTGGTAGATTCATCATGTGCCCGACAGTGCCGTGTTTGTAGCTTGGAGGAGCGAGTGGGCCTCCAAGGTTGCCGTCGCCAACAACTTGTACAAAAACCAGCTCACCCCACCTGGGCAGCTTCTTGGCGCCATAGTAAAGAATTTTTGACAGCAGCACTGCTTTGCAATTTATTGATGATAATTCATATTTTCCCTAAGAATTGAGAGATGGCAGAACCCCTGAATAGAAGTCGTTCCTTGGGTCACAGAGGGGAGGAGCCGCAACAGGCCCCCCCGCTGGCTCGGACGCCTGGGTAATCTTTTGGCCGAAGCACACCCATTTCTTGGTCCCAAATAGCCTACAAGTAGCCAATTATTGATGGTGTAGCATGAAAGATTCTCCTGAAGGCTCATCTTGCCTCGCTTGTGATGTAAAAAAGCACAACAACATTTCTTGAGAGCCAACTGCTGGTCGTCTTCGCTCAGAGATGAGCCTGCAGTCAGTGCAGTCAACACTCTCTCAAGACGCTGACAACACGAATTTCCATTCACTGAGCGAATCAGGAGACTGGCCAGGATGTATTGCCTTGCTTATAGCCTGCTCGGCTGACGGGGGTTTTGATGCAGCAGTGCTTGATGGATTCATGTGCTGTGTGCTGCTTTGTGCAGAGTGTGAGGCAGAACGAATGCACCTGCCCAAGCTCATAAATGCTATTCCAACGACACATGCAGCTGTTGAATCCTTCGGCAGAGTGCTCAGCGTGTTGGTACGAGACAGTAAAATGAACGCACTGCAGGGCGTGATAGCTGCGACACGCGCGGGCAAAGCCACAGAATTCAGGCACGCGTTTTTGACGGCAGTGCGACTATCATGCCGATTGGGAGCCACCGACGCTGTGCGCCTGCTTGTTGCGGGTGTACCTGGGCTGTTGCACGCTGCCGCACCGTCTGGCCCCCCCTCAACCCCCCCTGTCCACGGCAACGGCACCTCTGTGCTGGGCATCGCACTGTTCAATTCACATGCTGCAGTGATCAAGCAACTCATGTGCACAGACACATCGTGCACCCCTGGGCAGCCTGCTGTTGAGTGCCAGTTTGAGTGGGCCACACTTCGTCTGCCGCGCCGGCAGCCGGGGGCAGGCGGAGCCAGCGAAGCACCAGCACTCGCCTGTGTAGCCCTGATACTTGCAGCAGCAGAGCCGTTAGTGCATCAATATGCACAGTATTCGCCAGGGGTCTTTGGGGACTTCGCCCCCCCCTTGCCACAGCGTGCAAGCGAAGTCGCTGGCAAGCCCCCCAGCTCAATTTGCTCCTTACACCGCTGGCACGCTTCCAGCCATGGGAGTATGCACGCGGGGCAAAGCCGATTCATGCATGTCCAAATGTTGCGCGGCTTTGATGCCCCAACTGCCCTGTTCTGGGCTACGGCGTGTTCCGGGTACATTCGGGAGCTTGCTCGGTGCCGCCGTAAAGGCCTCCAGGGGGCATTGGCAGCCACCACCACTCGAGGAATACTGGCGTTGTATGCGAGTATTGCTCGGCTGCATCCCTGCAAGGTAGCGCAGTTCGGGGAAGCTGCGCGGCTGGCGGCACAGCTGGGCATCTGGACTAGCCGGAGGGCTGTTGTGCTGAACAGGTCCGCAGCCCGTGCCAACCGCAAGTGAATCGGCCGATAAAGTGTGGGCTCCACTGGGCGGTAGTCAGCAGAGCAGGGTGCGGGGTGCGGCGGCCTGTGGGTGTTTAGGGGGGGGGGTGCGGCAGCACCGAGATGCGGGGAGCAAGCTCACACCGTGCTGCAGAGGCTAAGCACACATAAATGATGCTTTCATTTCGATCGCTCATGGCAAGACGGGGCGGAGGGAGTCACAGAGGCGGGAAGGGTAAGCATGGTGTGCTGTACTCTCAGCACGTTGGGGGGACTCCCCAGTGGCCTTGGCATGAAAGCCATTTCGCACAGGTCCAACATGTTCAATATACTTCGCTCAAAGGCAAGCCACGTCAAATATCAGTCCTTCAATGTGTTTCAATAAGAGGCGGCCACTGCCCCGGGCGTCAGTAAAGCAGACACAGTCGCGCGCTTCAGCACAAAGGCATTGTTGTGGCATTGTCTTGTAAACTGCAACAGTGCCGGCCAATCAAAAAATAGATTTAACCCTGAAGTCATGCTTTCCTTACAGCATGCGCAATCGCTACGCTTGCGTTGGAAGCACACATGGCGCACGGGATCAGATTGCTGCTGCAAACTTTTCAGCACATCCCTCGAGCCAGTATCTGTGCGGCATTTTGTTCAGCGTGCACTGTACGCACCAAATGCAGGATACTTTGCTAAACAAGATGCCGTATCAGCTGCAGTGCCAATGGAATTCTCATCCATGCTGGGCTCGCTGGAATTCAGGCAGCGGGTGCAGGAGCTGTACACAAACAGCGCACAGGAGTGGTTGACGCCATCGGAGCTGTTTGCTCCACACTGGTCCCATGCACTAGCAGAGTACATAATTCAGGCCTATCAACAATTGGTGGACCCAGGCCAGGCTTCAGCTGCTGCTGACAGTGCTGATATTGATGGAATCCCCGATGCTGATGCCGAGAAACTTCCTCCACTGCATGTATACGAGATTGGTGCTGGCACAGGCACCAATGCACTGCATTTCTGCACTTATTTACAGCAATACTACCCTCATATATACTCATGTTTGAAGTACACCATCATTGAAATCTCAGAGCCTCTCGCTGCAAAGCAACTAGCGCTGTTGCGCTCTGCCGGACACGGCAGAGCGGTGCGCTCAGTCGTAGCTGATGCCTCCCAGGTGGCACTTGACGAGCGCATCGCAAACCCAGACCCGTGCTTCGTGATGATGCAGGAGGTGCTGGACAACCTGCCCCATGACAAGCTTGTTCGTGCAGGCTGTGTGGATGCTGCTGGAAGCCCCCCCCCAGCCAAGCAGGGGGGGGGAGCTTCGCAGCAGCTGCAGCTGGTGCAAGCGGCAGCTTCCATGGCTGCTGTAGCAGCTGAAGCAAGTGGTGCTGCAAGCGAGCGCTGGCACCAAGTCACCGTCGCCCCAGCCAGTGACTCAGAAGCTGGAGGTAGCTGGGGGGTAGCCATGGGCCTCCTGGGGGCCCCTTGTTCGAGCACCGCTGGCACAGAGCTGCCGCAGCTGCCGCCACTGCGGGAAGACGTGGCTCCACTGGAGGACCCCTGGGCTTGTTGTGCAGTCACTCTATGCATCGACACCCGCCCCTCCGTCGCCCAGCGAGCTCCCCTGCACCCCGTTGGGACCAGGTACGGCAAGCCCGACCCCACTCCACCCACACAATTGAATGAAGGTCACCACGCTGTGTTACAGGCAGCCGCGAACTGGTTGTACCCTGAGGCACACCCCGCTGCAGGCGATGCGGCCATGGGAGAGGACTTGGCTGGCGCCAGTGCGGCGTATGCGCCCACCACCGCGCTGCAGCTGCTATCGGCACTGAACCTGGCACTGCCGCGGCACCACCTGATTGTGGCGGACTTTGCAGTGCTGCCGGCGTCACACAGTGAGGCCCCAGTACACCCGCAGGGGGGGCGGCGAGTGGCCCCAGTGTCCGTTGCAGCGCCGTCTCCATTTGACTCACCCGTGCAGGCATTCATGCCCGCTATCGGGGAGCCCTTGACGGCATCCAAGCCCTCCAAGGCTGCGTCTGTCCGCTCTGGGGCAAGCAATGTTCGAGCACCCCTGAGCAGCACTCTGCCTGGGGGTGCCAAGGGGGTGCAGGGGGGTGGCCTGTACGACCACCCCACCTACCTATCCCCCCGCCCCTGGGGCTGTGCTGACATCTACTTCTCATCGGATTTCTGTGCGCTGCAGCACGCCGCGCGGTATTTGCGCCTGGCTCAAGAAGCGTCTCTGGGCGACAGCAGCATGGAGCAGCTACCCGCTGCAAAGCTTCCACTGAGCGAGGCGTGGATGCGCAGCCTACAGGAGCTGCACCACATCACTGTCAAGGCGGGGAACGCCGCAGGCAGCGCTGCCCAGCGCTCCACAGTGCACACCACAGCAGAGTTCGTGGGACGCTATGCACGACAGATTGCCGCTCGCACACGCACCCTGACAGGATACAACCCACTCCTGCACGGGTACTCAAACACGCAGTTCTTGATTGTGGATAACAATCTGCTGGGTGTGGGTGGCGCATCTTCGTAGAGATCACAATGCATTCTGGGAACCAAGACCCACTGGGTGGGGCCGCTGCCGGTGTGTCGATGCGCAGACTAGCGTGCTGCATGCGCAGAGCTGCCGACGAGCCCCCTCGTTACTACTGGACGACAGTAACCTTGTCAAGAGCTGTGCACCATAAGGGCAAACGCGCACCTGCGGCTTGTCGCTGCTTTCATTCCGCAGCTGATTTCTTGTTGGGGGCGGCGCCGGCGCCGGAGTCGTCATGGGCGCCCTCACGGCCACGCTTTCCACCACCCACTGTGCCGCCTGCGGCCGCAGCATCGCCCTCATCATCGCCGCTGCCGTCTTGGTCGTCTGCGACAGCCTCGTCCCCAGCTTGGTCGGCGGCTGCTGTGATTTGGCGAAGGACATCCTTGAGCTCATCTTGGTTTGGCTCCCGGCCGTGCACCTCCACAAACTGGGTGACGATCTGCTGCAGCACTGCAATTCCAGCAGCCTCCTCGTCATCGCTGCCCACGGCCTCCTCGTCGTCGTCTTCATCATCCTCGTCGTCTTCATCATCTTCGTCGTCATCGTCGCCTTCCTCGCTGCCAGCCTCTTGATTGTCATCCTCATCCTCATCCTGCACTTCATACTCCTCCTCGTCCTCCTCCTCATCATCTCCTGTACGCAATAAAGCTGTGATGAGGTGCACCAGCGTGCATGGCTGTAATGCTCAGCGCATACCTGCTGCGCCAGGAGCAAAGTCGGCGGGGTCGAAGGTTTTCTTCGCAAACTCCTCATATTCAGCCTTGGTGAAGTTCTGGGGGTTAGATTCTTCGTCCATGCGCACACACACTAATGTGCCCTTTTGCTCGCCTTCTTCGTGCATTGGCGGCTGCAGTTTGTGTCCATTGCTTGGAGCGTCGCCGGGAGCCCGCAAGCGCAGCACAACGACATCGATCTGGGGCCATTGCCCGAGAATCGAAGCACTGCCGCCCAAAAGCTCGACCATCTGTGAAACAAAACACATAAATATGTGTGGTTTGGCTCTCATCTTGCCTTGGGGTCCCCTTAGGCAAGTGCTCAATTCAAATATTGCGCGGCAACTGATTCGTCAAATCCCGCACTCACGCTGTTTGCCTTCGGGGACATGTCCACAGACTTTTCGGAAACTGTTCCATCAGTGTGCAAAATCACTACATTGACGATTGGCCCCTCTTCGGCCATGAGCGCGCTCAAGGCTGCGGCACCCATATCAGCAGGCATGCTCGCAGACATGGTTTTGAAAAAGTCTTTCAAGGCTTGAGCACAACGCTTCGAACACAATAAACGAGCAAATCTCAGGCTGTAGTAACACAGCTACATACATGCAAGGTTTTATTGCGGTTGCAACGCTATGGGCTATTTATGATTTATGGCCAGCATTTTGGTGGCCCTTGCTCTCAGGATAGAAAAATGCATGGCCAAAATGCTGACCATTGGCAATCGAGTGCATGGGGGGGCCTCCTGATGCATGCCAAGAATTGTGGCTGGAACAAGGCTGAGAGAACGGACATTCACAGCTCAAAGCCAAACGTTGTGTCTGTTCACTGGAGGTGGGGCACTTTGTCATACAGGCACTGTTGCGGAATTCGAGGGTAATTTTACGGCCGCATCTGTTGTAGCTGTACGGCCGGCCTTCCGAATTGCAGGAACTTTACCCACTTGGGGACTTCACTTTGTCGAGTCCATCATGCCAGCACAGCCTGCTTTGCGCAAACGCCGCCGCTCACACAGCAATGGCAGCGATTCAGCTGTGTCAACTGGAAACTCGACAAGCGATGTGCAGGCACACGCTCAGGCACGCAGTGGGCACGGCGTCGAAACACAGCCCGAAAAGCCTGTCTCAAGTGGGGTTTTGGCAGCACATTCACAAGCCGAAGTTGATGCAGCAAAGCGTCGTCGAACGAGTAGCGATGCTCAAGCTCCGGCATCGACTGCCACTTCTGTGGGTTCTAACGGCGCAGTGCAAAGGCCAGCAGGCGCTAAGGCACACAAGCCAGCAGTAAAACCAACTAATTCAAAAGCATTTTCAGTGGCTGATCTCAGCAATCTTGTCCCACTGAAGCCCAGTGGTGAGCATCATACGCCGCTGTTGGTGGCAACAGCGAAACGCGATGAAACGCCAAAGCCAGAACCAGCGACAGTCGCTGCTGCGAGCAAATCAGCACCATCAGTCTGGGATGCATCTGAGGATATTTCACCGCAAAACTCTCCAGCCAAGGTGCCTACAGCAGCTGTTGCTCTGGCCGGGTCGCAAGCAAGTGGTGTAGGCGCTGAAAGCACCACGTTGGCGTCGGCATCGGCATCGGCATCCACTGCTTCAGCAGCAGATGCTGCACTGGACAGCCAAATCAAGCGCCAGCATGCCCTTCTGCAGCGACAAAAAAATGTCAGGGAGGCATTGGCGGAGTTTGTAGCAGGAACGGTCTCCTGCCATGTGTTTCATTCCAACTTTCCTGAGCCAGAGTGGCATCCGACGCTGCCTGCTGGGGTCCGCCTGTGTGACTCCGGCCCCGGGCGAACAGCGCTGGCTGAAGGCATGAGGGCTGCCAAAATCGCAGCGAACTCCTCTCTGGTCGGCTTGCGCCGTCGGGATATTGTGGAGGATCTGGCCAGCGGGCGACTGCTGCAGGCTGGCCTGCCTACCCTGGAGCAACGCTTGCCGACTCCGCACCTGGGGGGTTTTCCCTTGCCCATCAATAACGCGCCGTGGGCCACTGGGCCTGTTGCGCGCAGGCAAATTCGCAAAGCTGGCATTGGCGTGCGCGCCCCCGAGAAGGGGATTGGCCCCAGATGGTGGGGCATCAAGCCTTTGGCTGACGCCCCCCCCGACACCCCCCTCGCAATTAAAATGGGCGTGGCTGGAAAGTTCTTGAAACCCATGTCTCCACAGCAGCAAGCAGCAGTGGGCCCCAGTTTCTCGGCGTCAACAGCCCCAGTCCCCGTGCCCCCCCCCCACCATGCATCTCGCCCCCCCTCTGCTACAGGCCCCTCAGCTGCAGCTGCTGCCGGTGCTGTATACCTCCCTCACCAACAGCTCCCCCAGGGCTTCAATGGGGCAGGGGCTGCTCCTGTGTACTTTGCCTCTGCACAAATGCCTCAGGCAGCCATGCAGGGTGGCAGCCAGCCAGGCGGCGGTGGCCACCAGTACGGCAGCAGCAACCAGTACAGCGGAGCTAGCTATTATACTGCTCCTACCCACGCCGCTCATGGCGCGCACAGCGCCCCTGCCTCAGCTCAGGCCCCCCAACAGACCCCTGGACTGGCAGCACCGGGGGGGGGCAACGCCGGAGCCTACCCCCCCCAGCCGGCTGCTGCTGCTGCACTAGTGTACAGCGGCAGCACAGGCTTCAAAGGCAGCGCTGCATCCAGAGCGCCTGTGACTGGCGACAATTCGTGGCGTCAGCGTGCCGCGGCAGCTGCAAGCAGTGGCAGTGGTAGCATGCCGCCAGCCCGCCAGGCGCATCAAGACACTTCCACTGGGGCGCAACGCGGATACGCTGATGCGGCATCATCTGGCAGACACCGTGAGAGTGACCGTGGGTACTATCCCGATGAGCGCCGCTATGACAGGGGGGGGGCACCGTCATCAAGCAGCTACGCCGACGACTGTGGGGGGTATAGGGGGGGCTACCGTGGCGGCGGCGCTGATTATAGCAGGCGTGATGGTCAGTATCGCAGGGACTCGTACCGGGGTGAATCGCAGCGCAGTGGCTCTCACCGAAGTGACAACCGCAGCTACGGCGACCGAGGAGGTGGGCGCAGCGACCGCGGTGGGTATTACGGCTCAGCTGCGCGCCAGGACGGTAACTACGGCTCAGCTGCTCGTTCAGGAGCACCGCATGCTTCTCAAGAGCGCGTTGCGGCAAGCGCTCAGTATCGCCCCGTGAGCACAGGAGGAGCGGCGCAGTCTGCAGCACCTGCAGGTGCACCGGCCAGCATGCCTCGGCTGGTGGACACTGCAACGGCACATGCTGTAGCCCCACAAGCTGCCTCTACAGCAGGAGCCCGCTCCTCCAGCCAGACTGGGCGGGTGGGGCAGTCCACCAGGCTCAAGGTGGGGCGAGGGCCCAGGGGCGGCAGCCTTGGCCATCGCCGGTAGGTCTGCACGTGCTCTTGGTAGCATGCAGATATATGTCTGGTTTTATGGAGCTCTTTGGGCGAGAATCTGGAAGGTGCAGCAATGCATTGGAGATGGGCGTGTATTAGTCAAGTCAAGGGGGGTGACACGGCAAGCTTCCTGAGGAGCGCTCGTTGCCCTGGGTCCCAATGAACAATCACCAATTTCACTTCTAGACAGGCATTCGCCCAGCCTCACCACAAACTCGTGTTCTTTCAAGTGTGAGTGAATTAATGTGTTGTTGTGCTGTTTTTCCTGCTACAACTGCTGACGCACGTGTTGCGCATGCTGCCACTGCCCGCGTTGAGTGCCGGGAAGCTGTCTTTGCTTTTGAGTTGAAAGCCGCATCTGCTTCGCCGCATGTCTGGCCAGTTTGGTTTGTGGCAGAAGCAAGCTCTCGATGTGCATTCGTCCCGGGCGTTTGTGAGGCCAGAAGGCACTGTTTTGTCTAGGTGGGCTGATATCCGTTGATGTAGCGCCTCTGGGCAGTTGGTGCAGCTGCTGCACAACCCGAAGCAGTTAGCGTGGTGGGAATGTTGAGGGAACGTTTGTAACCTCTGCTCTGCAGCATCGGTGCCACCTGGGCACTGCCTCCAAGGTGCCGTTTTCGAATTACATGTTCGAAATGGCACAGTGCTGTTTACATTACAATATGTTGCTCTTGTTGGCTGGTTTCCGGCTAAGCCTCTTGCCCCGGATTGGCAGTTTTGTCAATGGTCGTTTTCGTCGCGGTGCGACTTGTGTGCGGGCGTTTTTGAGAGCGGCAATTGCTTACCACATGGCAAGCCTGCAGTGGCTGACGATGCTGGCAGTTGATACATCGCTGTTGTTGTTATTTGCACATGAGGTAGACTGCGCTTTCCACCGCCCGCAGCGCTAGCAAGCCTGGCCTCCTGCTGGCTGGGCCTGACATCACTATTTTCCGTTTTTAACTTAAGGAAGCGTGTGTAACTTCTGCCGTCAAAAGTTTGAGTTGGACTGCGATGATCGAATTCGAAGCCATTCGCTTCAGTTTTACTTTTGAGGCGATTGTTGTTCCTTCTCACATGCCATTTTCGCAGCTCTCGGTTCGGAAGCTCCAGGGTTGTCGTGAAACCTGCCAGCAGAACTCAGTGTATTGTACCACTGTGCCCGCTCTGCCTCACTGCACACCTCAGTATGCACCAGCAGCCCCAGAGCGCACAAGGCGAGGCACATTCACCGGAAGGAAGTCAACTGCAGTCCGCATCTCCATGCAATCTGGGCCTCAGTAGCACCGACGACAGCAAATCCGGCACTTCGCTTGTCAGGGTGTCAAGTGGTGATTTGGTGCGTGTGCAGGCCGCCGGTGATGCTTGCAGTGAAAGCCACATGGTACTTTTGTGCAGAGTGAACACATGAAATTATCTCCCATGCCGGTAAGCCGCTATGCGATACTGCCACACACTGCACGCTGCCGAGCTTCACGCGGCGGTCCATTTTCGCAGACGAGAACCCCTTGGGGCCTCCAGTCGCCAGTAGGAACAGGACCTAGCTTGAGCTCAGACGACGGAACAATGGGCCCACCCCCAGGTGCCCAAGGTCGCTCCCTAAGCTATTTGCAGGGGCAAGAGGTGCAGCAGGCAGTATCCGACACACTCCCGCCCCAAGCGGACACTGCTTCAGCGCCGCCACTCCAAACAACAGAGTCTGGATACCTTGCAGGGTGCGAGGCACATCTTGGTGGAGCTCACCAGTCTAGCGCTCGCCAGCAGGTGTCGTCAGACAGGAGCAGGCTTGGACACGCGCAGGCAGCCTCTGGCACGACCGCTGCCCAGCGCGGACACCAGAGGGCCACACAAGCTGCACACACTGAATTACATCTCCAAAGCTCCCCCGCAGGGCAAGATGGCTGGCCTAGTGAGCTCGCAGGTGACGATGCGGAGGGTGGAGCTGTGTCCTCACGCAACCTACCGTCGCACACTGCAGCGGTGCATGGCTCTGTGCACTCAACCCAAGCCTGGCAAGTACCTGTTGCTACATTCGCTTCGCCCGTGGTGACTTCTTCTGTCCTCGGTGATGGTGTGCCATCTGCTGTCGCCACCAGAGGCGCCGGGAGGCAAGGTGAGTGACTGTTTGCCTTTGCACCCCAAGCGTGTCGTAAAGCGAGGCTGGTATTCCCTGGGCACATTCGGTTGATGCATGGGGGTTGCAGCTTGTACTGTGCATACTCTGCCACCGGCGGCCTCCCCCCCCTGCACTGTCGTTGGTCGGGCCATCGCTGCTGCTGACTCGAACGACGGCCTATCTTCTGTGCGTGCTGCCAACTGGTGCCTCAATTCTTTGCACACACAGAAGCACACCCAAGCGATTCGTTTTATGTGGAGGGACTGCGATCGCACAACACGCGAACCATCTTTGCCCAGCAGGTGCTGTTACAGGAGGACGCCCTCAACGGAAGCAGTCGAAATTCCGCACGGTTACACGCTGCCGACGCAGCAGGACTACGCACACTGAATGCTGCAGCTGATGCATTTGCGGACGGAAACGTAGACTTCTCAGACTCAACGACTCGTGCGCTACTCCATATGGCGAATTCCGGTGCGCGAAAACAAAAATGGCAGCCTGAGGTATGAGGAGCAAACTCTGATAGGCTTGAAGTCTCACGCCACTCGTAACGGTCTTGTGCAGGAGGATGAAGCCTTGAAGCGCTTTGTAGCGAGTTATTCGAATGAGGAAGGTCAACCGTCCTGGTCCGATGTTGCAAATGCAATGGCACAGCAATTCGACAGTGGACATCGAAACACCAAAGCCTGCCGCGAGCGCTGGTTTCACCACTTGCGACCAGGACTGACAGATGCAGAGTGGACTCCTGCTGAAGAAGTCATCCTTTTCCAATTACAAGCTCTGCATGGAAATAAGTGGACAAACATTGCGGAGCACTTGCCGGGCCGCTCCGATCAAGTGAGTTTCCCGAAAATTCGCGGACAACACCGTCTTGCCAAGCAGCTTCGTGCTGCCACAATGCGGTGGCCAATCACAATGGGTGTCATGTCATCGGCAATTGACACGTGGAGCTATCGGCCAGCTGTCCGTTTGCCGCACTGCGTGTGCAGTGTCTTGTGCCATCAAGTGACCGTTTACTGCTGCCTTGATCATTTCTCGTGTGTCTTACAGAATGCCAAGAACAGGTACTATGCAGCACTTCGACGCGTCAGCCGCCAAAAGAAGCTCTCACGTGACGGAGCCATGAACTTGATTGCCAGGACCTATGCCCCTGGAGCTGAAGAAACAGAGGGCAGGCTGGCTGATGGCATGTCCCTTTTTCGGGCAGCAAGCCTTGCGCAGCCCCTGCAGGGCTCCGCTGCAGCCACAGCCCTGACACAGCTGGCCGATGCTCAAGACGGCGACCCGGAGCAGGAGCCCTCCTGCCCCAAAATCAGCCTGCCTGTGGTCGGCATTGGTCGCACGCGCAAAAAGGCTGAGCGAGGGGGGGAAACAAGCTCCTCAGGGGCCCCTGGAAGCAGCGCTCCCACTGCAGCTGATAACCCGTCAGGCCCCGAGGCATTTAAAGCTGCAAACGCCGTCCCGTGGGCGTTTGGGCAGACTGCAGCAGCCACCTTCAATTCCAGCGGCTCTGGGCATGAGCAGGAGGGGGGTGGTGCACTGCAGCCCCCCCCCCACCTCATGCAGATGCCAGTGCATGGTATGGCAGGTGGCCTTGCCGCACAACACTCCATGCTCTCACATTACTCCAGCCTGGGCTCCGGCCATTCTCCGGGGTATGAGGGGGGGGGTGGCCACGCACGCAGCCTGGAGCCCACGTCAGTGCCCATGGGGCATGCAAATGGCGCACAGTGGCCTGCGTCGCACCAGTACGGGGCGAGTATGCACCCAGCAGCTTCTCAGGCGCTTGGGTACTCGCAGCAGCAGCAGCAGCAGCAGCAGCA
>Ga0307982_1002792_pt1 | contig 14010 bp, 13 predicted proteins | sample OrgLakmetagen989_FD_201847 | JGI IMG/M metagenome (GOLD analysis project Ga0307982, IMG submission 201847) | Saline water microbial communities from Organic Lake, Antarctica - #989 | ecosystem: Environmental > Aquatic > Non-marine Saline and Alkaline > Saline | place: Antarctica: Organic Lake...
CAAACAACCCAAATAACATTCCATCTATAACGTCGGGATATTTTTACTTGTGCGGGGACACGGGGGTGGTAGCTGTATTAATCAGCAGGTATTAATAAGAAACACATAAACACTCACGTTAAGAAATAAAGGGGTAAAATTCGGCATTTTACTAGTTAGAAAAAAAATTCCTTCTTGTATTGAGTATTGTAGTACAGAAATCCTGCTGAGAAACAAGGGGGGGTCGCCGTCTTTCTACATTCTTAATACCCGCAACTGACTGTATCTTTGTATTTTGTATCTATATCAATCGCCGAAAAATTTCTGCAGTCCGCCGTTCCGTGCTTATATGTCTTAGTACTTAGCATACAAAACTCATAAGAAAATAGTAGCAGTAGCAGTAAAAACTAGAGGACTAGAGGTGGCAACTCATTTATACAATGCGAGAGGAAAAGGATTAACTCGGCGTTGGCATACATCCCATACTGATCCTTCGTTTCTCTCTCGGCGAATCCCCCACTTTTCCTTAGCTTTTTCAGGTCTACTATGCGAGGTCAGGCGCGTCTGCTTGAAGTCGCAGCACCGTGGCGTCCACTCCACCTTTCTTTAAGCCCATTCTGAGAAGCGGGGACAAGTTTAAAAAGGTAAAACCAACGTACAATGCAGGAAAGACAAAAGCACCGCAGTTATAAGACGAGGCGAGAAAAGGATGGGAGGAGACAACAGTTGGAGCGTGGTTGAGTCATACCCAAATCTACTTCGTGATTCCACATGATAATTCTTTCTTCGTACTCCAAAAGCCAGCATTAAAAAGATCAACAAGTGCCCAAATATAATATTAAAGTAAGCTAGTATTGTACCGTTTGGCGATGTCAGCTTCGGCCCGTTTGTCCTTCAGCTTCTTGCGCTGGTCTTGCATCTTTTTGGAGGCCTTACCGAGGCTCAAAATTGAGAGTCCTGCAAAGAGCAAATCTGCGTCTTCTTCAAAATCGCATTCCATCAAGAGTACGCGCGTGGGGGTAACCACCGACACGCATCTTTACATGTGAAGTGGAAGAAGCAAGAAGAGAGACAAGAAAACCAAGACGTGAGTACAAATATGACGAAGAAAGCAATCAGAAAACGAAAAAAAAAAAAAACACGTCATCTGGAGTCGAAGTGCTGCGTTTCTGTCGTGGCGTATGTGTTTTTCTTTCCTTTACACGATGGCTCGCATGCTTCAAGTGTAGTAACTCTATATGCTACATTATGCTACATGCATAGTTGTCGTGTACCGCTTCACGAGGCCCATCCGCATCGCCACGCTGCCAGGAAACGCACCCCGGTTCACCTCCACCACGTCCTGCAAGTTGATGCCCTAATATATACATGTACATACATATTTATATATTTACATATTTATATGTATGAGTGTACTGTAGCAGAATGGTATCGAAAGCGAATACGACGACCGCGCTCGAAAATCAGATGAAAAAAAAAAGAAGTGGAATTGCGTAAGAAGCGAACAGAAATGATCAGAAACGAGATCAGAGGGAAGCCGCACAGTATTTGTGCAAGCGTGGTACACATCACGCCCTCCCTTCTCTAACATAATACATGTGCACAGAGAGAACACCACGCTTTACCGCGGGGCGCAGTTCTTTGGAGGCGGTGGTCCTCGGGCTGTTCCAGGTTAAGTGCGTGGCTTTGTTGTTGAGGCGCAAGGTGCGGCGGTTTTGGTTGGTGCGCCCGTGCTTGGTCATCTGCGAAAGGCAGACACACAAACATGCGGACAAACCGGCACGTTCACAATAGCGCACAACATTAGGAGAAAATTTGCACACCGAGTAATGTCCGAAGGGAATCAGAAGCAATGTGTATAGGTTGTCGCTAGAAAGTGTGCTTCCATTCTTCCCTGTATCCAACATCCTCAACCCCTCTTCGTACCTTCATGCCATCCCGGCGCATGATTGAAATGAACTGCGACAAGAAAGCACGGTCGATGTCTTCGAGCGGCGCCTGCAGAGCCTTCAGGGACGCAAATCTTGTACCATGGCAAGAACAAAACAATAACAAAGTGAGACACCGAGAGGCAGAGATTGAGAGCGAAGAAAGTGCACAGCTGCGCATGTATCATTAATGAGCGCTTAAAATTGGAACAGTGGAAGTCGATATGTGTCTCACAAGGAAACACAACAGGCACGCTCCATGCGTGTGAGCAAGGCATGGCACGCACCGGAAAGCCACGGCATTTTTGGAGATGTCATTGATGGACCAATGGCTGCTGCCTCGGTTGGGGTCCCGCCAATGCGCTTTGTCCAGCAGCACGTCCTTGGGCTTCATCACTTCGTCGTCGTAGGTCGCTAGAGCGAGCTCAAGAGACGGAAAGGTCGCAGCGGAAGGGGAGACAAAAGAACACATAGAGAGAGAGAGAGAGGCCGGCTGAAAATAGAAGGTGGTGGGCGGAGGACGAAGCAGTGTGAGTTTGTCGCGTGGTGAGAGTTCTACACAAAACGAAAGAACTAGTAGAAAATCGAAATATTACCTTCACGTCCTTGCCCTGCGTCCTCTCTCTGATTCCCCTCTCTCTCTCTTTCTTTTACTTCATCTCTTTTTGGTGCCCCTCAGTACCTGTCGTGCCGCAGCCAGCTCTACTGCTTTCCCAAAGGTTTTCCAGAAGATGCGCCCGTCCTGCATGGTGTCTAACTCCTTGACCAGCAATACTGCTTCTTCCGCAGACACGGGCTCCGTCAAAGGCAGTGAGGTCACGTAGACCACGAAATCGCGAGGCGAAATCCACCCCGACTTTTCCACGTCATAGGTGGAGTACAACTTCACCTAGGAAGGAGGGCAAGGAAAGGCACCCGTGAACGATCGAAGAAAGCAGGAAGGAGTGACGGTCGAAAGTCTGGGTAGTCGGGGCACATGGCTACTGCAGCCAACGAAGAGTGAGCGCGCAAGTAAGTTTTTTTTTTTCTTAGGTAATCGAGGACTTTTTCAAGACAACGTACCGCTGCTTGTGCTTGCTCTGCGACTTCAAAGTGCCTGCGTGAATGTGTTGTTAGGGGAAGAGGGTTAGACATAAGCGCTCGGTAGAGAAAGAGTGGAATAATTATTTGGCAAACCATTCCACAAAATATAGCCCCCGTACTAGATATGCTGTAGATGCATACGCGCCAAAACTACATTTATAAACGCTTAGTTGACGATCAGGACTTGTCTGTTTCCAGCATACCTGGACAACCGGACGAGCGCTCTCTGCCCCTGTGGCCTCAAGTGGGCGTCGATGAGTCCCTATAACAGGCGAGATCATCAAAGATAGAAAGTGGAGCGCGGGTAAAGTAAGATTGGCAACGTATATATCCCAACGCTGATTGGCATGTAGCTGTTGCTGAAAGAGTGGCGGCGCCATCACGTTGACTAGGTCAGTCCTTGCAAGTCACGCGAGGTTTGACTGATACCACGCCTTTTTCTATGATTTGGGTGCTGCGTCGCGATATCAAATCTTTACCTGAGTGCCATCTAAAAAACGAGTTGCTGGGTGCTGAGTCGGCGGCGGCGTCCTATGGTCAAAGAGCTGTGCCATGGTCGTAAAGTGAGCTTATTCTCCACAGAATTGCAAATCAGCCAATCAGCGAACTAGATCTCGCATAATGCCGCCCCCGAAGAGGGTGCTCCGTGTGTTTGTGATGATGATGACAACTGAATGACGAAGAAGGTCAAATAATGCGAGCTGCGAGCTCATTTTGGAAGATTCCATCCTGCCTCGCGCGCGTTTCCTTGCGCCTCCATCGGAGAGCTAGTGCTGGTGAAGTTGGAGTGCCAAGAATCAACACGCCTCCTAGCTTGAAGTTTTGGTCTAAACTTCATTCTAGATTGTCGTCGGCCTGCAGAGCATTTCGAGAAGCCATATCAAACTAATACATGCTGGAGTAAATTCATTGCTTCGCGCCTACCACGAATTTTTGTTCCCAAAGGGCACCGTGAAGGCTATGCCCGCAGAGGAAGCGGAGAAAAATCCATTGTTGGGTGGGCAAGGAGTTCCGGGAACTCGCCAGCGGGTACCTTTCACTAGTTCTTCTAGGTGCAAGCTGTTAGCGGCAGCAATGCTCACGCTCGTGGTTGCAGGCTTTTTTGTGAAATCATCCTTCTTTGCAGTGGAGAGCACCATCGACAGCTTGTTCGAATGCAGCACCAATTACACGCAGAGTTCATTACGGTGCAACGATGTCAGTGACCCGGTGCTCGAGGGCACGGACGTGGTTGCTTACTTCACTAGCGGGGCCAACGTGTCCACTCCAGGCTCTTCGCTCTACTCTGCCCAGTACCGAGAGTACACTTTTTACTTCAAGGACGAATATAACCTCGCTCTCTTTTCTCTGGACCCGAGCATTTATGCACCCAAATATGGCGGCTTTTGCGCTTTTGGCTTGAGCGGAGAAGATCCCATGAATACGGTGACTTCTTTGAGCCAGCTGTACACTGTGCCTGCGTCTCCCGACCAATTTTGGATCAACGACGGCAGCCTGTACATGTTCCGCGGAGTTGGGGCGAAGGACATGTTTATAGAAGACGCGGATGCCCTCATTGCAGGCGCAGATTCGACATGGTCGTCATGGTTCGGTGACGACTGCAATGGCTTTTACAATACGGAGTGTTTCATGTAGACACCTGTTCTATCATATTTTGAAGGATATCACGTCCACGGCAACACGAGAAGCAGACTTCAAATATTTTCATTGTTTTAGCGGCTCTCGATCGATACCCAAATGATATTCCAGTTGGGCACGCGCCGATGTTATTCTGTGTCTTCATTCTATTAGTGAATCAATTTTGAAAATGAAAATAAGTATAAGTGTAGAAGTAGAATTGGCGAAGTGGATGAAAGTGAAAGTGAGATATTAAAAAGTGATAGTCCTTGCCTAGATAAGAACTCGAAAGTAAGCCCTTGCGTGTATTTGGCCTGGCTGCTACTAACGAAGCCCTGAAGCGCCCTGAAGCGTGAAGCCCTCCCCACCTCTCTCTCGTCCCTAGTCCCTTGGCTTGCTTTGAATTTCTGTTGACAGTTGACATGTTGACATGACCCATGTGCCATATTTCCGATTGGATGTCCCTACGACACTTATACATCGCAATGTAGAACCAAATCACCAGAACATAGCAACAGGCGTAAGCATTTGAAGTCGGTAGCACCTCAATTTACAGAATCGAGACATTAACCCGAAGCGCAAATTCATCCCTCGTCGCCTTCGTCGGCTGAGTGAAAGTCGTCGTCATTGTCACTGGAACTCCCCGGTGAGATGCTCGTGCTTGTTCGAATCTCCGCAGGTATCGCCGCAACTTTCGTATGTGTAGCAACCCTTCTGCTGCTTTTCAATTCCCCCTTGATTGCCGCATTGCTCTTTTCAGTCTTTTCAGATGGAGGTGAATCACCTGGGCTTCCGAACCCAATCCGCCGCAACAAGCCGGTAACGACTCCAAGACCAGGGATGCTGCTCGTATTGCTAGGGTTGCTGCTTTCAGTTCGTGGTGAAACAGGAGTTGGCGACCGTGCTGACGAGCGCTTCAAGCGCCTGCTGGTGCGGTGCTGCGGTGGCCGTCGACGTGGGCCCGTTGATTGCGGAACAGTCCCCGAAGATTCCTCTTCTTCTTTCACGTCATCCTCTTCTCTCTCTCCTTCGTCTCCATGAATGGCTGCCATTGCTTCCGGGGAAAGTGCCAACAGCGCATCGAATTCTGCGGCCGCTAATGGATCCAGCAGCTGTTTCGTAGGCGAAGGTGATGATCGTGACGGCGGTGAGGACGGTGGTCTCTGAATACTTGCCCTGGCGTCCGCTACTCCAGCGGCATGCGCAGCAGCCCGCGCCGCAGCTAGCGCTGCTCCTCTTGCGTCCAGATCAGCGGCTGCTTTGCCGCGTGCTTTGGCCGCTTCTGCGGGTTCCGTGGACAGCACCGCAGCCAAACGTTCGGGGGAAGACTCGTTGATGAGGATGCGAAGTTTGCGGAGGCGAGATCGTTCAGAGCGCGCTTTAACAAGGAGTTCCGCTGACCGCGCAGCCAATAAGCTCCCTGCAAGCATGCTCTCTTCAGCAGGCGGGGGAGGTGGAGGTGACTGCCGACTAGTATTCGACGCCTTCTGTGCTAAAGGCGAAGTCTGGTGAAGTACAGGAGTTGGCAGCGGCACTAGCGGCGATGGAAGCGGCGATGCTCGCTGAGCATTGGTGTGAGTTAATAAACCGTAAGCAGGAGCATTGGGAACCGTTGCGCTTGACGAGTTGACCATTGCTGGATGGGCTCCGCTCGCGGTTGACTTATCTGGAACAGCAACCTCCTCTACAGGTGCAGCAGCAGCAGTGGTGATTGGAAAAGGCTGCGTGAACGGTTGCTCGAGACCGTGCTCGAGCTCCATCTCATTCGCAAGATCGACTTCTAACCACGACGACGACGGTCGAAGTACACCTGCGAATGGCGAAGGAGACTCTCTGCGGGGACTGCTCAATAGAACACTGCCGGTAGAGTTTCGACTTCCGCTGCCTCTGCTACTACTGCGACTGCTACTGTTGCTACCATTGCTGCCTACACTGAGTTTATGGCTCCCATCACGGCCACGTATAACCCAATCTGCGCTAGAAGGTGACTTGGTCAGTGGGGACGATAGTAGAGGTGGAGACCGGTATCCATGGCCGCGAGGTGATTGGCTTCGGCTTCGGCAATTGCGTGACCCAATGCTAATCTTAGTGCCCGACCTAGAGCCAGACTCAGGGCCTGAGTCGCTGTTTCTCTTTCCTGTCCCATTGTCGTCGTTTGTAACGTCCGCCAAGCGTGCCTTGGTGGGCACGGTAAGCGGAGGCGGTGCTTGCCGCCCCCTTAAACTGCTTCCAAAGCCATTGGCGTTGCGCGCAACGAGCAACTGTCCTGATGGCACCTTCGCCGCTGAAGTATCACTTCCTACAGTAGTGGCAGCCGAATCTATTGCTGGCTTTACTATTGAACCAACTGCACGTAAGTCATCATGCTCTGTCTTAAGAGTGGGTGCAGTAGCTCGACATTGCCGGGTGTTCATGGAATTGCGCAACGGAGGAGGTGAAGGTTTCTCCGCGAAGAAAGTTGCATATTTTGCCGCGGACAAGCCACGCGAAAGTCTTACTCCATTGAATAGCATCTCTCTACTAGATTCCCGTGCCGACGCTGAAGCTGGGCTTGAGGGTGAAGTTCTTATTGAGGTGCGCATTCGGTGCGTCTTAATGCTTCCTGAAGCACCTTCCTCCTCTGTTACTGGAGCTGGCGCTACTTTCGTATGTCCTGTCTCAGCATCTTGCGTCACCGACGTGCTCTCTGATACAGCTAGTGCTACTGCTGCTGTCATTGCTTGCGTTTCTGTAGGAACCTCTATTGGACTTACAGTCAGAGATGAAGCTGTCGCTGCCATTGATGGTGCTACTGGCGCAGCTCTTGATATCGCTGCTGTTGGCGTTGTCAAAGGTAGCTGTGCTTTATGAGACGTATAAGGACCGCTTGCAAAAGTCTCCCCACTAGATAATTGTAAACCATGGTTCTTACCAACTAAAAAGCTCCCAGCGACAACAACGCCCATAATAGCGTTGGCGGCGCGTGAGGACTCGATTGGCATCACGTAGGACTCTATGAGTCGGCCGGTAATAGGGTCTGGGTATGGCGAAGTCCAGCAAGCACCTGACCGGAGGCAGTTGGCCACCCAGGACTTACGCCTTGTAATAGTACTAGATGACCAAGGCAACGATGACGGCGACGAGGACGTCAGGCTAGCACCTCGAGACGCACGCGGACTGCCAGGGCGAGGTGTGGTCTTGGCGCTCACGTATTCTAGAACATTCGAGGCGGCGTCGAAATAGCGCCGCTGTCCAGGGGCTTCGCCCGCGCACCATACGCACTCATTTCCTGGGGATACTCCGCCGCGCCGAAGTGCTAATGTGTCCATAGCTGCGGCAGCTACGAAGACGCTACAACCGCCGTTGATAGATAGGTCGGTCTCGTTTTCAAATAGAAGTACGCCGAGAAGGTTGTGGTGATGGTGCACTGTGGATAGCGATGCTGGCAGGGTATCCTGCACTGCAGCTAAGAGCGCATCTTGCCCGAGAGGTTTACTTTGAGCGTAAATCATAGCAGACACGCGCTCCTTGAGCTGACTTGCACCCACAGTGCATGTGGTGCGTGCGATAGACAAGTCTTCCGACATCAGAGTAATCAAGTGACTTTGAAAACAAAACTTTCGGCGTGCGTGGCGTTGAAAGTTCTTCTAATGAATGGAGGTTTCGCCATTTCCGACTTCTTCGCCGCCAAGGTCTACTGGCTAAAGCTGGAGCTAACAATCGCGTGAATCTATCAGTCACTAACTAAGTCAGTCACTCGATCACCGCGCGGTTGTTTTAAAAAGTGCTCTAATATGAATACATTTGGGCAAGATATTTTTGCCAGTACATGCAGCATGCAGCGTTCCCTCTTCCTCTTTTCCTCTTCCGACATTTGAGCGCATACAGCTTATTGATACTACTACGCCAAGGATATGGAGCACTAAATTCTTCGTCAAGTACAAAGGAAAGAGCAAACGCGCACCTCCATGAAACCGGTAGCTTTTGGGTAGCCTATACAGCTGAAGAATTCCGTGTTCGATATTCGTAACTTCGTCTGCAATTAATTTTAATTACCGAACATCCGAATGGTATTTTCTCTCAGCCAAGCAGCGAGGGGATCGTCGTCTCTACTATACACTGATTTACTCCTGCGATAAAAGGAAAGCCTGAACTTCGTCGATCGACGGCTGCGCGGCGATGCCGCCTTCCTTGGTACATGTAAGGGCCCCACACGCCGACGCGAAGGTCACCAGAATGTTCATGAGCTGGGCGCGCTGCGACTGCGGCGTCAAAACGTTGAACATGTCGATGTCAATGTCCATCGCGAGGAGGCCGTGAATGAACCCAGCCGTGAACGCATCGCCCGCTGTGCAAGGCGAGAAACAAGATGATGAAGAAATGAAGTGCAGGTCAAAAAAAGATAAAAATGACAGGAAAAGAAATCAAAAATATCATGGGTCAAAAGTAGTTCTCCAACCTCTCATCGCTCCTATAGAATGACGAGAAACAACAACAAAAGCGAGCAAAAACTGACCGCCAGTGGTTTCCGTAACTTTGACGTCGAACACCGGCACCCTTCCGATTTGCCCCAGGAGCCAATACGCTGCTCCTTTCTTGCCGGCCGTCACCAAGATTCCTATGGCTTTGGGGAAGTGCTCTCGGATCAGTTCGGGGTTGGCGAAGGCGTCTGCAGCGTTGATCCCGAAGAGCCATTCGCTCTCTTCGTCTGTTAGCTTCACCACGTCAGCCTGAAGTGGATGAAAGGAAATCCGCAAGGTAAGCAATCGTTGAAAGGAAAAGGAGAAGAAGAAAAAGACACGAGGAGAAAGAAGATGAGGAAGAGGACGACGAAAAAGAAGAAGAAGAAGAAGAAGAAGAAGAGAATTAGAGTGAGGACATACAACGAGAAACTCAGGAATCACTGGTATATGTACTTGTTGAGCGTAGGCGAGAATTTCTTGTCGAGCCAACTCCTCGCCGTCTTTCGGCCAAAACACGGGCCGCCAATTGATGTCCACACAAACGCGCGCGCCGTCCTCGATCGCCTGATGAACGAAGGAGTGAAGCATACAGGGTTGCCATAAGAGGGTTGAGGAATAAAATTAGGTGTTTCTGTAGTAGTAGTACCTTAGTAGTAGTAGTAGTAGTAGTAGTAGTAGTAGCGTAAGGCATGCACAGAACATAACGAAGTAGCTTAAGAACATGTGCTACAGAAGCTTCAATGAATTGATAACATTTGCAAAGTATCACCTGGTTGACAATGGTCTTTACAGCGGCAGCGGACTCAGGGAATGCTAAGCTCAAAGTTGAAGACACAATCCACCTGATGATGCCATCAAAACATGTTACGCATGTGTAGTATTGAACACATGGGACGTCTCAAGAAAGTATAGTAATGTTGACTCCAGTCGCCTACTGAGTCTCAAAAAGGTAGTGGACCAATGTAGTCGTTCTTACTTGGTGCCAGGCAGTCCGTTGGTTTCGATAGGGTCGCCTGGAATATCCTCAACTTTGTAAAAGCAATCGGCAAATCCGTCCGCGGGGAGACCTGAGAACAAGAGAGGGCACATCATTAGGTAAAACTAAAGATGGCACACGTCATAGAGTGACACCAAGCTAGCGAATTTAATGAACTAATGATTATTGCTTGATCACGCCACCTTCGGCGAATCCAGCAAACTCTCGGTCGCCTTCCAGGGAGCGGGACACCATAACCCTCCGTGTCGGCGCCGACGAAGATCGTGTCACAAGGGACACGTTGACGCCAGCCTATACAAGAAAACAAAATAGAAAAAAAGGAAACCATGCTGCTTAAGCAGAAGGAAAAGCATAAAAGCACGTCAATTTAATTTTGCAGGTTCTGCATGGAAAAGTCGTACGTCAGTGAGTATAGATTGAAGGTGGTCTCCGTAATCGTCGGTCCCAAGGCATCCGGCAAAGGCTGAAGAAGTGCCCAGTTTCGTCAGAGCAGTGGCTACGTTGGCAGGTGCACCCCCTGGAAATGCTGTCCACTTCTTCTCTGCTTCTACCTGATTGGAGATGAAAAAAAAAGTGTGATGAGGGCCATACCTCTGCTTAATGACCCTAGGTTTCGTTTCGGAATCGACAGGAGTTTTGTGTTGATCAATAGTTCGTTGGCATCACCTTTTCAATAGGCCACCCTTTAGCGTCATCGTTTGCAATGCAGTCGTAGAGCATGTCTCCCACGCAAACTACTTCTCCTATTGGGTATTCGGGCGCTGACTTCCCTAATCTTCCCGTGATTGAGCTTGGCGTCGTAATTTTACTATTCCAAGGCGGCGGTGGAGGTGGCGTTGCAGACAAACTAGTCCTCAAGCGTCGTGGCGAGTAGCTTTTAAAAAAAGCGTCGCATGATCCAATGCATAGAATTAATACGGCGGCGAGCGTGCTTTTGCTCATGGTGAAAGCCTTTGACAATGTCACTGAAGTGAAGGCCTCGAATAATAGAAAAGATACTGCTGTACAGAAAAAGAATCCACGGCGGTTGTCGTGCTGTTGTGCTGTCGTCGTCTCGTCGTGCGTTGGTTCCGTCGCTTTCTCCTCCTTCCTTGCAGCATGTTCTCACTCCATGTCCACCACGTGGTTCAACTGTTCATAAACTTCCTACCGCTTCTCAATTGGATAATTGGATTGCTACACGACACACGACGACCAGTAGAACCAGAGCTGTTTACAGGCTCTAGCTAGAGCTACTGGGCAGAAAAAACTTTCGCTCTTACTTTGAGTGCTCAGTACTCCTTCAGATTATTTGGCTTGACTCGCAATAGCTAGTGTAGTTTTGTACATCTGTAATATTTGTAGAAGTCTCTAGTCATAAATCTAAATCAACCAAATGCCCAAAGAGCAGCGCCCTCAGGGTGCATTACAATGCATGCCGATAATCATGATCAACATGGGTGGGGAAATGACATACATCCTGGCACAGCGCCTTAGCGTAAGTATTCTAGATTCCTCTAATACACAGTTGTTTGCCTTGAGAGTACACGTACGTTATTGAATACAATTATACCCTCACAACTTCCGAAAATCATTTTGTACAATACTTCTACTCTTAAAGGCGCAAAAAGTGGCACCTTCCAAGTCGGAGCGTGTGCTCGAAGAAGTTACGAGGGCGCTCTTCCATGCAGATTTCGTAGCGGAGCTCTTTTCGCCTCAGCGTTGCTACAACGGCGCCTCCACCAGGGCCATTTTCGAAAAGCTTGCCCACAGCAGCATCATGAAGCTCTCGAAGCCCTCGATGGATAAATTGTACGACTTGATGCTCATGGCATTTAAATACCAGGTAGTCTCATGCGCGGGCCCTGACCAACTCTATGCTGTGACGGTGCGGCACATCAAGCGCATCCTTGCGTTAGTCGGCAGCTCAACCTCGAGTGCGAGCACTGGGGTGTCGCCAAACCCCGCAGAAGCAGCGGCAACGCACGCCCTCCACGAGTTACAACGCGTGCACGGTGAGCTCCCACTAGGGGAGTGGCAGTTGCTCCGCGGCGAAGTGTTGTCGTTCCTGCAGGAGTCGCGCGTGAAACTCTCCGTGCTTCTCTCAGCGGGAGTGCAGTCGCCCAACGGCACTCTGGCCAAGCCGACTACAGGGAGGCTGCCGAGAGGGGCCGAGCCGCCAGGCACCGTGCGCACCTTCAGCGAGACAGGCGCGATACTCACGGAACGCTCCGTGCGCTGCCGGACGTCAGCGGGGAAGCCCCTCATTGAAGCCGTGCTGTCGCCCCGAAGCTCAGACTGGTCGCGGGGTAGCAACCACGCCTCCTCCAACGCCTCTTCTTCTTCAGAAGCTCAGTTTGGAGGCAAAGGAAGTGGTGGAGCTTCCAAAGACGGGCGTGCGGCTGCAGCAAGCTTCCTCGTGCCTGGTGCGCCAGCGTGGCTGCACCGCCCGTTCAGTGGGTACAGCGATCCTGGTAACCCGGTAGCTCTTGGCGAGAACTTGTACGCGACGGATGTGGACATTAAGGCGCTCTTAACGTTGAGCGCCGCAGCCAAGACCAAAGGCGCGCCGAGCGGACCTCTGTCGGGCCCTGGCAGCATCAGTGCGAGTTCTGGCGCCAAGCCAGGTAATATCAACATCAAGACATGAGAGAAGTCACTTGTAGTCCGGAAAGCAAGCATAGCCCATTCCGATTGAGGCTACATTTTTTGTTTGTTTAGACTCTGTCTTTATCTCCACTTTGCTTATACGTTCGCTTTTTTTTTTCTTGAATCTTAAAGGCGACAACCGTTACGGTGGGCCGAGGGTTGTAGATGTGAACAACAGTAGCGGTGGGCATGGCCCCACCCATGATAGAACAGCCGAGGCCAAAAATGGCACTGGTGTTGCGTTAGAGCCCTCTTCTAGCGGTGCTGATCAAGCCGCGCGGTCGGCTGCACGAGCTGCAGAAGACAAGGCTCACGCAGCTGCTGAGCTGTCGGTGTTGTCGAGTCTGCTCAGTAACAATAGCGGAGGAGGAGCCAGTGCGTCAGGTCTCTTTTCATCTCTTTTCTTCTTCTTCATCGTGTGGACTCCACCGGACCCTGCTCTGCTCTGTTTAATTTCTATGTTTTCATTCTTTTATCATGGAAGGATTGGGGAGAAATTTAAAAGCATTTCATCGTGTATCAGTCAATTATAGGCTTCTCTTATCTCCTCGCGTTCCCTTCCTTCTTCTTCTCTTCCTCTTTCTATTCTGCTGGTCCTTTTGAAGACGATTACCGCCCGAATGTATTCACCTTGGATTTGTTCGACGGCGACGACGACGATGATTTTGGGCTCAGCATTGAAGACAACAGGGATGCGTCGTCATCGTCATCAACTCAGTTGCGCGAGGTAGCGGAGGCTAAAGTTGACAACACGGTGCGCGTCGACGGAGCTGCTGGCCGGAAACAAGCTTTGAGCAAAATGGTGGCAGATTTAGGCTTCGATGACGATGTCGAAGACGGGGATGCTGCTAGCAAAGCATCGAGTAGTGCCAAGGGTGTAGACTGCGATGATGGTGGTATGAGAGGAGCAAGAGGAGGAGTTGAGGATGACCACCGCGGTAGTAGTCGGAACCACCGCCCCCCGTCAGGAGTTGCCCAAGCCAAAGACGACGACTTCGGCGGTGTGGGTGGCGATGACGAGGACGATCTTCTTGATTTAATGGATCAAGCGAGCTGCAAGTGAGCTTTTGAAACGCAAAGGAACGTTAAGGAAGCATGTATGCGCAGAAATCTTGAGAGTGACTCGTACTGCTGCGTTCATGTTGTGTTCTGTGTTCTGTCTCTACGATCTACGATATTACCTTCTGGCTTCTGGGGCATTTTTAAAGCGGATCTGCAGCCTTGGGTTTCTCAACAAGTGTGTTCGTAATGCAATATGCACCTCCGTGGCAGTAACAACTTTTTGCTTGTCTTCATTTGTTCCGGGGGGGGGGGCATTGGCAAGTTGGCAAGACAA
>Ga0307982_1002793_pt1 | contig 14004 bp, 7 predicted proteins | sample OrgLakmetagen989_FD_201847 | JGI IMG/M metagenome (GOLD analysis project Ga0307982, IMG submission 201847) | Saline water microbial communities from Organic Lake, Antarctica - #989 | ecosystem: Environmental > Aquatic > Non-marine Saline and Alkaline > Saline | place: Antarctica: Organic Lake...
CTTGCTTTGTTTGCGCAACGCACGCGCATTCCCACTTCTGCCCGCAGCATTGGCTTCTGTGTCATTTGGGTTTGTATTGGTTCGAGTTCGAGTTCGAGTTCGAGTTCGAGTTCGAATTTCCAGCAGCAGCCAGAAACAGTTACAGAAGCAAGCAGCCAGAGCCAGAAGGCCCAGAAGGTAAAACGTGGAAGTCGACTAGCGACAAGCGGCCTGCCAGCACTGAGCACTTCCAGGGCCTCTCATAGCCCATTCACTCCTCATCATTCTCAAAGCTTCCTCCATGGGCTGCATGGCCCTGGGACAGAACAATAGGCGCCCTTGTGGCCCTAGTCTAGTTTAGTTAATACTATCCTAAAACAAAGAAACACCCCTGTACAATGCAGTAGCAGAAAAAGTGTAACCATCTGAACAAGTCTGACTGGGCTGGGTGTCCTTGTTGCATAATGCAATTGTGACCATATACTCTCAAGTTGTCCATCAACCATCAGGCATCAGGAGGTTTTGGTTTGGAGTGAGTCTGCTGTCTCCACTTCGCCTATCCTTCGCAATGGCAATCCACTCCTTAAATTCCTTGGAAATGCCTTTACAGGCGAGCGCATTCTCCAGCGTCCTACCCCACGTCATCTGTGGGCAACCGCCCTGTGTGCTGCCAATGGGACTTGCATTTTGTAAGTTTTGCCAGGATTCTTGCCAATGCCCCTCCCCCTCATGAATCACTCCGCACTTGCCTTGATTACAAATTTCACGCGCCTTCCTACTTCTGCCCGCAGCATTGGCTTCTAAGTCATTTGGGTTTGTATTAGTTCGAGTTCGAGGTAAAAGACTTAGCCCCCCTCGGGGAGGGGCTCAGAAAAGACTTATCGAGATGCGCACAAGCGAGAGCGGCCATGGAAGTGATGGTAACGGCCCAAAGTTAACCGCTCTTCCACGCCCTAAAAGTCGGGCTTCCAGTCCGGCCCGGGGGACTCTGCAGGCGCCGATTAGATGGCACCCTGTCTGTTAGTTACTAAATCAAGTCTCCCCTCGGGGGGGCTCAGAAAATTCTCAGAAAATCATTCACGGGGATCTATTCTCGCTACTTGCACAGAAGGACGATAGGCAAAGGCCTATGGCTACCGAGACTTCGCATGCCATTGGCCGTTTCTAAGCGAAATCGGTCTGTACGCGTATGCTCGTGGCGCAGTGTATATTTTTTAATCATAAAATCTCCCCTCCCCTGTTCGCTCACACATCACACATCACGTTCACCCGCCCGAGCACTCGAGTACAGAGAAACTTCCGTGTTTCCTTGGTGTGTAACTGTAAATCTTTTGTCCTCATATTATTCGGCGCCCGGCGCAGTTACAGACTGCAAGCTCTCGTCGAGACCAATTAATTATAGTTCGCTCATTTTTTCTCTAGTTGTCTCTCAGCGTCGCCGTGGTGTCGCTTCATGCCAGAGTCCTGGCAGACGAGCGTTAGTGCACAACACAGCAAAACTCAAACATTCCTTGATATCTCTCTCCTAGATACAAAGGGTTGCTCGTAGCTAGACATGAGTAGCACTCAGGATTGTAACTGTGATGCGAACTTAGAGCTAGGAGAATCACAGAGGGGTAGTCAAATTAGAGCGAAGGGTCGGCGTCGGCCGCTATCTTCGCTCGAGCGTTTGAGAGCTTCTCAGCGAGAAGAAGAAAAGCTAGCTTACTTGTCTCAGAAAGAAGATAGCACGCTCCATCCGCCCTTAGATTGCTTCGATGAAGATTACAGCAATATAGGCTCTCAGCAAGATCCACTCGCTGAAGATGCCCATTTTCCATTGGACATCCGTGCGGCATGTGGTTTGCTACAGTTGCCGCCAGCAATTGGTTCACAGTTTTTCGAAAGCAAACTGCGTAGATTGCACCTTTGGCAAGCAGATTGCCTTGGGAAAGTGATTCATGTGGAAAATGAAGCTTCAGTTTTTCAGCATGCGGCAGTACACAACAAGAGCAACAAGATACCTGCAATTCCGAACGTGGTCTATAGCGCACCAACTAGCGGTGGAAAAACGCTCGTAGCAATGTTATTGATGCTGCGACGCGTGGTGCAAGCCGGTGGTCGGGCTCTTTACATACTGCCACTTCGGGCCACTGTGGTTGAAAAAGTCAACGAATTGACTGCCCTTGTGCGCCCATATAATCAGTCTCTGGCACCAGAAGATCGCGCACGCCATAAACTAGTGGTTCGCAATGCAGGAGCTGACGATTCCAAGAGCTTTCGCGCATCAGCAGCAAACGTGCTGGTTTGCACCGTGGAAAAAGCTAATCTTGTGCTGAACGACCTTCTTCTTGAACGTGCTGATGATTACGATCGTACGAATGCAGGATTTAGAAGAGCTTTCTCATCATCGCCTCCACAGACACCACTAGTTTCAGTAGTTGTAGACGAGGCTCACTATTTGACCGACAAAGTGCCACTTGAAATGCTCCTCACAAAACTCAATTTTATTCGGGGTGAATATAAAGAAAATACAGCTTTACATGCTAAGGATCAAATGGCCTCAGCTGGTGGAATTGGAGAAGAGGCATATACTTCTGTATCAAAAGGGTTTCAGGTTTGCCAGGTCATTGCGTTTTCAGCGACTTTGCCTAATGCAGCAGAACTCGCAGCTTGGTTGGACGATCGATCACCCGCAGGAAAGCTTCATAGATCCCGCCTGATTCATAAAGATCAAATCGCTGGCAGTACCATGAGTGGGTGTGTCTTGTTCCAAGCCAAGGAGCGTCCTACGCCGCTGGACTTACATGTTGCATGTGGCAATAACCTGGGCCTCTTGACCTTGCCCCAATTGGACACCTTCCTCGCCGATGGATCGGGTTCTACTGTAAATACCAAAACAGCGCCAAAAGCCGATGATTATGCGATTGATAAACTTCAGGGGCGGCACAGTGGAAAAGGTGGAAGCAGCAGCAGTGTTAATGGTAACTTTGGGCCACCTGAAAGCAATCAAGCTGAACGAAAGCGCTTTGTGGAGCTTGTGCTGCAGCATACGGCTGAGCATGATAGCAACAACAGCAGCGGTGACGGCGCAGAGGTCAATAAAAGTAGAGGTAACAATGCCGAAGGTTTACTTGTATTCTGCGGCGCCACCCGTGAGTGCGAAGTCGAAGCTGACGCCATCGCCAAAGCCAGGGCAGCAATAACTACTACGAATAGCAGCGCGACGAGCACCAGTGCCTTCACCACAGCCACTGCCCACGATGAAAGTTTGATCTCAAAGCTGCCAATGCCTTCTCGGTCAACAGAGGTGGTAGCAGCGCGGCGGTTTGCCCGCAAAGCGTGGGAGCGCTTAGAGTTACCTCCCGGCACAGATCCCACGCTAAAGCCCAAGTTGCTAGCCCTACTTGCTCACGGCGTTGCTTTCTACCATGCACCTATGCCACAGGTATTTTTCAAGAATGTTTCAACTTTATTCTTGTCTTTTTTTTCCCTCCAAAATTATTACTTTCCTTCCACACAACAATTGCGTTGCCTCTTTTTACTCATGTTTTGTATAGCCTGCTAAAGACGAAGTCCTTTCTTGGTTCAAGACTGGCGCCGTAGACGTTTTACTTGCCACTACTGCCCTAGCTGTGGGCGTCAACCTTCCCGTCCGATGTGTGGTTAGTTTCAGAACGAGTACATGACTCATGCAGCTCTATATTAATTTTGTTTATTTCATCTATCGTTACTGAATACTTTATAAATGCTTACCACAGTAATTAAAGATCTTTCTTGGTTGCGCTGTCCTTTTAATTGTGTTGGGAAACTCGTACTTCTAGATCATTCGAAGCGTCTTCAAGTGGTCTAGCGTGCTTTGGGAAGCATCGGAAGTTCGACAAATGGCAGGCCGGGCAGGCCGCACCGGGCAATGCGCACGAGGCACTTGCGTCATCGTAACGAAACCCACTCGAATCTGCCTCAACCATGCTCGAAACCTCTTTCGCCATGAAGCGAAGGCATGTAAAAGCCGATGTTGCACATCTAGCCTACTATACTACTCCATTGCTTCGCTTCTGAAACGAGCTTTGAATTATGTGATTGCAGAGCAGTTTGGATTGGTTGCTTCAGATTTAGTACATCTATTTATATCTATTAATTCTATGATTTTATGTGTCTCATACTCGTCCTTTTATACCTGTCGCGTACTTACGCTTTACAGGCAGTTTTGTCTCCACTTGGTGCTGATTGGCGCCATGCAATAGAGAAGCAAGCTCTGGATGCGGAACGCCGTCGAAAAGCATTGCAATTGCGTGCAGAGAAGGTGGCAGTGCAGGCTGCAGCCGCAGCTGCTTGTGCTGCGGCGAACGGTAGCACAGCCAGTAGTTCTACTGCAACTTCTACCACTGGTGTGCGTGATAATGAAGGTGGCACTTTAGATGCCACTGCAGGCAGCAATACTGAGGAACGCTCCTTAGATGCTGGCGTAATGGCACTGGTGCCCGCGTTGAGATCACTTTGTTTAGATGGAGTAGCCTCAGGCTTAGTCCGTGATACTGTTGCCCTGCGCCGCTTTGTAAAGAGCTCCTTCCTATGGCAATCAGCCGTTGCTTCGCCTTCGTCATCTACATCATCTTTGTCGTCCTCATCTACGCGCTCAGTTGAAAAACTCGACCAAGCTCTCAACCTCGCGTTACAGCATTTGCTAGCGGCCAAAACGGTCGAGCTGAGCTTCAGCCGTCACGAGCCGCGGCCCGACTGCAGTGGCTGCTTCGGCGATCGCCCCCGTGGGGGTGAAACTCTCACGGTGGACAACAATCCTTGCGTCGCTAAAAATGGCTCAGGAAGGCGAAAGCGGAAGAGCTGGAGCAATGGTAGCAGCAGCAGCAGCAGAGGTGCTGTTGGTGGCAATGGAGGACTTCTAGGAGGATACGAATACGAAGAAGAGGCAGGAGGACGCCTGGTGTGTGGCACATGTGGGTGGGCCGTAAAAGCTCCCCTGTGCGCGCTGCCCCTGGGTCGAGCAATCTTCGTCGCCGGCATCGGGCCCGATCAAGGCGTTTTACTACGAGCTGAAGTAAGATTTATTCACGCTGGATTCATAGTAGTTCTTGGCTTTATTACTGTTGGGATAAAGGGGTAGCATTTTTAGACGGCTACTTCTTGACTGCACCTTCTTATCATTGATATTCCTCTCTTATTTTCCTGATATCTTTATCGATTCGCTCAGCTGTCTTGTGTGCATTTTATTAAGTTTCTCTTCTTCTCTTCATCTTTCTGTTCAGGTGGCAAAAGCAGCGAAGCAACTCCATGTAGGGCAAGGTTCTCAGCACTTGCACGCATTGTATCTCTTGACGCAGCCTTTCGGCAGCAAAGCACTGTATCCTACGGGTTCATCATCGAGTAGCGGTGCTGGCACAAGCGTAGACTGGCGCCTGCTTTTGCGGTGCTTGCCTGCTTCTGAGGCAGAAGCTCGTGCTGCACTAGCGTCTGCATCTAATTCTATTCCAAATGCGGAAGGAGCCACTCGTGCTGCTGTCGGAGCAGCAACAACTGCTTCCACTCTGCCCTTTGGAGATTCATCAGCAGCAGCTGCGTCTACATCGGCAGCGTTAGCGCGAGAAGAGCGAGCAGTCGCGAAACGAAACGATGCTTTCGCTGCTACTGCAATCTTTGAGTCGTATGACTGGTATGTAATGTGATATTTTCGCCGCCAGTATGTGCATGTTGAAGAGTGGTTCCATCTTGGTTCATCATTGATGTTTATCAAATTTTCAATATCATCGCTGCTACTTCTCTATTTTTGTGATGATATTGATCATGCTCACGTGGTAATTTCGATAAGTACTGTTGTTTTTTAAAGAGTGATGTGAACTTTGGAAGTCCTGATGTCGGTATGTAACAATACAGGGCTGTTGACGAGCTGTCTTTTCGAAGCGGCCGCTTGCCGCCTGACGCCGCGGCCACCGTTGCAGCACTTCATTACGCTACAACTACTTCAAATGTGCCTCCTGGAGGAAGCGGACAAAGCAAGGCTGAATCATCGAAAGCCACCAGGCGTGGAAAGGACTCGTCCCTAACTGCTACATGTACCGCCACCAAGCTTTGGGGTGCCTTAGCCCTGCGCGACATTCAATTGCGCGACTTGCAGCCTGCAGCTGCTACCCAGCGCTATGGGCATGGCGTAAAAGATTTTTTGGAACAGCAAACGGTAATGAGATGAACTCGGGAGGAAAAAGATCGCAAAATCGTTTAACTGCTCATGTGTAGATTTACGACATTCTTGGTTCCTTCATTGCTGTCTCTTTCCTACCTTTCTTTTAATTCCTTTCTAATAGTTCTACATGCAGCAAGTGCTCCGCTTTGTGGGCGAACTCAACACGAAAGAAGACAGCCTGTACTGCTATTTGAAGCATGTGGTGAGCCAAATAAAATAAATCGACGTAGTGTGCAATCGCATACTACCGTATTCGTATATCCGATTTCTCGCCCGCTCTCCATATTCTCGAGATCTTTCGTTGAAATGCTTAACTAAAATGTTGCAATACAACTTTAGATCTTTCCTGTAGAAGCCACCATAAATTTTGTATCCATTGATAGATTTTTTCTATGTGTTTCAACTACGTAGGTCAAACTCTTGCGACGTCCTGTACCTCGGAAGCATGCTCCGCTGTTCGAGTTTTTGAAAGTAGGCTTTAAGCCTGCGCTAGCCCTCAAGCTTGCCGCAGCTCTCTACCAGCGCCAAGTGAGGTCCATCGCTCATGTTGTAGCTCTACCCCGCCCGCAAGACCAATCGTTCGAAGGTTGCGGTGACAACGAGTACGGCAACAGCTGCAGCAGCAGTTGTAGCAGAAGAAGGAGCAGGAACAGTTTCGTCGACAAGAACAGTGAATTGGAAGCAGGTCCATTGGTTTTGCAAAGCGCTCTGGTGGAAGCAGGATGGCTCAATGAGCCTGAAGTGCAGCGACGGCTGGCCGTTGAAAATCTTCTTAATACCACCGCTATCACCACCACCATCGCCACGAATGCTGGAACATCATCAGAACCAAGAGGTGATGGAAGCAGCAAGGGTAGCCCTGCAGCAATGCTTGCACACATGGCTGCAGAAGTGCAATGTTACGCGGACAAAGTGGTGGCTATGCGCTGTAAATCACGCCGCGGCAAGCGCAGATACGAGCGCACGCAAAGCCAAAGTACGGCATCGAAGACTGGTGTTTCAAGGGCTGCACCTCCGTCGCAACCACCACGCCAGCGAAACAGCATTAGCAGCAGTAGTTGCAGTGGAGGCAATCCGATTGCGCGAGTACCGCAGCCACCATTGCAGCAGTCGCCGACTGTAACTTCAGAAGATGGACCATCATCGGATGAAGAGTTATCCCCACTTGTGCAGGGGCGAGCAAATCGAGAGTCAGACTGCGGATACCACAGTGTCAGTGTGGATGCAGAAGACGACGACAGCAGCAGCAATTCGGAGTCTGAAAGCGACAGCTCGGAGGAAATCGATAGCATAAGCGACGACAGCGACGCGTCAGACTTCGATGCCAGTGACGACGAGGTCAGTGGTGGTCTTGGCAGCAGGGGAGATATCTTTTTTGAGGACGGCTGGGCAGCTGAAGGAGAAAGAGAAGAAGAGCAACCCTTCGAAGTCGACAACATCGAAAACATGGGTGCCGCAGAGGATGAGGCACCCATTCTCATAGCCAATCAGGATTTTTCTACATCAGTGCCATCGCAGGCGCAACCATCACAGATGTTGCCAACGCAGGCGCTGCCGTCGCAAGTTGAACTTTCCGAAAAAGCTGACGTGGCGCTTCTGTCCATGGCGGAGAGCGCCGAGCCTGGTTTCTCGAGTCGTTTGCGTGCTAGCCCTGCCAGCGCCCTCCTCCGTACACCCTTTTCTGGCCTCCTAGCGCCTCATCATACACCCTTACCTTCATCGTCATCGTCATCGTCATCTACTCTGTCCCCCACGAGAGCGCATCAACCGACAACCACTGCCCCCCCTTTTTCCACCTCGAACTCTTCAGGTTCACTCTCGTGGCGCAGTGTGCTGGAGTCAGGGTGGCGTGGTCCTTTGGCCTTTGCCGTGGTTTTACGCACTGCACCGCGCGACGTAGCCGCAGGCAAAAAAAGGAGTCATGGAGCAGGCTGGAGTGGCAAAGGCAGTGGTAAAGGTCAGGTAAAAGGCCGCTGGGAGAAGAGTAGTAGCAGGAACAAGGACAGCAGCAGCAACTCTGGCGACGGTCAGGATGACGCTATCCAAGGAAAAGGGAAAGGCGGTAAAGGTGCTGCCACGATGCCATCACGTAGCCTGGACTGGAAGCCACTGGGCCTCGGAAAAGGTCTTTTGTCGAGCTACCCTGGTGATCTTCTCCCCGGCGGCCGCGGCTGTGCGCCCGCGCTTGACCGAGCTTTCCTCGCGGGTGGCATCGCAGTGGTAGTGGGCAGCGGCCCCAAAGACCACTTCTTTCTGCCTTTGCCCACACCACCACCAAAGTTGCCACCACGAAGATCAATGCTTCAAAACAGCAATGTATCCACTGCTGACTCTGTTACATCGCGGAAAGGGTACAGCTTAGCCCAGTCCGCAGTATTAGCTCAATTTTCACTCGTGGCAGCCATTGCCGCGTTTTGCATCTGCATGCCCTTTCAGTGCGATGACAAACCATCCTCAGACAGGCGTCATGCGTCTCACCCATGGTACCTCGATAGTAGGCCTGCTTTGCACTCAAAGGGTGTTGGTACGAGCACTTCTACCGCACCTGGAAATTCAACCTCAACCACTATCGAAAGCAATGTACCCGATATGAGCCTTCTAGCCGTGAACCGAGATTGGCACCGTGCAGGGAGGCGCGCCATGATTCGACTTTTGAGTAATCCAACCAAGGGTCCCTGGGCGCTCGCCCAGCGACTTCTCGAAAGCCAAGTTGGACACGACCACTCACTGTTGGCGCCAGGCTCAGAATCAGAACCACTGCAAGCGCCAGTATCATACGTTAAAGTAGCCAACAAAATGCAAGCTCAAGCATCAGCCTTGCGGCAGTGGTGCAAAATTGTAACTGAGGAGGTAGAGAACAAGAACACACATGAGGAGTCCAGGTTAGGCGTGGTGGTGGACGGTTGGCTCGCAGATCCGTTGGTGGCATCTGCTATGCTCGAGGCAGCAGTGCCCACGGCAGCCCTAGGGCCGATGGTGCAAGCTGCAGCCAGTGCCACAGCTGTTGAAATTGTCCACGGTAACCATCGTCAAGATAGTGTTGCAGCTTGCGCCACTCACACTGCAGGTGCGCAACAGGCTTCTTTTGGGAACGATCGACCTGTGCTAAGAACTCTTCCCCACGACTTTGTATGGAGTGGTGCGGCGTTGCGAGGACTTCGAGTTGCGCGGGCAGCGTTGAAGCACATGGCTGCTTTAGAGCCTCTGCTCGAGCGTTTCCAGCTCATTGAACCGTTTGCTTTGGTAGAAATGCCTCTGATCCCACTGTTGGCGGAGCTCTCCACGAGCGGAATGGTGCTCGACAGCCTGTACTTGCGCCGCTTTCGAGAAGAAGTCGAAGAACAAAAGAAAGCGCTTCAGCGGCTCGCTGAAAAAGTAGCCCCAGGTCGCGAAGAAACCTGGGCCAGTTTTGGTGGAGTCGCCGTGCGAAAAGCCAGCAACACCGCAGAGGTCCACCTTGGGTCCCCCAAAGACGTGAGCGAAGCTCTAGAAGCTTGGAACATCCCCACGCTCTTGCGCCGAAAAAACAGGGGCCTGGGGAAAAGCGACACCAAGTCCGAAACCTTACAAGGTTACCTGGAGGACCTCGAGGCGCGGCAAGCAGCAGCTGCAGCTGCACAACGACAAAAATCTACCAAGAACATCGACGATGAAGCAAGCTCTACGAAGAAGATGCACCACAATAAAAAAGCTTCCGAGTCATGGAGCTGGACCGATGATGCTTTGCGCTTCTTGCGCTGCGTGTTGGAATACCGTCGGTTGGACAAGTTACCAGCAACTTTAAACGGATTGTTGAGTTACGCTGTCAAGTGCAAAGTGACTTCGCCACTTCAAGCGCAAGGAGGACTACGAGGAGGAGCAGAAGAAGTAGCTGTGCTTCCTTCAGCATATTCGCCCAAGGTGGTGGACTGTGTTGTACCTGAAGTGATTCACGCCAAAGCTGACACCAGCAGCAAAGGTGCCGGAGGTGGCAGTAGTGCAGGTGTGGCCGCATTGGTTGGCCTCGCTGCTACAGGGCGAGTGTCGGTGAAGCCCTTGCAGCACGTTCAGAAAGAAGTCACCTTTCGGCGCCCAAAGTACAAGAGCTTGCAGGAAGAGCTGTTGCAACGCCGCCCGCAAGAGCTCCTTCGAGTGGCATCGCGTTGCATGGTAGTGTATGCAGGTGCCGGGAAAGGTGTTGGCTGCGGTGCAGAGGATTCCGCGTCTCATGGACCCTTAGAAGTGCGATTTGGCGAGTTATATGACATCAGCGCCAAGCAGTCGATTGCAGACACGCCTGCATTCAGTGACCGCAGTGGCACCAAAAAGACCAATCCTGCTATTTCCATCCCGTCGGTAGCAGACTACTGGAGGTCGAAAGGGTTTCCTTACAGTCACCAAGATGCCCAACGAGTGGTCTGCGTCCGTGTGCAGCTGGACGGTGGAGGCGGTGGCACTCTTTGCACATATCCCGCAGACCAAGTCTTCCGCATCAACGGGTCAATTGACTTTGCGGAAGACATAGAGGATACTTCTTTTTGTGACGATTCAGACACCGCAATGAATGATTATATGCGCATGAATACCTTAACAGATCCTTCAATTTCATCCTTAGTAATGGGCAATTCTTCAAACAGTAAGGGAAACAGTATGAAAGATCAGAGCGTGAATTGTCCCCCACGGACCCCTTGGTGTGCGGACGTGAAACTGTCTCCTCGCGACGTGCTTCGCGCATCTCCCGGACGACTGTTGCTTTCCGCCGATTTCTGCCAAGTGGAAGTGCGGCTCCTAGCGCACTACTCAGAAGACCCTGCCTTGCTGAATGCTTTCGCTGAGCCTCCACCAGGCACTGTTGATGGTGTTGAACAAGGAAAAAGTGAAGATTTCTTTCGTCGCTTGGCTCGGCATTGGCACAAGGTTCCTCCGGACGTGCCCATCTCGGTGGCAGAACGATCCGCTGCCAAAGAAATGTGCTATGGAATCATTTACGGTGCTGGAGAAGGCCGAGTGGCACAAATGCTGAGCATCAGCACAGCTGCCGCACGAAACCATTTGCACGAGTTCAAGAGCAGATTTCGGGACGCAAGCGATTTTAAGGAGCGTGTGCAGCGGGACTGCTCGAGAACAGACATGACGGTGCGAACCCTCCTCGGGCGGCAGCGGCTCGTCGATCGTGTGTTTACGCAAGCAGTGAACACGGTGATTCAAGGCTCAGCTGCCGACATCATGAAAGTGTCTATGATCAAGATTCATCGACGACTTCTCCAAGAGTTTGGCGCGCCAGCGCCAATACCAAAGCACAAGCAAGCCAAGCAAGCTTTCCCTTCAGCTCCTTCCTGGGTGCATCTCGAGCGTCGCTGCCGGTTGGTCAATATGCTCCACGATGAAGTCATGTAAGTTACATTGGTTGAGTATACGGAATTGAGTATATCATAAAACTCACACGTAACACTTATAAAGTGATCATCTCATTTGCTCTTTTCATTTGATTTATTACGATTTGATGCTGATTTGATGCTTCCAGTTACGATGTTGCTGCTGAAGATATTCCTCGAGTTGCCGCCATTGTAAAAACTGGCATGGAAGGAGCTTTACCATTCCTTAAGGTATGGAATCAATTTGTATCGTTTATCATCCATGATTCAGCACCATTGATCACCTATAATCTTTGTACTTGATTATTTTGGACTCTTTCAGGTTCCCCTCAAAGTAGAATTAAATGTTGGTGAGCGCTGGGGAAGCATGAAGCCTTACTTGCCTGAATGAAATACACATGGCCGTGAACGTCGACACTTTCCGCAACACACCAGCCACTCGACCTACCCCCTCCCGCGTGCCTAAACTATTCTTTTTGTTCATCTGCCTCCCGCACCAGACCTCTCCACTCTCATGCTTGCTCTCTACGAACTCATTGCACTCAAACACGTGGAATGCACCTGGCTGCGTGTAATATAATATTGCCCTCTTAGCACAAAGAAATCTCTTTGCACTATCGTTGCACTGTGGATTTGAATTAGGGCTGGTACATGTAAATTGACCCACAAGAATCACAGAGGCAATAAATTTGGTTTTCTTTAAGGCTTTTGGGGCATAAAAATCCCACAAAATTATGCCATGTGCACTATACTCTATACTGATTGCCTGAAAGCAGCGTCAAGGCTCTTCTTGGCTCGAGTTAAGCGCGCCTCAGCCCATTTTGCGGTTCCACATGACCCAATTTGGCAGTCTGCCAACGAGTAAGCCACTGCACAACCACTAGTGCTCGTCGAAGTCGTCGCTTGACGCGTATTTACTTCTGATTTTTCCGCTTTTCCTTGCATTCTATCTCCTTCTCTATCTTCAAAATGCGCAGCAGCACTTCTTTTATGCCTTTTTGTCCAGGTTGCTTCGCGATGAAGCACGTTCCTTTTCGGGTCATCTGCACGATCCTGTGTAGCGTCGTCAGGGTTGATTGTCGCACTAGCAGCATTCGTAAAAGCAGTAATATTGAGTGCACGGCCGAGCCATGATTCGTAGTAATGGCGATCAAGCCCACGCAGCGGCGGAGCTGGGGGCAAATGCATCGCCAGATATGCAGGCCGGATCCACCTGGCCGAGTACGTCAATCATCGAAGTCACAAAAAGAATGAAGTTTTAGATGAGATTGACGTTACGTTTCAATTGTGCTCTCAAAATTGCTTGAGCCTTTTCTGTCAAATCAATCTACTTAATTTGCACGTATCTCGGCGGCATCACTATATCTACTAGTACTCCTAATAGCATTAGATCACATGATTCTTAGTTACAAAAAAGTTGCACGCACATGAAGTTGAACCATTGAAAGCCTCCTTTGGCAGGAGCGAGGCCAGCGTGTTGCACGGCTTCCGAGTGCACGTCGAAGAGTTGAAGCACAGCCTGCCATGGAGCGACCACCTGGTAAAGAAAGCGGCGGAACAGGTCGAACATCATTTTCGAGTCAAGCGTGGGTCCAATGCATCCAAGAATCCGAGGAGCTACTCCGTCCCCAAGATACAATTCAAAGCTCAGTGCTTTCAACAAACCTCGTGAAATGCCGCCATTTCAGCCAAACTTCGCCTCCCCCAGCCACCGCCCAGCGTGTCCATCGTTCGAAATTGACTGGTGGTTGCTGCGCCCGTTGCATCAGGAACATGTGAAGCGCCCTTGTTGTGGAAGTATAGAAATAAGGGCGCAACGTTGATCCCTGATCTCGATAGTTTCGTCGTTGGTTGCATTTCTTGCTGTTGTTGTAGCTCTTGTAGCTGTTGTTGAGCCATGGTATGAGCATCGGCCAACGCTGGCCATTCCCAGTTGTTTTCCCACAGCACTCGCACGGTAGCTTCCCCACTAGACAAGCGCATTATAAGTGCTCTCAGCGCATGTACCGCATCGCGGCCACTTAGTTGTTTTCCAACTGATGGCTTCTTGTGAAACCTCTCCATATTTTTGTTGGCACTTTCGTTGTTTCTATTGTTGATTGTTGCAATCTTATCGCTTTCAGCAGGATCTACGTTGGAAATTAACGGTGAAGTTGGCACATGCGTGAGCACAATGTGCACTTTTGCACACCCAGGGCAAAGTAGGCCCACAACATGTAATGACTCAAGCTGAGCCACAGCGATGCCGTACCTGCGATAATAAGGCCAGGATCTAATGAAGTCGACGCTTTGAAAGACAAGACTTTTGAAACAACGATAAAAGTGCATATTGGAGATCAATTTGAAGCGACTTTGATGTCTGCTCACATGGAACAATACATGATTTTGCTCACTCGTACCCGTGTGTTACAGGCTCACCCAAGAGTGATGCACCATAGACTACGGTCACCCGCGCCGCACTTACAGCGTCAAAACTACTACCGTTAGATTCAT
>Ga0307982_1002795_pt1 | contig 13998 bp, 12 predicted proteins | sample OrgLakmetagen989_FD_201847 | JGI IMG/M metagenome (GOLD analysis project Ga0307982, IMG submission 201847) | Saline water microbial communities from Organic Lake, Antarctica - #989 | ecosystem: Environmental > Aquatic > Non-marine Saline and Alkaline > Saline | place: Antarctica: Organic Lake...
TCTTTGCTCGCGCGCCTTCCTCTTTATTGTTCTGCGGAGTGCGCAACACCCACAAATTCCTCGCTTTTTGCAAATTTTTCGAGGAATTTGGCCAATGCCCCTCTCCCTCCTGAATCACTCCGCATTTGCTTTGTTTGCGCAACGCACGCGCATTCCCACTTCTGCCCGCAGCATTGGCTTCTGTGCCGTTTGGGTTTGTATTAGTTCGAGTTCGAATTCGATAGCAAATAGCAAATACGGTATACAGTAAAAAGTAATATATACTTTACTACATAAGCACATCGCGAAGAAATGTATAATGGCCTTCTAATGACCTATGACCTAGGCACACGCCCACACGCTCACGCGTCTAGCGCACAAAGCCAGGGCCTGCCAGCCACTGCCATTCTCGCAGTCTCGCAAGTCGCAAGCGCAAGCGCAAGCATGGCAGCTTGACTAGGAACTGGGAACTGGAACTGGGAATGATGCAGGAGCCAACTCGCTATGACGTAAATTTACGCAAATTCACCTGAATTCTATCACGTAGAAATGTAAAAAAAAAGAAGAGGGGCTTAATGGCCTAAATTGGCACTATATTCAAAGATGTCACGTAAAAAAAACGCAAATCGTAAATGATAAATGAATTAAAGATTTTGCGTTTGTTAGTGTTTTTTTTATGTTGCCTTCTCTGAATGCACTGCCAAATCTGAATGCTAAATGGGCCTTTTTTTGACGTTTTTTTACGAAGTGATTTTGTATTTTGCGTGATATTGAGTTAACACCTGTCACGTGACACCTGTATCATTCCCCGATTCCCAGCCAAGGCACAAGGCAAGCCGTGCAGCACCGTGCAGGTATTGGTATTGGTATTGGTATTGGCATTGGCATTAACAATTGGCAATCGCAATTGACAACTACCGCCCTACCTTTCCTTTCCCAATTCCCAACAACAACAGCAAGCTGCAACCCCGAAGCAGAGTGTAAAGTGTGCGGTGTGCTCTGGTCTCTGGTGTGGAGGTGGAGGTGTGCCACTGGTGTGCTATAAGCTATTAGGCCAGGGATTAAGCGGGCTTTGTAGTTTAGACTACTCAATGTAGTATTCGCGGCTAACAGAAGAGAACAGATGCGGTTGCTACTGTTACTGCCATGGCAACTATAGCTGTGGATCACTGTAGATCACTGTGGATTGCAGTTGCAGTACAGAATTAAGACTTTTCCTCGATATTCGGTGGTCGGTGGTCAAGGACCGCCACAGCAAAATTCACCGGTGGCGTTTGACATCCGACGCCACCAGCGGAGCCTACACGAGAGGCGCGGCCCAGTGGTTCTGAGACAACGATGTCAGCGCCAGCGGTTCAACGGACAGCCCATCAGGAGGTGGTTTCTGAACCGGCGCCGCAGACAGCACTGCGGGCAAGGCTGCAAAAGACTCAGCTGGCGGTCGTGCAGCAGGAGGTGCCGCATTTGGCTCAATGCTAGAGAGTAGAGGAGCTGGCACCGTAGAAGGCTCAGCAAGCAATGCTTCGAAAGGCGCAAAAGGTGGCCTCGCAAGTGGTGGTTTTAAGGGGGCATGGTACTGCGATCCATCTTGCCTGAAGGCTCTATGTTCGACGCTTCCTTCGGTAAATCCTGCACTACCTCCAGCGCACATGGGGATGCTGCTCCCTGGAAAATAACTGTGGCTGCTGTAGTTGCTGTGTGATACCGCAGAATTAGACATCCACTGCGATTCCATGTGGTCGTAAGAACCGCACGTGTCTGTGAGGCCGCTACCAAGGCTATTGCTGCTTCTAACACTACTGCTGCTGCTACTGTCGATGTTACCTACTCCACTGGTGCGAGAAATGCTGTGGCTGCTAGGGCTGCCATTTTTCTCATAGAAGTTGTTATTTGTATTGCGAAAATCATGGCTACCGTTTAAGTGCCAATGTCCGTGCTCATCGGAGCTCCAAACGGCAGCAGAAGCGCCTAGCTCTCGGCCCTTACTGCTCTGCTCCGCATTCAACTGGCGAGTGGGCTGCTGACAGCCGTTGTCTCTGCTGCTTGACCATCGCCGATATTTTTCCCCATCGCTGATCTGCCCCTGGGGTGGCGATCGAAACGGCGCCAAAAACGCGCTCCGGTTGACAGGCAGCGCGGCCGGCTTGGCGGGGGCAAAGGTTTGAACAGGCATCAGTGTCTCGCTCGTGCGTTGAGCTGAATACCTGTCGTACCGGGCAGCAGCTCCTGCGTAGCCGTAGGCTTCATTGTAAAAGGGAATGGGCTTTGGGGGGTGGTCTAGAGCAGGTGCAGCAACAGTTGAGGCGGGCTGTTGTGGCGGCCACGACTGACGCTGCAGCGACACTTTCATCCTGTCGGAAGAAGTGCTATTACCTGGGGTGCTGCCTCTACGGAGGCTGCTCCCAGGTGTGCAAGACGATGAAGAAGAGGAAGACGAAAAGGAAGGCGTTGTGGCCGTGCTTTCGTTATGTTTCCGCGCAGCCGCAAGGTCAAGCGCCGACTGCCAACCTGCCGCCATCACGGACTGAGCAGCGTCCGAAAGCAGAACTTGAGTCGCTGAAAAGGCGCCCAGTAAACCTGCCCACTCCGCTGGCCCCTCGCCTGGCATGGAACCCATGTCATTGTCGCTGGCGTCAACGAGGTCCCTCTCATCTGCATCATCTCCCTCTTCTACAACCTCGCTTGCGCCATCTTCATTGTCGTTATTGTTTGCAGCTTGTCCATGACCGTCGCCAATGCCATGGTGAGAGACTGCGAGGCTCTCATAGTCTGCATGCTCACTGTCCCCGTTGCTCTGACTCCCGAGTACTATACGTGGCTCAGCCTCACTTCGGCCTTCTTCGTCGAGTTTGCCCTCAAGGGACGGCTCAACCTCTTGGCTCCGCACTGAGACGGGTTCTTTGAGGTTTGACTCTGGCCCGTTGCTGTGCTTGTAGCCATCTCTGAAGCTACCGTCAGTCTCTGCTTCGCCTTCACTGCTATCGGCTGCCGACTCATCCGTCATGGCACTTCCGGGCACACCCCACTCCACATCGGCCCAAGTCAGTTCAACTGCCCTTGCCGCACTCGTCTTGCTAGTACCGTGGCTCGCGGGGCTCTGAGAACCGTTACGCTTTGGCAAAGAACTCTTCAAGCTTTCGATGCTTTTGCCACGGCTTGAGACCTCGTTGCCATTCGAGAGCCCGAGCGCAGTTGCAACCTCCGAATCTGGCATGCTACCGAGAAGCTCATGATTGCTGCTGTGCGCATCCGAGTGAGAAGTAAGGCTGTTGGGAATATCATGGTGGCCCTCGCTTTTGTTGGATATGGCCAGTAAAGAAGCGTTGCTTTCTTCTTTTACCCTAAGATGGGCCCGGGCCCAAGCTTGCTGCACGGCCAGGTCGCTAGCTTCGGCGACAAACGCGGCAGCGGCTTCGGCTGCATCCAGGCCTGAGTGCTCCCACGCTGCGCGCAACGGTAGCATCGCAGCAGCCGATAGAGCATCAGTGGCACCATCAGTGGCGCTAGGAGCAGAAAAAGGAAAAGAAGAAGGAGATGAGAACCTGTCGGCAACACCGAACGCGCTCGCGACTTTGCTGTTGTTGAGACGACCGTTGTGCTTGACGTTGTGGCTACTCGACAACGAAGCGGGGCAGCCTCGAAAGCGCTTGGGATCGCAGCGGTGGCAGCGGTGGATCAGCTCAGAGACAGCTGCTGCAGCCTTACTAGACGAGGCAGGGCGCTTCATGCTTGGGCTGCTACTCTTGTTGTGACTGCCCTGGCCTCCTTTCCCACCGTTAGCACGATTGCGGCAAGCCTGCGAACAGAAGCGCCCACTGCCGTAGCTGCCATCGTGCTTGGTGTGGCACAACTCACACACGCCTGCCTGACCACTACTACCCTTGCTGTGGCTTGTGGCAGTACTAGCAGCGCTTGCCCCCGCCGCTGCTTTCGTGTCGGTAGTCCTCGCATATAGGGTAACGCAGGTTTGGTGCTGCCAGCTCTCGCAGTCGTCGCACTGCACCATCGCGCCCCCGTCGTCGTAGCCGCGGCCTTCCACGCCGCACGGGCAAGCAAAGAGCCAATCCTCGTCGCCGCCATGTACTACTTCAACTTTGCTTCCACCACCAGCTCCAACACTTTGGTTGCTTTCACTTGCAGCGGTCGAGGACTTGTACCATGCGACTGCTTCGGGAGTGGGAAACGGCGAGTAGGTTGGGTCGAGCAACAAGCCACGGCCTGACAATGCCAAGGCTTCCTTCAGAGGAGAAGCAGCCACGGCAGGCACAGGAGCTGAAGGAGCCAGCTCAGAAATAGCAGCTGGAGCAGGCACCTCAGCTGGAACGTCAGACAAAACATTCTCATGTCCACGAAGCTGCTGCCGCGAAGCAGAAGAAGAAGCCATCTCGCCAATGCAACGTGCCTCAGCAGGCTCCAGAGGTGGCGGTGGCGCATACCAGTAGGTTTCCCCCGCAGCCACGCACTGCTTCAGGTCCCCGAGATAGCCCAGAGCTGCACAAGCTACCTGCCGCCCTGCGCGCTCCCCACTGTTGCACGCGCCGTGCACGCACTGCGCGTCTCGGATCGTGGCGTGCTCGCCACAGAAAAACAGCCGGGGCGTGACGGCAGCGCCGCTGGAGTGTTGGCAATCTTTTTCACCGTCACCGTTTCCGCTGCTACCACTGTTGCCGTTAACCCCATAATTGCCGAAAAAGCCTTCACTGCTGGGTTGCTGAACCAGCAGTGGCTCATTGTTGGTCCTAACTCGCGGAAGCTGTGGGTCTGGCTCGGGCCTTGCAGCGTCTAGCACGTGCTGAAGCGCCATCCCCGTAGCCCAGTAACTGTACGCGCCCATGCTGAACGGGTCCAAGTCCCACCGCGTCACGTGACTGAACACCAGGGCACTGCTCTCCACCGCGGCTGCGCCATACATGCCCTTGAGGCAAGTCAACGCTTCCGCCACCACCAGCCGGTCTTCGGTCAAGCCATTGTAGCCGTTGCCAAAGGGAGGCGAACAGTGGAGCACCAAGGTTTGGCCTTTCCCAAAGCACAGCCCGTTCAAGATGCGGAAGCGCTCGTCCACCGTCTGCAAATACGGCACTTCCGCGTCCCAAAACACCTCCTGAAACCGCAACACGATCTTGTTCTCGGTGCCGAACCCCAGCTTCTCGAAGGCTTCCTGCTTGCGAGGCGGCAACGGCGGCTCCCACTGCACCGTCGACTGGGCATGCCTCTCCTTGAGCACTCCGAGTGGAAGCGCCACTACCACGAAATCACACTCGTCGGAGCGCTCACCGCCAGAGGATTGATTGGCTTTGCGCTTAGGTTTGCATTTTTCTTTCTTCTTCACGCGGTGATCGTGGGCCGAATCATCAAACGGACCTTCAGACGAAACTGACCCTTCCATTTCGTCCACGTTTTCTTCTTCTTCTTCTTCTCCATCCATGTTACCTTCCTCGCCGGCATGGTCTTCGCTTTTATCGGTATCGTCTCCCTCAGCATCATCATCGTCGCCGTCACTGCCATGTTCGTTGTCATTACCACCACCAGGGCGCAGGGGGGCTGACGTGACGGTGCACCCGTGCTCACCCCACTGCACGCACTTCACCACGCGGCCGCACTCAATTGCCAAGCCTTTGGCCAGCTGCTTGGGGACCAGGTCGTAGTACCCGTGCGCCACCAAGCCGTCTTTCCACGTGAGCGCCGCGGTGCCGTTGCCCCCCGGGAGAGGGGTCCCCATTTCCCCCGCCACTACAGTAGCTTTGGCCGCCGACTCTTTCTTGGCCAGCTCCGCAGCTGCGGCTTTGTCGCGCTCCCCCTGTTCGTGCGGGTCCAAAAAGGAGGTAGCTCGACGCACACGCGCATTCCTCGGCCGCCGTCCATCGTTGACACTCTCGTTCGGAAACGAATGGCTCCGTTTGATGCCGCGGTCGCTGTCGTTGCTGTCTACGCTCGTGGCCGGCGAAGGCTCTGGTCCCGGTATCACGAGCGGCGGCGGCACCAAAGCCGCTGTCAAAGCAGCAGTGGACGACGAAGAAGGAGCCGCTGCTTTCACGTTGGCTGCCGCAGCGGCTGCTTTGGTGGACCATTCGGCCGTGGGGTCCAGGAGCGGCGCTAGCGCTTTCCAAGGCAAGTCTTCGGCGTCCCCGTCTTCGTACGCGATGCGCCACGTCTTGACCCCGCCAGCTAGAGAAAGGCCTCGCCCCACGACTCGCCCACGGAAAGTCCCCAAGGGGGGGAATGCTTTGCGCAAGGTCTTGCCCACCATGGAGCGCTCGTCCAGCAAGGATTCTTCCCTCGAATCCATGGCTTTCATCATACCACCCTTCCCACTCCTTCCATGCGCACCAGGCTCCTCGTGGCCAAGCGCAGGTGGGCGGCTGCGGCGCCCCCGCTTGCGGCTTTTCTTGCGCTCTTTCCCCACTTCGTAGTCGCTGTCGTTGTCCGAGCCCCCGTCAGCCGTGGTTTCGTCGCCCGTTTCGTCAGTGCTCCCGCTGCCGTCGCTGCCAGGCCTGTACCCACCGCCACTGCTGCTCAAGTCAGAAGGCACTGGCGGGTCCGCCGTTACTCTCAACACGCGCGTGGACAGCTCTTGCATGGTAGCCACGTAGGACCAAATCAGCACTTCCGCACTCCGGAGCACGTTCTGCTCGTCAACAGAGAGCGGTTTCTTGAGCTGGGCGGACAGTCGCGCCAGCGCATCGTCAGCGGCTACACGCAGCGGCAACTCTGCACCACTACTGCTCTCTCCCGACCGGGACCTGTCGCGGCTGTGTCTGCTGTTGCTGTCACTTCGTTCGCTCAGTTCACCTGTAGTGGCTGTGCTAGCCACACTCACCATGCTGCTATTCCCAGGTAGCAGCTTGTACTCACGAGGCAAGTCGAGGCTGTCAAGTTTATTTCGATGCTCAGAAGCATTGGCAGGCAATGCTTCAGCCGTGCTTAGAGGTGAAGCATTGCGGTAGTAGGTCTGAACGAGGCTTTGTGCTAACGAAGACACCCGACTTCCTTCGGGCCGAGTCGTGAATACTGCGCCATTGACACTGTTTGCTCCAAAGAGCTTTGCTTGGGTGTCAAGTTGTCTAGGAGCTACCGGGGTTGCACCACCATCGCGTCCTTCTCTTGGCGGCGTGACCAACGCGTGTGGTTCGGCTGGAGGGTGGCTTGCAGGCCGCCCTCGTTTGCGCTTCACCGTGCGATTCCCGCCAGATGCTGAGCTCGCTGCCTTCTGCATATTCGAACGCCCCTGTGGAGTGCCGTCGCGGTTCAAGAGCTCCACTTCGCGCTTCAATTTCCACGCCACCTGTAAAGACGGGGGGAAACGTGAATGAAATAAACTGCAACAAGTATTTTAGAAGTAAATGTCGACACTAAAGCCCAATAAACGCAAAGGAATTCTAACAAGATCTCAAAACAAAAACAAAAAACCGTGTGAGTCATTTACCTCAAACGCCCGGCGGACGGTTTTCTTGTCGAGCACGCGGCCATCATTCGAGCGCCACCTGCAGTCCTCGCCCCACCCGATGCTGTAGCCCCCCGCGCGCGTGTCGAGCGGCTGCTCGCTGCACGCCGCAAGCCGCCACACCGAATTGGTTATGTTGCAGCCGTGCACGTAAGCCGCGCCCAAGTCCACACTGCAAGACGCGTCGCTGGCCCGCAGCGCAGTGGGCGTCCAGCTGGTCTCTGGATCTCGACACCTCCCCGCATGCCCAGCCTGCGGAAGCAGCGAGTTCGGAAGAACCGGCGACATCAATGCACCTTTCTCCATATTTGCTTCAGCTGGGAAGCTGCTGTTCGATTGATGAGCGTTGCGATGACCGCGTTCGCCATCATTTTCCAGGCTGCGGCATTTACTGGGGGATTGATGTGCTGCCACGTCAAGTGGCAATTTGCCGGTCAGAATTCGTCCACCAATGCGCTCGCGGGCCTCAAGGATGCATATGGATGCGCCTGGCAGTGCCCGGCGCAGTGTTTGTCCTGCAGAGAGGCCTGCAAGTGGCAAGACGGGGCAGAAGGGTCAGAGCTAATCTAATTGCAAAGGGTCCCTTGTGCTCAGGGTTTTTTAAGGGTTTGGTGCCATCATTTTGTTCAAGTACGGAATACCTGCAGCGCCAGCTCCGAGAATGATGATGCGAACACCAGCGCCGGCCAAGTTGTCTGACTTGAGTGATTTTTCGGCATTAGTCGGGGCCAAAGCGGCATCAGTCCAGGCCTTGGCCGGCAATCGGAGCGTCAAAGATGCACGCGAGCTCCCTAGCGCATCATCCGTACGTGGAGTGATTCGTCCGGTGTTCATTGCAGCAGCCGTACCACCCGCTAAGTGAAATTGATTAAAAATTACTGATCACTCATGTAATGACCATTGTTAGCTCCTTTCTCTATCGCAGCGTGTTCGCCGAGGACCCTTCCGAGGAGCTAGCCTCATCTCTCAATTTCTGCTGCCAGCAAGACACTCAGAATGAAAAAATACGTAAACCACAGGGATTATTCACGAAATTCTGTCATCAAGAGATGATGAGAGCTCGTTCGACACGATGACGAAGACACGAAGACGACTCGACTACAGAAGACCAAAACTGGCTTGGGCTGAGGCTAGTAGCTGGCTAGTCCAGCATTAGAAGCACGCTGCAGAACTGCTGGCTTAGTGCAGACTTGATAAAGAGGAATAGAGATAGATAATCATAGATAGAGGCGAGTGAGAGCAGATGAGCCTTCTAGATAATGCATTCGACGCACCTGTGAGCTCTGTTCTAATGGTGCTACTCATCTTCATGTATTGTAAGTTCCGCTGGTGCATGCGCTGTTTTTTTAAACTTCCAATTGTGTACATGTTTTCTAGTGCTTGTATTAAAAGAGTAGCTTGTGTGTTTTCTGTTGCAGTGGGTGGTCTTATCGGAGGCAGTGGCTTTGCTAACAAGGTGTCTCTCGTGGTCTCGGATACTCTCGGCACAAATATGTATATTTGGTAAGTCTCTCTTTCGTTGCCATGGCGACCTTTATGAAAGGCAGACTATGTGGTCAAATCAAACGGTATTTTTTGGTGAAGCCACTGACCCCTGGCATTGTGCTTTTAGATAGCTCAAGCGTGCACTTTGTAATGGTTTCTATTTTCAGGAACGTCTTCACAGCAGGTCTTTTCGAAAAGAACGTGCTCAAGTTAGCATTGGATTTGGCCTGGTGCGTACATGGTTTAGTGTCTGTTGTGGTTCTCGTCTATACTCTTCGTGGGATCATGTAGCATGCATTTCGAATTTCGGTATTATGCGTGGAACGTCGCAATACATCATGCATGTGCTTCTTTGGTCTTGACTTCCACTTGTACTGCGTCGTCCGCTTGTGTTCGCTATAGCGTGAGTGTGGCGGGGCGGCGAGTCGAAGCGGCCATGGGGATCGAATCCTTTGCGGTCATGGCAGCACTTGTCAATCTGGCGTGTGGCGTTTTGTGCTCCACTGCGCTCTTCGCCCTTTACGTGCTTACGCGCTACGAAGTGAGGGCTATACTGCAGGAGTATCACATGATTCTTGCAAACACCTCATTGTTTCGATAATTTACATTATGAATCGCTTAGACGATACATCTTACCTCCTCGCAGCCATACTCTGCAGGGTGTGCACTAAGCTACCACTGAGCTTTCAGAACGATTGAGTTTAGTGCTTCTTCCCGCTGGTGCTGCTTCAACTTCTTTCTTGATTTTCTCACGGCCTGCTTTGGTGCTCAGGTCTACCTGTTCACGCCCAGTTACGGGTTCGGCGGGATGGTGGGCTGCTTGTGCGTGGCCTTGAAGTGGCTTGCGCCGCACGAGCCGGTCCTGCCGTCCCACCCCGGGCTCGGCCTTCAGAACAGCCATTTGCCGCTGCTCTTCGTGCTGAGCAGCAGCCTCGCGTGGGCCCTCGGCCTCGACGGCTTCGCGACCGACACGTGCTTCGTGGTCATGGGCACCTACGTAGGGTGGTGGTATTTGCGCTTCGTGCACCGGTCACCAACTGCTTCAAGTGCGGTGGCAGCGGGAAGCAGCAGCAGCAGCGGCAGCAACACTGGCTTTGGAGACAACTCGGACGAGTTCGCGCTGATGACGCTTTTCCCGCCGGGCTTGCGCAAGTACCTGTCCCCGATTGCTGACTTTAGCTACGGGGTTTGTGTGCTTCTTGGGTTCTTCAAAGATCGCAAGGTTGGCATCTATAGGAATGGAATATATCGTAAGACACGCGCGTTAGGATTTTTTTTTTTAATCATTGAAGCGCTGACTGAAACGCAAAAGTGTATGCCAAAGCGCAGTTTAGCCATTTGCGTTAGTTTAACTTTTGCTTGATTTGATTATCCTTCTTTGTACACCCACGCCCCTGTCCTACTTCGGCTAGGCGCCGCCCAAGTCCCCTTCCGATGACGCGTCCTTAGACCCGCACGCTGCCATGCTCTTGGGACTGCCGCCGCACGCCTCCTCGGGGGGCTTTTCTTCGTCGTCGTCGTCGTCAGCCTCCGGCCAGCCAGAAGTCGAAGCGTACGACCCAGTGGCCGAGCGACGGCGGCAAAAAGCGCGCGCTCAGCTCGACGCGAAGCTTGCCGCGATGGAGTCGGCCGCGAACGGCGACGAGGAGTGGGACGACGATGAAATTGTGGCCTCCAGCAGCCCTTCGAAAGACAAAAGCGGCAACAGCGCTTCCGATTAAGTGTGTTGCAACGAGATACACAGACGCCGTTTTTCCTTGCCATTTTCGTAGCGCGATGAATGAGTGGATCTAGTTTATCAAGGAATTATCAAGGAATTATCAATGCACTCGAATGGGAGATATATACTGCAATTCGTTTTTAGCTGTGCCCTATATTTTTACCCACGAACAGTTTCAAACCGATCTCCCAACTGCCAATCGCACCAGCGCAAATTCAATCTCATTAGTTATGAATATCTAATATTTATGGGCGATGTGCATATGCCCATACAACGGTTGAGGGCATCATTGCGCATATATCTTAGCTTCATGTGCCTGGGTTAAATTATGAGTTATGAGAATCCAAAATAAGGATAAGGAACACCTCTCTCCAAAATAAGGAAAACCTCGTATTTCGGTGTAAACTGCCTCTATTGCGTATTACCTCAAAACCTTTCTTCAACTCGACAAAACGCGCAGAATTCTTCTTGAAGTACCTGCCTCATCTAGTTCCCTCGATTGCGTGCGTTCGCCGTCAACACCGAGCCTGCTATCACTGCAATCTTCGTCGTAGGTGGCAGCTTCAGCCAGGAGTGCTTTGGCCGCGGCGTCTGCGTCTGAAGCCATAGTCCGAAGCAACCGCGCCACTTCTTGCCTCGCGGCAATTGCCTCCGGGTGGCGTGGGCCTAGGGCTCTGGCAAGGCCTGCAGCGGCGTCCGCGACCAAACGCCTCGCGCACTGCTGCTGCGCCAACTTCGTGCGAGCGCGGAACTCCTCCGCAGCCCGGCGTGCCGTGCTAGCGTTATCACCTGGAGCTGCCCCCATGGCATCTGCCTTAACTGCTGCTGCTGATGCTGCGTCAGGGATCCCAGAAAGCGCTCCACCTACAGCTGCTGGAGCTACTGGCGCATCTGCAGCACTTGGTATAACAGAAGAGGCAGCAGTGTCTAGATCAGGCACCAGCGGTAACGGTTGCCGGAGCACTGCGTCAGCCACCAACAATTGCGCTCGTTTCGCTTCAGCGATGGCCCCAGGCGAGCTCTCAGGGAGAGCAGCAGCGCTAGCTAAAGTGGCCGCAACACTTCTGCGAATTTCGAGGGCTTTTGCTGCAGCGTCTGGCACAGTTGCGGATAACTCGAGCAAGACGCCAGCGAGGCCCTCCTGAACAAGCAATTATTATATGAGGTGCATGCACACGCAAGAAAGATGTAACATTAGGTCGCATTCGTTCCTGTTAGCTATGCCGACAAATGCTTGGAAACTTTCATGTACAAGACATCCCCGACTAAAAGCGTCCACATTTTTTAGCTAAGCGCGCACCTGCGCTTGGAGGTGCAGAGGGTGCCCAACTCCAACGCTCTCCGCGAGCACGGCAGCAGCCCCTTTAAACGTGCGCACAGCCCGTAGGCGCGTGCTCGAGTCTCGGCTGTACAAACTGGCCAGCTTCAGCATAGCGCCCAGCGTGCGGGGGTGCCGAGGCCCGTCGCGCGCTGCTCGCCCTCTCAGGTACCGCTCCGCACACACCACGGCCAGAGGCAAGTTGTACGCTGCACCCCCGCCGCCGAGCTTGCCAGTGGCGTCACTGCTTAGCCGAGCCAAGCTCGCGAGGGCGCGCAACGTGTCCGAGTGCGCTGGGCCCAGAGTGGCAGTACGGCCGTTACACACTGCCTCGAGCAAGGTCTGTGCTTCTATTACTGCAGCAGCTGCTGCTGTCTCCGCAGCTGCTGCCCCGGAATCTGCTGCTGATGAATCTGCCTCAGCTGCAGTCTCGCCATCTTTCGCGGGTGAACTTGACTCGTCAGAGACTGGGGCCACTGTATTGGGATTTTGTTTCGATGCAAAAGGCTCAGCCCTGAGGCTAGTCGCTGGGAGTATACTCTGAGCGTAGGCTTGCTGCTGAAGCAGCCCTGCCAGGTTGAACTGGCACACGAGAAGCGCGGCGTGGTTGCTGCCCAGCGACGAATCCAGGCCTGGCAGCGCCCGCCGGTAAAGCTCAATGGCCGTCTCTGCTTCGCCACCGCGTGCCACTAGGCCTGCAAGCGCCACGTCAGCGCGCCACAAATGGTCTACTCCGAACCCACTGCTAGTACTAGTGCCAGTACTCTTTGGTTGGCTGCTGCTATCGCCAGGTTTAGGACTACTGCTGCTGCTGCTGCTGCCACGAGGCAATGCCTGAGCGCGAGACGCAATTACCCCTTGGTAAAGCTCTTTGGCGCGAGCAGTCAACGTGGATTGCTGGGTGGCCACTGACCATCTTGAGCTTTCGTTCGCAGCAACGCTGACTGAAGCAGCACTAGCACCAGTTTTGGCATCGCCCTCGGAAGACGCGGCCGTTTCCGCTGCTTTCCTTGACGGGTCCAAAACAGTGGCCAAAGGAACTGGGGTCAATGGAGATTCCATTAGAGCACCGTCATCAACAGCTTCCGCAAGCGCTAATTGAGCTGCCATGGCTCGTGGGTGGTCAGAGCCGCAGGTGGCAACGTAGCCAGCATAAGCGGATTCCAACGCTGGCAAAGCAAACTCCAGGTTCCCGTTTTGATGGTAGGCGCGGCCCAAGGCAAGGCACGCAGACAGCGTCTTCGGGTGCGCTTCTCCCAAGTCACGCTGCCTGAGAATGCAGCAGAATATTAGATAATTTAAACCTAGGCGATATGGTGAGTAAGCACTAGCAAGATCTAGCTATATTTTAAATTCCCGAGCCTTTACCTCTCGGCGGCCGTAGCGCGGATTAGCATTAGCCGCTCCTGCGTAACAGCGCCTTCCGAGGGCTTTGAAATTTGTTGCCCTACATTTTCTTCTTGTTGTTTTGATGCAGATTCTTTGAAGCTCTTGGAAGAGCGCAACATTTGCCATTGGGGCGGTTGCTGGCTGCTGCCTGGAGATGAAGGCTCACTGGGCAGCTGCAGCGGTGGCGTGCGTGGCGTGGACGGTGGTGGTGTTGTACAATCGAAGAATTCATCCCCAGAGTCTGCGTCAGACTTGCTCTCATTCCCATCTGAATTAAGACGAATGGACCTTGAAGATGGAAATGACTTCGACTTTTGATTTAGGAAAGGTGGCTTCCAGCCCGGCATTTTGTCCGCGTCATTCGAGACGGACATTTAATCTCTAATCTCTTTACAGCGGACGGTAGAGATAAGTCAATATCTCTGATCAACAAATAATTGTTATTCTTATGAAGGATAGCATGAATGATTATGCCAAGGTGGGCGGCGTATGCTCGAGCTAGACAACTAATAGCAAGCAAGCGGCATAGTACGAACAAGTAGGGCCAGAGTTGAAACAGGAAAATCGTGGAGAAACGAAACACCAACTTTTTGGGGGCTGTTTCGCATGACACTCAAAGTAGAAACGAAACAGGAAACTAGCTCCGAATTTACGTTTCGTTTCACG
>Ga0307982_1002797_pt1 | contig 13995 bp, 18 predicted proteins | sample OrgLakmetagen989_FD_201847 | JGI IMG/M metagenome (GOLD analysis project Ga0307982, IMG submission 201847) | Saline water microbial communities from Organic Lake, Antarctica - #989 | ecosystem: Environmental > Aquatic > Non-marine Saline and Alkaline > Saline | place: Antarctica: Organic Lake...
AGTGCGCCAGAGCGTACTATGCGGGCAAGTAGTCAACGGCGGGAGGCAGCTGATTTGAACGATCCTCTGATGGCCCTTGTCAACGTGGTGCGCGAGCTTCGAGGAGACGACCAGCGGTCAAGAACGGTTGGCGCAAAATCCGCCGCACGGGCCTGTAGTCGCGTCGCCTTGAAGTGCAACGCGGCATGCCTTTCCGCTGACACGTTTAAATTAACTCCGCACATGAACCATTGTCTGTGAGTGGTTGTCTAGGATGATTTCGAGGAAAGCATGGACTCTATGTAAACTCCAACGGAACTCTAACACCGGAGCTCATTGCTGTGAATCCAGAAGCGCATTGTAGGACTTCAAAAGTGGCAACAATATCCTACGGTCCGTCTGTGTTACACTACCATGCACGGTGGGCATCAGGGGAGGGAACGGGTTCCTAGGAACTCGGGACCATCGGCAGATGATGATCCATTCCGTTATGAATTTACAGCACCGTTTGGTACTTGAATTATCCGCAGGACTCTCGTTTGATAAAGGCAGGCGCAATAGAAGAGTGATTTATGTTGGCGGCAACTACAAGCTTGCCGATCACTAGGGTGTAACCTGCACTCTTCGGGGTATACACATACGGCTTGCTCTCAAGGTGAAGGGCCTTGCGAGGGCTTCGAAAAACGCTGGAGGTCGGCCACGACTAGCGTCCGTGGCGTTTGATGGGAGATATATGGGTTTGGCTGTGTGATAGGGAGGGACCGCTAGGCCGCTAGGCCACAAGCGGCCCGCTTGCATGTCGCTGTTTGCATTTCGAGGGGGGGCTTTTCTATTCACTGCCATTCCGCGGACGAGGAAAGAGTTTCCGTCCCGTCAATAGCTCTTATGGCTCAGGGGCAGAACAATAGGCGCCTTGCGCGCTGAAAGGCATGCTTTGGCCTCTCCTGAGTGAAACTCGTGTTCCGCATGTCACGAGCTTCTTTGCTCGCGCGCCTTCTTCTTTACTGTTCTGCTGCGGAGTGCACAACGTTCAACACCCACGATTATCTCGCTTTTTGCAAATTTTCCGAGGTACTTGGCCAATGCCCCTCTCCCTCCTAAATCATTCCGCACTTGCTTTGTTTGCGCAATGCACGCGCATTCTCACTTCTACCCGCAGCACTGGCTTCTTTGTGTCGAAGGGCCGGAATTAGAAGGCTAACTGGGTTTGTATTAGTTCGAGTTCGATCGTACAATCACCGGAACCCCATTTACCTGGAATAAGCTAGCTAGTAGCAGCACAGTTTTTCTCTTGGATTTACTGTATTGAGGTTTACCCTTTTTTCTTTTATGCCATACTAGTGCAATTCTTTTTCCTGAAGTCCTGCACCACTCCCTATGTTTCATAAACCTAGGTAAGTAAAATCCCTGTAAGGTACTTACGTAGATTTACGAACGATAGATCAACGAAGTTTGATGTAGACCGTGCGGGGTCAGAAAGTGACTAGCAATGATTTGTGTGCGTGTGTGTCACATCACAAAGTTTTGGGCAACTCCTGACACGTTGCCACTCAGGTTTTCTTCTTTGACAAAGGTAAATAACTTGTACGAAATGGTGTTCGTAAGAGTCCAAAAAGTTCACGCCAGTTTCGAATGTAGTCGAAGGCAGCAGTCATTAGCTTCGGCGCTAACGGTTTCAGCTCGTATACCGAAATACATCTCGAACAATGCTTCGTCGTGGTCTACGTGTGCTCTGCGAAGCTCCATATTCCCAGCACTGCGTAGTCTAAAGTCCATGCAGGACCTTGCGCAGCGAACTCTGCAAGCGTGTCAATGTTGAATTTAGCCTCGCGCGAAGTCTTTCGGTACCTGTGGCACCTCGGACGCTTCGCTATGCTTTGTGCGTACTCTGCTAAGCTCAAATTCTCAAAGGAGCGCTTCGTCGTGGTCTACGCGCACCTTACGAAGCTCTACGTTCTCAACACTTCGTCTGAAGTTCATGCACGACCTTCGCGAACTCTGTAATTGTTGCACTCACTCTCGCACGAGGTCTCTCGTATGCCATGTTTGAATCTTCTCGCTGTCACGTGCTTCTTTTGAAACGTTTCTTACGAGCTGTTGTGCTTCTTCTGACACCAAGGGTAGATACCCTGGCTGACACTTGTTTGCTTGTTTCACAAAACACAAAACTAACCAAATTTCGTTGATCATGGCGCGGCGCTCCCCACGCCGCTGCAGTATGCAGTAGGGAGTAGATTAGTACGAGTGATCCTGCTCATCTGCCGATGCTCAAATACTCACATATCCTATATATTAAATGGAAAATCGACCGTGGTTCGTTCGTTGGTGGTGGTCGTCGTTTTTTTGTACCTACAGTACTGTAGCACAGATTTGTTGTACATGTGCAGTGGACTAGAGTAGAAAAAGCGGACCACGGGCACAAGAAGGGACACGCACCGCGGGCAATACAAGGGCACCCACCCACGGGCATCTCAAGGCCGCGCACTGAGGTGCTAAGAACACGCGCCTACTCCTCCGCAGCAAACACATTGCTCCGAATCCGCGCACCGCGCGGGCACCTGAACTTGTACATGTGGATTAGTAGTACAGATAGTCTAGTCTACAGTGGATTGCAGATTTGTTTTGTGTATATCCGTAGTCACAGTCTATCTGCAGTAGCTCTGTGCTCTGTAGCATCATTTTCGTACCCTAGCATCCTCCCAGCTTGTTTTCTCGAGTAGGGGTGTCCTTCATAGTCAAAGAATTAAAGCCGCTAAAACGAATATATGGACAGTTGAAGAGCGCTCTTGTACAGATTGTTCTGCAACCAGATCCAGCCGTTCGTAGATACTTCATTGTGATATTGTGGTGCATCAGTAAATCTTCCTCGCAGCTGCTGGCATTTCGAGTGGTTGCTATTCCTCACACCTCGTAGCTAGCTAGCTAGCTAGCTAGAGAAAAATCCGCGCTCCACGCTGACTGTCCATTGACACTACAGTAGCAACAATCAGGCTGTAATGCTGAAGCTTTGGGTGCTAGCAGTGGCATTGCCACGTGCCATGGTGGCTTCGCCGTCTCCTACACCAGCACAGGCTCTCACTGTGACGAGTCCAGTGGACAGTGTCTACGTATACGACGAGGAAAGTGAGTCTTCTTCTTCTTTTTATTTCTATATAACGCATAGCGAAATGGGTAGGAAGGGTGCCCGCCTCTGTCATGGGATGCCCTGAGGAAGCAACTCTGATAGTCTTGAAGAATTGACCACTTTCATGCTTTGATTCGTTCTGCCAACGTAGTGAAAGTGAGCTGGACTACTTCAGCCGCGGCAGTAAGCAGTTGTGGGAAAATTGATGTGGCACTATACCAGGACACTGGCCATGATGACGGCCCTGAGCAGGTGCACTTTCTTGAGCTAGTAACGATAAAAACCCCGCGTTAGACTACTCTTTCTAGGTCACTATATCCTTTGGCTACATATTCAGAGATACCATTGGCAAGTAGGAGTGCTCTTTGCGGGTGCTAACACAAAAGCAACGACGCCTAGAGTGGCCCATTTATCATTGTTCCACGAGTGCTACGTTTTGCTCTGCATGATTTGACGTAGCTTTCAGACCAACAGATTTCTTTTCCTTTTCAAAATTCAGGTAGTCCTCCTGAAAAACGATTTCTTGAACGAGGAGAACGCGCATTTTTACTGGACTCCCGCCACCAGCGGCGTCTCGCCTGGGTTTGGCTTCTCGGTAAGAATGTAAGCATTAGCCGACGACAGCAATCGCATAATGAAATCTGACGGTATTGGCCTTGGCCTAGTGTAACGTGCCCTAATTTGATGCACTTTCTCCTCGTATTGGTGTTCTTGCTGATGTTTGTTTTGTCTTTGTGTGCTTGTGTTGGTTCAAAAGGTGCGCGTGGTGTGTGATGAAGCGGCGATAACGGACTCAACCTATTCGCCCATATTTCAGTTGTCAACCACTCAACTCCCCACAGTCAAGCCTACGCTCTCCCCATCTCCACTGCCTTCACGCACTCCTTTTCCCTCAAGATTGCCCACGCTGTCCCTGAAGCCTTCGCCGCTTCCGACTGATGCGCCCACGCCCTTGCCAATTCCGGCCCCTACGGGGGTGCCCACCCCTGTACCGACCCATGTGCCTGCGCCTGTGCCAACACAGGTTTGTCTCTAACGCTCTATTACATCGTACAACGCGCACCCTTCTTTAATCGAAATCCTTTTTTCCTTCTGAAATTCGTTTCATTTATTTGGTAGCGTAAGTAAAGGTGTGTGAAGGCGAAAAATGCATTTGATTCGTCGTACAGTGCCTCTTCTTCAAGTACTCTCTCTCACATACGTTTACAGGTGCCGATTCCGCAGCCGTCTCCTGCGCCAACACCGCACCCAACGCCGCGGCCTTCCCTGACTCCATCGCTGTTGCCTACGGCACACCCCACGATGCATTTAGCGGCGGTCGGCGGCAGTGCCGGCTGGGCGATCGCTGGCTGGACGGCAGGTGGCCTGGTGTTCCTAGCAGTGGTGGCGTTCTTTGCTGTGGCCTATCGCACGCATCTCGCGGACAAGGTGCACCTGTCGCTTATGTGCACGCTCATGTTTTAGTGCGTCCTTGGCCTGTTTGAACGTTGATCTTTGCTCGCGTTCTCGTCTCGTCTCGTTTCTTTTTTTAGAATAAGCTACTAATCATTTTATTTGCTCTTTTACCATTGTACATGTGTGTCCACTTGCCATTGTTCATGCCAGTGGCGCGCGCTGCGCTCGGGCATTGCTTTACCCCAATCCTATGCTGGTGACGTGTACGAGTCGATGGACCCCGAAGGTATTCTACATGTGTACTCCGATTATTTCTAGCATGTGAAGAGCGGGTCTGACGGGTAGTTTTGAGCTTATTTCTCAAGGCATTCACTTCTTTGCGCACCAGATGATGCACGAAAGTGGAGACCTCTCCTATACTGTTCGAAAGTATTCATTCTGGAAGCTTCTTATACCAATGGTGTCCTCTTCCTTCTATCTTGTCTCTTATCTTGAATCAGGCGGCAGTGAGCACGGAGCTGCCATGACGTCACCCGGTCGTCGAGGCAGTGCTGACAGCACTAGCACCAGCACTAATAGCAGCACTCGAAGGAAAAGCAGCACCAAGTCGCGCGGTGTGCGAGCGCCCTCTCTGACAGATGCTACAAAAAGTCGAAGAAGGTCGTACGCGCCACCAGAACCATCCGATAGTAATGCTGTTAGTCGTGGTGTTGCTGCTGCTGAGCCTACTGTTGACTCAACTACTGATACCTCCTTGACAGCTGCGGATGAAGACGACAGTAGCGTCAGCAATCCATTGCTCAATCGTGCCACTGCCGCCCCAGCATCCCATGCGAATTTGAACACTAAACAAGACGCTGCGACGAGAGGCAGCACTGCAGGATCTGACGAAGAAGGCAGGAGAGCAGCCGCAGCAGCTATGGCGGCCTCGGCTGCAGCAGAAGCAGCAGCGATAGTGACTGGAAGCCCAAAGAAGCGCCCCTCTCTCGCGGGTGCCCTCAAAGACTGGGAAGCTTCGGGCCGCCTTGTAAATGAAGAAGAAGAAAAGGAGGAAGACCATGGCGGTGACAGCGTGAAGGTCGGCAATACCAGTAAATCGGCGGGCGATGACGACAACAACAACAACAACGAGGAAAGTGGCTTGTTTGGAGGAGGAGCTAATGCGCAGTCTTCTAAGGCGCCTGCTAGCATGCGTGCGCAGTCGAAGCAGCGGCGCTTTTCGGCATTGCTAAACAACGCCACGGCCACAAGTGCAAGCGACAGCAGTGATTCTGGCGGAGACTAAGCGTGAAGCAGACCAAGCACGCCCACCGCTTTTCTATTTACCTTACATATCTCAAATCGAATAAGAGGCTATACAAATGAAAGGACACCGCAACATCAATATCAATTCTCCTATAATGTCTGTAAGTGAAGGATCCCAAAATTCTTCAATGGACTAGAAATATGGAAGTAGGCTCGAGATATCTAGAGGGAGAGAATTCCCGATACATCCAACTTTGGCTAATGGCTAATTGCTCCACACACATCCACATCCCGCTCGATTACTTCATATGGGTTTTTACACCACAGGCGCATGCCGCTTATAGTTACTATATTCATATGCGATATGTGGCTGTAACAACTCTGGGATTTAGATACGTAGTCCAAAGCAAAGCAGTTCAAGTCCATCGGCGACAGCATCGCGCTCAGCCTCGGAGCCACACTCAAACTTCAACACAAGCACTTCACCGCCATCGCTGTGGTTCGACTTCACTTCTACTGCTGTGGTGTCGTCATCAGGTAGAGATTGAGGCATCAAAGGAGCTTGCGGCAGTTCAGAGGCTTTAGTTGGAGCATTGCTCTTGTGGACTGCACCTCTTGTAGATGGGCCCTTCAAGGAAGCGTACAAAGCGATTTCGAAGGGTGCCTTGGTAGTAGGTGCTGTATTCGTTTGATTCCCTGTGGTAAAAGAAGACGAATATGGTCCTAGCGGTGGTGGTAACCTCCCTGCTCCTGCTCTTCCTGCTTGCTCTAAGGAGTTCCTCGCCATATTCGCTTGCGCCATCGCGTTCGTGGCAGCTGGACCGCGGCCGAGGCGCTCGACACGCACTACATGTGATAAGGACACGCTGTCGTCAGCTTCAAACCCACTGCCAGGGAGTGTCACTTCATGACTGTCCCCTTTTGAAGAGGCGGACACCGGGGTTGCTGCTCTTCTCCTAGACGCTGCCGCGGCGCGCTCCATGCTCTCGAGCGTAACTATTGCCCAGAAAACCTTCATCTCACCCTTAGTATGATCGTGGTCGTGGTGGTTATTTGGGCGGTGAGCAGCCCTTGGTAAGGATGAAGTTTGGTCGTTAGTGGTCGAAACCCACACGTGTAACGGTTGACGGTCAGTGGAGAACATGAGTGCCGGCGCGTTGTACATGGGTCGACCCTTTAAGCCTTCAGCAAGTTTCCGCGAAGCTTCTTCCACAGGGAACAGAGGTGCTTTCGCGGCCTGATAACGCGCAACCGAACTGGTGCTGCTGCGGTTGCTCCTGGTGCTCCTTGCTCGTGATGAAGACCGCGACACCTTCTCATGATCATCTTGTTGCACCGTGTCCTCGTCCGGAGCATGCGCAGCGAGGGCAGCCTGCACGTTCCCAATGATCCCTGTAGCGACTACTTCTAGACCATGCCGGAGAGCCCGAGCGGCTGCTTTGCGCAGCACATGTAAAGGCAGCGGCAGCGGCGGGTGCCAGGACGGCGCCTGAATAACACGGAATTGTAGAAGTGCACAGATAAGCTTACGAATGAGAGACACAAGCATAGGAAAGGGGAAGAGTTGTGAACTAAGTAGACCAGACGAACGCTATCATAAATTAGATGTTAGACGCAAGGACGCAATACAAAACGTATGGTAGCAAAAATTAACAACACCTGGCACTTCAAAACACAAAGCCAAGATCATACCTTGGGGTTCCACATCGACTTGTTGTTCTCTGAAGTTGGAGGCTGCTGCTGCCCCTGGTTCCCACTTCCTCCTACATCAAGATTCCAGCGTTTGAGCGAGGGCGGGCGCTGCCGTGCAGCAATAGCTAACGCTTCCAGTGCAGCTTTGGCCTCCGCTGCTTGCGCTCCTGGGTTGCTATTGCTGTCATGGAGTAGCAAGTCTCTGACACCGCTCAAATTGCCAATTGCTCCACCAGTGCTCGCAATCCCATGGAAAGCAGCAGACGAAGACGAAGTAGCATTGGAAGCAGCAGTAGCAACAGCAGCAACGGCTGCCTCTATGGCAGAAGTGCCATTAGGCCGCCCCATAGCCGTGCGAGCGTACATGGCACGCAAGCGAGGATCCTCAATGCTGTGCCTTGTGCTCCCGCCGTGCGAACTCATACCATCTTCACTCATGCTATCGATGAGCTTGCTACCGCGAGATAAGATCGTACTGCTGTTCCGACTGTTCCTTTGACTGCCTCTCCGACTATTGCTCCGGCTGTGGTTGAGGCCACCCGAAAGTGTGCCTGACACTCGCAAAGAAGAATGATCTGGTGGCGATTGCAGAGCATCCTTGCCAGAGGTAGGGCCGTGCAGAAGTTGATTCCCTCTCTGCAAAATGCGAGCGGCAATTCCCCCCGCCAGGAAAGAGGCGTCCGCGAGCTGGCGCGCTTGTTTGCGAACGGAGGCCTTGATCGAGGCTTCGTGAGTGAAGTAATTGAACCAGCACGTGCGAGGAGAAATGCCGTGCTGCATGTGCACTCGTTTGACCTGGCAAAGGTGGTGAGACATGTTAAGAGATTGAGAGAGCAGCAGTATATCAAAGTGAGACATTAGTAAAATATCGGTACCAACCAAATGGAAAAGAAAAACATCTGTCTTAATTTTACCTGAGATTCAAGAGCAGGAATAGCTCGCAACGAAGCTTGCACTCGATTAAAAAAGTCTCCTCCTCCTTCGTTATCTTCGTCTTCTTCCTCCTCGTCGCTGTATGCTTCATCCTCATCGTAGTTTTCGTCGTAATCGTTGTGACGGCAGTGCGATGAGCCTGGCTTATGGGAAGCATAACTGAGAAGAGGTTTGAATGAGGCTGGGTTGGGCCATAGAGCTGCCCACGGATGAGCGTCGTCGTCTTCGTTTGATCCCTAATTAAAGTGAGCAATTCCCGTAGAGAGAGAGAGTAACAATAGAACCACAATAAAAGAAGTTTTAAAGTACAGATAATTGATGAGAGGATCAAAAGACGGAAAATGTATGCATACGGCACTACCATAAATGACGGAGCAAAAAGTTAGATGGGTGAATAACTTATTTACGTATTTTAATTGAAAAAAAAAAACACTCACTTTTCCTCCTTTGCTACTAGACGACGTAAAAGAGGCGCGACCAGTAATCCCGTAATGCGATTTATAAGGAGCCATCAAAGGGTCATCCATGAGCGGTGCGTCCTCAAAGCCCAAAGCCTGCGTAAAAGAAGAAGAAGAAGAAAACGAAATATAAGGTGATAGGAGGAAGTTAAGTGTGAAAGAGAATTTAAATTCTTCAAAGTTCGCTTTCGTAAATTCGCACAAGCAGGACACTCCACAGGAAAAATTATAAGACGCGCTTGCAAAGGCTAAAGAAGGTGCTGGTGGCGTTAGTATTTATAGTCCTAGTCTCATCGTACCGGCATCACGAGTTTGTGTGCATTTTCGGGTCGGCAGAGGTCAGCTAACGCCGCTGCTGTTTGCGTCGCTTCGAAAAACTCGAAGCCTGGAGGCGCCTTTTGGGACGATGACGATGAATCACCTTCTTCGTGGGTGTTGTTTTGGTGGCGGTTTGACGTTAAGGCTTTCATTGTGGCTGCATGCACTGAGGTCAAAGGTCTAGGGGGTTGGGGAAGCAACTCGTGCGATTGCTGTTGACTATTGGTGTGGCTCTGCAGCACTGTTCTGAGACGAGCCTCGAGCCTCTGGCGGTCAGCAGCAGCTTCACGGCGTAAGCGAGCAACCTAATATAGTAGTGCACATAATAGGAAAATAAGAGAGACAAAGAGAGAAGAATGGAAATTATATTCTCAAAAGAAATAAAAGATGACAGGCGTAATGCAGGCGAGAATAGAGGTGTGGCATAAGACAACAAGACTTCAAATTAAAACTACATCAGACTACCTCCAATTCAAGTGTGGCGTTCGCCAGCTTCAAATGCGCCACTAAGCCCGATGGATCCGAACCTACAGGGGTGCCCACCCACAATGGCTTGGCGCCAGTATCAACGGCTACCTCGTTAGCACTTTCCATCACATTTGCCCCGTATTTGGCTTTCGGCGAGCTGGGATGCCTAGGAGTGGAGACCCCGCCAAGGTTCTCAACAAAGGCCGGAGACCTTACAGCGCCTGCTTTCACGAATCGATTGGCTGCCATCACCGCATGCACTCCTTTGCGGAAGGTACCTGTTTGGTTGGGGTGTAATCATGGTTTGTAAGAGAGAGATATTCAAGTTCGTGTTAATGAAAGAAAGAAAAATTCAAGATTTGCATGAGTCAATTGCAATGGAAATCGATGCTTCACCTACTCCTTTACGTAACATTACGCTTCACCTACACGTTTACCTCTCGAGTCTTGTTTTTTCTTGTCTATTCTGTTAGCATCGTTGCCATCACCATCACCACCACCACCACCACCTCGCTTTAGTGCTGCGAGGATATCCTCAATGCGACCGCCGTTGTGCGCGTCTAAGAGCTTCGAGAGCGCGTCACGAGTCATGGCCAATTCTTCTGCTAGTTCTAATATATAAGTTAGGGGAAGTAGAGGAGGAAAAGAGAGGAACAGTGAAGAGAACGAGCAAAACCACGAATGAGAAAAGCGGTTGAGTAAAAATAAGGTATTTGAAGAAAGTGCGAGCATAATCGTGATTCTATTCCTTTTTCTTTCTCTTCCCCTGTATTGTGCGCGCCAGCTCTGTACCTTCTTGCTGCGCATTCGGCGATTTGTTTGCGAACAACGACGAAGAGGGCCTTGATGACTCCGCAATCGCAGCAGCGGTGGCACGACGCACTTCTTCGTCCTTTTGCACCTTCAACTCTTGCACTTGTGCAGCTGCTGCTTCCGCCTCCCTCGTTGCTTGATCGCTTTCCATCAAGGCTACTTCTAAAGCTTCACTTTTGGCTCTCTCAGACGCTTGTGCACTCGCTAAGGCTTCTCTCAGGGCCTCTAATTCTGCGCGGAACACTTCAAACCCACCACCTCCGAACACGTCACTGCCCTCCATCGCGTTCAATTGCACCCCTGCGTGTTTCACCACTGATGCTCGGCTCGCAAACTTGAGGGAGTTAACCTATTATAATGCAGCAATTTAGTTAAAGAATGGGACGAGAGAGGGGTGGAGGAAGTAGAAAATAAACGTAGAGTTGGTGTAGGTTGTGACCTTCGTCGTTCGTAAGCATAGAAACAACACGGAGAAACGGAAGGGCGTGTGTGTTGCAGTGAGAAATAATACGTATATATCACTCTCTGAGTGTACCGTTTCTTCCTGGTCAAAGGATGACGGTGACACGCAAGTGACCATCACAGCTAAGGCTCGGCCTCCTAGAGAGTCAGCAAGCAAGTGGGTCAATTTCGAGTTCCGGTACGGAATATGCCCACCACCGCTGCTGCCTCCGGTAGATGGAGACGAAGCAGACGACGACGACGCATTTTGATTGCCTTCGCTCAAGAAAGCCAGGCGAGAGACCACAAGGCCCAGTTGCATTAAACTACGGTTGATTTGCGACGCTTCTTTGAGAATGGCCCCTGTTGCGCCGGTGCGTTTGGCTCGCTCAGACCTGTGGTATGAACACATGTACAGACGCGCAGGCGTACTTAGCAGCATTTATCAGGTAGACAGTACTTTATCAGTGATCAAAATTTGAACGGAAACGATAAGCGCGTTAACAAGGCATGTTTGTATCAATTCATCATTATCAGTACTGTCATTACCCAGCCAAATCGATGAAATTCACGATGGAAGTCCGGAAGCGACCTCCTCCTCCGCTGCCACCGTTTTCGTCGTCTTGGGGGGAGGAAGCCGCCGCTGCTTTGAGGGCACTTTCGGGGGACGCCGCCACGCTCCCGCGGCGAGACAGAAGCACGGTGTGAAAGCGCCGCTGCACTGTGATGCGCACCTAGTAGGTAAGGAAGTGAGGGAGTTAGAGAGAGGGAGCGAAGTGAAAACAGAACAAAAAGAGAGGACTTACTTGGATAAGAAATGGGAAGGAGAAAGAGATAAGTATCAATTGCCATGCATGATTCTGCTCTGAATTCTTCCTGTATTCATGAACATAAACCTGCCTCCTCCCTCAGACCCTTTCTCCTACCACGCAATGCGAACGGGACGAGCTATGATTCATTTCCGTCGCGGCAGCCGTGCGCATCGCCTCGGCATCGTCTAGCAGCACCATTCCCGCAGCAGGAGTGGGCACCACCACGTGCTTTGCCCCCTTCACAAACACCCCTCGCTGCTTGTCTTCCCCAACGCTCAACAAGGGGGGCGCCATTGCTGTTCGTGAAGAGCAAATTCGAACCACAAAAAGAATATTGGAGAGCAACACAAGGGACACATGCGTGTATGGACAGCGATAAGAGAGCACGACGGCAAGCTGATGCAACGAGAAAGCAATGTTCATAGCAGCACATGTGCGGCACACCGTTTCGCTTGGTGCCGGGCGGCGGTTCCCATAGCAGGTCGCTGATTTGCTCGTTGTAGATTTGGACTACCGAAATGCTCACGGTCAGGGCGTCGCCGTTACCACTCGCATGATTCGGTGAAGAAGCAGCAGCGAAGATGTGGTTCATGGCATGGGCTAGAATCCCCTGAGAAGCGGCGTGGTCCCCGAATATAGTATGGGTTTTGCCACTCGCCGTTTGACCGTACGCGAACACGGAAGCGTTGTATCCCGCTAACACCTGCACGAAAAAAAGCCTGAGAGGTTCTTCTAAGCATTCGTACAAGGTGGTTTCAATCTTCAATTAATGAACTTACGAGAATTGAAAAAATATTTGTGGTGCAGCGACCACATCAACTCTCTTATAAAAGGTTAGCACCCTTGTAGTACGCATGTCACTGCTCCGACCCTAAATTGTCCTAAAACCTCTTTTCAGTACCTCGTTCAACAGAGGTGCTACCAAGGTGTCGAACACTTCAGGCGTGGAGTCGTCGGGCCCAAACAAGTGATGCATGAACTGCCATTTGACCAGCCCGCCTTTCGGTGTTTGCTCCACTAAACACGTAGGGCTTTCCTTCATGAATACCTAGTACACGGAGAGTGCCGACGAGTTTTAGACAGATGCGAAATTTAGAGTAAAAAGCTATGGGGTGTCAGCAAAACTGAAAAGGAGACTAGACTGTTTCCTATCCCAATAGCTAAAAGTATCCATGCAAAGCAGTAGCATTTGCTTGAAGCCCTTATAAGCTCGGCTTACTTCGGTCGCGCCTCCTTCTCGTTCAGCTCCAAAAAGCGGCCGCAAGCGAACCGCTACCGTCACACCGCCGTCGTTGTGGCGATGGCCGCCATCACCCAAACTTTTCCTATGCGGGTTGCCGTTCGTCTTTGGCGTGGAATGCGCTTGCAGTGGAGGTTCTGACATCTGAGCTGCAAAGCTTTTCTCGGGGCTGACCATGGGAGAGTTGCCCTGATGAATGCAGAAAGAGTTAAATAGAAGAAGGAAACATAAAAACCTATTAGGCAGGTATCATCTTGTTTGATTTCTTCTGGGTCAACTTCACAAGCTCTATACTATTCGAATACGAGCGTTATAACGCGAGTGCCTGAAAATTTGAGGCAGTCGTTTGTTTAACGACCAAACAAAGGCGAGCATTCATCAAAACATCGCTTCCTTATAAGGATCATGTCCATACTACAGTGAGACACATGCAGATGGTTCTGACATTGTAGAAAATAGTGTAATTATCATTCCTACCGTATTGATGGACGCGCGTCGGCTCATGGACGGCTTGCGAGACAGCGAAGGGCGCCTGGCTGCTGCTGGTGAAGCCTGATTTGGAGGCACATTGCCGCTACTGTTCGCTGCCTTAAGCTGCACAGGCGACTTAGCGATAAGCTTGCTGTCGTTGCTGTCGTTGCCACCATGGATGGCCTTTGGAGTAGGATAAGCGCTCGGCCTAGGGTTGGGTACTAGCTCAGAAACGCCCTGGCTGCTCCGCGGCTCCGAGATGGACGAACGGCGGCCAAAACTCGACATTCGTCGCTGTCCTCTTGGGTTCGACATGATTCTAGCGTTAAGACTACGTTTTATGAAAAAAGTGCCCGATCCACGCCGCTAAATCTTACTAGAACGACGAGCACATGGGCTATTTTCGGGCTGTCCACGTTTCATGCCCATGACGCATGATGAAGCAGGCGGAGGACTTCTTGCGTTTATAAGTGAAGCAAGATTGATGAGGTTGAAACTAACTGAGCCCTTCGATGTGTACGTGCGATTGATCAGCTTCAGGAGGCTTCAATATGTACTACAGACCTGTAGTAGTCTAAGCTTTGCCCCTTTTCCCTTTGCCTTTTG
>Ga0307982_1002798_pt1 | contig 13995 bp, 9 predicted proteins | sample OrgLakmetagen989_FD_201847 | JGI IMG/M metagenome (GOLD analysis project Ga0307982, IMG submission 201847) | Saline water microbial communities from Organic Lake, Antarctica - #989 | ecosystem: Environmental > Aquatic > Non-marine Saline and Alkaline > Saline | place: Antarctica: Organic Lake...
GCTCCCTCCGCGCCTGCCGCTGCTGCTGCCCCCGCGCTTGCTGTCGCTGCCTCCGCAGTCCTCGCCGTCGCCGCCGCTGCCGCCACTGCCGCCACTGCTGTCGTCTTCATCGTCTTCGCGCTCGGCGCGACCCCAGCCTTTCTCGCCGCCGCTGCCCCAGTCTCTGTCGTCTCCGCCGTCGCATCCGCTGTGCCCGCCGCTGCTGCCCTCGCGCTCGCTGCCTCTGCCGCCGCCGCTGCCGCCACCACTGCCGCCACTGCTGTCATCGTCGTCGTCTCCGCGCTCCCTTTCTCGCCACCGCTGCCGTCGCGCTCGCTGTCACTGTCTCCGCAGTTCTCGCCACCGCCGCCGCCCATACCTTTGCGCTGACGCCCATCTAGGCCTTGCTTTTGTTGTCCGCGGCGTCTACACCGGTTGAGCGTCGTGCCGTGCGTAGGGAGCCTAAACGTCTGCAAAATTTTGTAGGCTTCTGCTATTTGCCTTTCATCGTCTAGGTTCAGCTGGGCATGGGATGCAGTGCGGTTCTCTTTGGGGTGCTCAGGGCCCGCTAATACCGCTCTTTGGGTTGCTCCTAAGCTGTCATTCGGGAAGCTTGAGGTAGCGCTTTGCCGTTCATCGCCACGGAGGCCACATAGGACCGTTGTCACCACTTCCATGGGCACTCTGGCCTGTGCACCCGATGAGGCTTGCTTATAGGTTACTTTTAATTCTGTATCAGCCTGTTAGCCTACTAATACTTAAACATGATGGACGATTTTTAATGGTATCATTCAAAGAAAGATATCGGAAATAGGGTCCATGCCTCGGGTGACAGAGAACGGAGGTAAACGGAGGTATTGAATCGTGAAAACTAATCTTTCCTTCATTTGATCATTTGCCTGACTGGATAGGTGCCAATTTCAGTACGCTTGCATATTTTTTACACCACTAAGCACCCTTATTTCGCGTGTGGTAATTCCAAAGCAAACTATCAGAATCCGATAATATCAAAGCTTGGTAGCAAAGGTTCAATTCGTGTCGTCTGATCTTTTGACTTTCATGAGATAACGAAGTATATTTTTCTTAAGTAACATGCATCTCTAGCTAGAATTCTAATTGATTATTTGAAGCGCAGTAGTCTGTGTCTTATTTGCTGTTGCTAGAAAGCTCATAATTTCAAAACATGCAGCATCAAGCGCATAATTACATAATGTACTACTAATCCTAACTACTTACCTGTGTTGGTGTAGTATAGTTGATATATTATACAGTAGCAAAACACATGTAAGAAATTGACGAGATAGATTTTGACCGACGAAATGTCTTTAATTGCAAAACATTTAGTACAAACGAAGCCCTTTTGCGAGTTGTAGACCAAGAGTGATGATTTGAGTATACGAATTGATTTTGCTGAAGAGCTTGTTGCAGCAGTTCATATTCCCAAACCATTTTCGAGGATAAAAAGAATTGAATGATCAAATACTCTAAAGCCAAAACCCAGGCAGTCGTAGCTCTACTAGTGATATTTTTGATTCCATGTTCCACGTATCTCTTCGATCTTTCAGTAGACGTCGGCGAAGAAATTGATTTAACAGGCGATGAAAATTACGCAGATGTATTGACGGACCTTGGAGCACGGATGGCGTATTACCAGTCGTTGAATGTATCCATGGATCCTGAGCAATTAGGAGGTGAAGAAGTTTGGAGGCATGCTGGAGGATACGTCCCATATCTTAATAATTACTCCAACCCTCCGAGAAGAATGCAAGGTATGTCGAGACCAGCAGCTGCGGAGAATGCGCCGACCATTGTCTTCATCCTTGCTGACGACCTCGGGATCAATGACATCAACTTCCACGACGGCTCCACATGGATGGACTTTGCGACACCGCAAATGGATGCGCTAGCCAGCAAGGGCGTTGTTCTTTCAAGGCATTACGTGGGTTGGATATGTGTTCCCACGAGAGGAGCCTTTCTCACAGGGCGCTATCCAATTCGTTTGGGGTATTCTGACATTCCAGTTATACCGGCTGGTAATCTTCCAAAAAACGAGAGCACACTCGGAGATGAACTTCAATTGCTTGGCTATCGGACAGCCATTGTCGGGAAGTGGAGTCTTGGATTTCAAGAGTGGGATTACTATCCAACTTATCGTGGATTTGACACATTTTATGGTTATCTACACGGAGCTGGCCTCGGGTACTATTCGAAAAACAACTCATTAGGCTGGTTTGACTTGCACGAAGACGAAGCTCTGGTGACAGATTCTGAGAGTTTAGAATTACATCTTACAACGCTCTTGCAGTTTAAAGTAGAAGGTATTATTGAAAGACATCCCGTTGACTTTCCGGGCGTGCCCCTTTTCTTATACTATGCCATGCAGAATGTGCGCTTTGGTGGATCAGAAGGGTACGAAGCTCCTCAAGAGTACCTCGACATGTGTTCCATCGGGAGTGGAGATTTTGTTGTCGGCTCATTGAGTGAGGAAGATGCAATGGCGTACTGTGCCTTAGTTGTTATGATGGATGAAGCAGTTGCGAAGACAGTATGTGCTCTCGAGACCGCAGGACTAGGTGAGAATGCCCTTGTAGTTGTGACCAGTGATAACGGAGCATGGAAGAACATTGAAGGTGGCAATTATCCATTCCGCGGCGCAAAGGGCTCAATTACAGATGGAGGCATTCACGTACCGACCTTCATGTATGGTTCCATCATCCCAGAGACTGCTCGAGGCACCTCTTATGATGGCCTCGTGCATATAACGGATTGGTATGTCACATTCTTGAACTTAGCCTCAGGCAACGGATGGGTTGCACCCACAAATGGTGCAGAATTGGACGGTGTTTACATCTTTGATGCTATCATTAAGAACTTAACCTCTCCGCGTACCGAGATCTTTCACAATTACAGTCCGGCAAGTGGCAAAGGGGCAATGCAAATTGATACATTCAAGTACGTAACCGGTGGTACTGCATCGATAACTGACCCAATTTACATGATGGCTCGAGGGTCTTTGGTGCCTATAACGACTTGTAGCGACTCCAAGTCCGCGACGACCAATTCCTCATCCGCACCATCAACACAGCCCAGTGCCTATCCTACTATTAGTCCATCCTCAAATTCTGCTTTCACTCCAGAATCATTCGCAAGTCCAACTTCAAATCCGACTTCACTCCCTGCTGTGGAGCCAGTACTTTCGCACACACCTCTGCCCTCCATCGTTCCCATATTATTCCCGTCTTCAACTACCGCTGTGCCCAGCTCAGCTCCAACGCAACTGCCAATTTCATTGCCCGCGTTGCAAGTTTCACCAATTCCGACTCAGCCATCGTCGACTCTATTATCATCAGCTACGCTTACGCCTACATTGCAGCCTCTAGCGCCGCCAACATCAATCCAGCCTTCCACACAGTCGCCAACGGTGTCACCTGTCGCAACGACAACGCTGTCGCCGACGTCGTCGTCATACATATTGTTGCCGATTCCAAACCACACCCTGCTGCTGCCTACTCCATCACCTACTTTCTTGCGAATGCCTACAACGACGCCGTCGTTAGCATCATCCGATACTTCGCCGCCGATGCCCTCAACGACGCATTTGCTGACCCCATCGCCGACAACGGCATCTCCGGAACAAGTATTGACTCGTCCTCCAAGCTTGTCTCCTTCGTTGCTGCCGTTGACAGCCCCGACAAGTCCGACGACTCCATCACCCACAACAGTATCGGGGCTGGATTCGACACGAATACCCATTACATCGCCCACTTCGGACAATCTTCAGACGCAAAGTCCAACATTACCCCCTTCGCAAACGTCATTACTTCCCACTCATCATCCGACTAAATCCAAGAATAGCTTAGAGAATTCTACATCGTCTGAAAGTACAAGTAGTGATGACCCCCTCCTGACAACGAATGAAATTGATTCCATTTCGCCTGCCTCTGAAGTAACAATTATGTGGGCCACGGCGTCTATTGGAGTAATTGCCGTGTTATTATTTGTGTTCTGGGCATCACAAAAATGGAAACTTCGAGCTGCAGCAGAAAGGCTTGCATGGACGCAATAAATGGACTTTTTACCTCCCATTGGAAATAATTGCTTTCGTATGTTTGAATGGGCTCTTGAACTTCCTCTCTCTTAACAACTCTTTTTCGCCACATCCAAGAGTGATATGTTTACTTCAATCAAATTCGATTAATTTATACTCACAAATACTTAGCAAGGAAACTAACGTAAACATACAGCACGAGGCAAGATTTTGATGAGTCCACCACCAGAAGACGCATGACTAGGCAGAATGCAAGTAATTAAAAAAAATAAAGCTTGGAACGGCTGCGGTATTAGTACTTGCTGATACCTTCCTCTTACATCGGCCTTGCATGATGGAACTTCATTCACGTGTTTCTCTCATGGGCCTCAGCTAAACAAATGTGGCTGAGACGAAGCCTGTCCAATGAGCAGTCCGAATTTAAAATAATCCATGACATTGAAATACATAAAATTAGAAATGTGACTTACAGGTCCTATGGGGGCGTCGTTGTGGCCGTCATCTCGATCCATCTGCCTGGCTATATATGCGCCGCCTATGTTGTTTAGTAATATCCGGGATTGAAATGCGGCATAGAATTCCCCTCGTATCGAAAGGAGCAAATAAATTCAGAAACCACGAAAATAAATTATGAAAATTACATTTGAATATAGTTTAACTTTTTTCCGAATGCATAGAGAGGCAGTAGTGCTACGATGCTTCATCATCGACTGAGTCGACCTTTCGGCAAGGCCGGGAATTTCACTGCCCCAGGGGCTTTTGCAGTTGATTTCTTTTTCCCGCCTCGTGCACCACCTTTTGGGTTGGCACTAGAGCCGTATGGATTCGCTGATGCTGGTTTGGGCGCGCCTGTGCGGCGACCTTTCTCCTTGTTGCCTGCACTCACGGGCTGAGGATTCGCGAGGTTTTCTTTTGCAGCGTACGCAAACTCATCGTCTGCGTAGCGTACCCCATATCCATCAGCGATGTCGATGTCACTGCCGCTTGCATCATCTCCGTCGTCATTATGATCATCACCATCGTTGTCATCATTGTCAGCAACGTTGAAGCCTTCAGCATGGGCCTCAAAAGGTGTGCCTCCCTGGGATTCTTCACCTCCAACAAGGTCCAGAGAAGAAGCCCCCTGTGCCGCTGCCTGCTGCTGCCGTTGCCGCCGCCGAGCTAAGAAATCCGCCGTGGACTGGATCGACGAGGAAGCCCCATAACCACCACCATTTCCACCGTTATCACGCGACAATGCAGAGTCAGTATGCCCGTCGCCCTCCCTCTGCCGGTCTCTTCCCTGTTTCTGGCCATCAAACTCTAGCGGGGCTGGCATGAGCCCACTATTCCCACCACCTCCACCGCCAAAAGAATTATTAGGTTTACTACTGTAGTATTCGTTGGATTGTTGTGGAGGCACTGAGCCAGCGGCGAGGGCATAGCTACGGCGAAGGATTTCATTCTGTGCGACGTCCTCGTCGTCGTCGTCGAGATCGTATTCCGATCGATTCGCCATGGCCTCGGCTCTTCTCGCTAAATGCGCTGCTACTTCTGCGTCTACGCCACTCTCTTCGTGAGCTGCAGCAGCAGACGTTGGCGATTGTGAACTCATGAGGCCTTTTCCTTGCTCTGTCATTGATGTTGAAGAAGTGTACGATGACTTGTTTCGTGAAGACGATGAAGCTAAAGCTGCCCGTTGAGGACTCGACTTCTCAGTTCCTGTTCCATGCTCTTGTGCTGCAGGGCGCGGTGAAGATGCGCTTCGAAAACGGCCTCGAGGAGTAGTCGTGCCAGTGAGCTGCACGTGTTGTGCTGTCGGCAAATTGCCACCGCTATTCATTGCAGAAGCGTGGCCACCTGCACTACTGCTAGAGGACGATGAAGCCAAGCTATCTTGGTGGGCATTGTATAAAGGGTAGGGGTTTGAAGCTCCTCCTGCTCCTGGCGATGCTCCCGTTCCCGTGTTATATGACGACGAAAAGTTACTAGCTCCAGTAACACTGCTGCTGCTGCTGCAATGCGCACCGCTGCTGCTGGCCCCATTCCCACCGTTGCCACTGTTAAGATTGCTGTTGCTCTGGTAGCTGTGCGCACTGAACTCGCTTCGTCGCGCGGCTTCGCTGGCTGCGTCGCGCTCGTGTCGCGCGGCCTCGGCGTCTCGGGTGGCTTGCTTCAGGGCTTCGCGCTGGGTGGCCAGCCGCTTTTCCAGGTCACGAGTGGCGTCTTTCGCGGACTCGAGTTCGGCGAGCACGCTGTCGTTGTCCCGTCTATATACAACAGGAAGATAAATCGAAAGAGTTGAGGGATGGGATGAAAAAACAAGGAAAATTATGAGTTAGCTGGAGAGAAAGTAGTAAGGAAGATAAAAAAGAAGGGAAAAGTAGTCTTCATGCGCATCGCAATTGCACCCATTAGCCATATACGATCCAATACCCCTCAGAATTATCCAAATCGTTTCCTTTTTTGTCACACCGTTTCGCTTCGAGTTTCGCTTTGAGTTCGGAGGTTTCGGCGGCGGCGTCGTAGGCGGCTCGCCTCAGCCGCTCGGACTCGTCTCGAGCCGCGGTGAGTTGCGCTCGGGCTTTGCTGCCGGACGCTTCCACCTATTGAGGGAAAGAGGGGGCAGCGTTGGGGAGGCCAGCTTAAGTAAGCAATCACGAACAAACGATAGAGCAAAGAAGTCGAAAACGACGTGGAAATGTTGCAGCACTTTCAAACGAAAAGAAGACCAAACTCTCCTCAATACTCCTCTGAAGACAATCGCTGTAGAATGAGCATCATCAACAACCCTAACAGGTACCTCTTCTTCGAGGTTGGCCATTTGAACACGCCATGCTTCTGAATCCTGCCGCGCTCGCTCGCGTTCGTTCTTCGCGGCTTCTTCCTGCGACTTGAGCTGAGCTTTCAAACCCGAAAGGGCTGAGGCATGACTGCTGGCCATCGCCGCTACCTTGCTTTCAAAGGTATCCTTTTCTTCCTTTAAATCTTCCAACTACGTGGCCGTAATACACACACACACGCACGCCGACAGGCAAATAAGACAAAGAGTGCGTTGCGAAGGTGTCAACAAGTACTCAGTGCGTGACGAATACTAAAATGTAGCAGACAGAACGGGAGATCGTCATTAAACAAGTAGCTCTTTACGTCACCTAAAGCACTCATGCTCGCCATGAAAGACCACAACATCATCAATCACAGTGCTCCCACACAGCCCTTTTGTACTATTCGCCCACCAGGTCTTCTGCGGCTTCGGCTCGTCGCCTCAGAGACTCGATGGTGTGCCTCGCGGCCTTCGCTTCCCCCTGTATGTCCCGCTCCAGGGTGCCCCCTCGCTCCTCGGCAGACGCCGCCAACTGCCGGCACCGCTCCGCCTCCTGCTCCACCTAATATGATGTTTACACATGTAAATATAAATGTGTGTACGTAAAAAGAAATGAGTATGAGGCCATGGTGCCCCAGTGCATAACAGCATTTGCAATAGTCTATCTTGAAAACACGTACTTCTCGCAGGCGCTGCGTGATCCTCCTGGTTTCTTGCTGGGCTCGCTCGGCTTCTTGAATCGCCAATTTCACGCCCGCTTCGGCCTCTTGGCTCTGCTGTTCGGCGGTGCGTTTGGCTGCCGAGGCTTCTCGCGCTGCCTGTATGTGAGAATGTGCAGTGATATGACGAGAATGACTTCAGACGCAAGGTTCAGGCACAAATGCAAAGAAATGTTGAGGTGTTTGTCAAAAAACAGCAGCCATAAGTTAAAAATCTAAGATTAAGTCATAAGAACTCTCCGTTGGTGAAGCCGTAATTGATGCTCTAATGTAACCAAACATGCTGAAGTCCAACGAGGTAACCAACCTGCAGAGCGGCTCCCAATTGGCTCGCAGCTCCTGCGGCTTCTTCGCCCTTGGCCTGCGCGCGTGCTTCGGCATGCTGCAACGACGACTCCAGCTCCTAAGTAATTGGTACGATGCAAGAAATACTAGATTCAAAAAAATATCCAATGAATATAATCCATCGGCGACCGTATTAAAAAAAAAAGTCTAAGAATAAAGTCAAGCAAAGCGAAATCCTTAATTGTCATCTACAAAGAGTCCAGGAATTACAGACAGCGAACGAGCCATAGCGAGCGTAATCATCACCTGTGACTTTTCAATCCATTTTTCTGCTTCGGTAGTAAGCGCCACGCGCATTTCTTCCATTTGGCTCTTCAAGCTTCCCACTTGCTGCGTGGCGTCATAGGCGAGCGCCTCCGCCGTCTTCTTGGACCCTTCCGCTGCCTCCAGGGCCCCACTCAAACGGCGGCACTCGGCCGCAGACGCCTCTAGCTGCTCTTGCAAGACTTGGGTGTGGTGCACGCTCGATTTGCGCGATGCTTTCACTTCGGCTTCTGCGGTGGCGCACTCCACGCGCAGCTTCGAGATTTCTGCGTCGTGTTCAGCTTTGATATCCACAGCAGCGCGCTCACTGACCCGCAACTCCTCGAGAACCTACGGTTTTTGATTCGTTAGGACGACATAATGGGATGATTGGCAACAAAAGGTTGGGCTTATTTGAGAACACGCCATCGATTAACAAAATCGCTTGGAAGCAACAACAGGCACGAGGAAGTTCATCGTTTAAAGATGAAGCACAAGCAGACGTTTCTGCCTTCTTGGTTGATCGTCTATTACCTCGGCACGCTCTTTCTTCGCCTCTTCTAGGGACCGCGTTAAGCTCAGCACTTGCTTCTCGGCTCGCCTGCCTTCGCTCCGAGCTTCTTCGGCGGAGTTGGTGGCGGCGTGCAATTCCGCCTGTGGAAATAAGCATAAAGACACAAACGCGAGTGTACGCACACATGAAGCTGTAGACGAAGTTTTTCACCACAAGAAAAAGGCAACGAAGTTTAAAACTACGGAGCAGCCAATGACGAGAGTGGACACACGCGCAGAAAGTTCAAGGTGAGTTGCCCTAATGTAAAGCACATTTAGTACCTGAGCAGCGGAGAGCTCGTGCAAGGCATCGCGCTTGTCGCTTTCGAGAACACTGCACTTGCGCACTACCTGTGCACGACCGCAATAAAAGTTGCACACAAAATGGGTTGTGTGAATAAATGTCCATGATCTTGCGCTAAGCTCAACCCAAATTTAATGCAACGCCTACTGATTATAGCTTGGCTTTGTTTATCAACCAATGAGTTCGTAAGCCTATGGGTCAACACACGAATTGACGTACCGCGTCATGCTCGCGCTGCAAGCGCTGCCGCTCGTTGGAGTAGGCTTCGGCCATACTGCGCTCCGAGGACTTGGCGCTTTGCTCCATTTGCGCGACCAGCTGGCTCAAACGGTCGCTTTCGGCGGTGGCCGCGGTGGTTTCCGCTCGCGAAGCGGTCAATTCGTCCAAGCGCTTTTCGAGTTCCGCCTATTACGATGATGGAAACAATAGAAAGATATGGAAACAAAAACAACAGAAATGTACACGAACGAAATGCTTCCGGGTGATGCACATATATTTAACATCTTTTAATGAATGTTGCAGCAGCCTCGCGACATCGTCAATCGCTCATCGGAATACCTCCTACGATCTAACCACACTACATTACATAGTTCACCTATACCTGCAGTTGGTTAACGAGCGAGGCCAATTGGGTCTCCGAAGACGCCGCCCCCGACCGCAGTGCTTCCACCTCGTCTTTCGCAGCTTTGGCTACGCTTTTGGCCTCTTCGGCCAGAGTGGTTGCAGCAGCGGCTGCGGCCTGTTCCCGGCCGCGCGCGTCGGCAGTCTTGGCCTCGGCCTGCCGCTGGGCTTCCCGAGCTTGCTCCAGGTCAACGGCTAATTGGTCGCGCTCGCGGATGGCGGCGTTGGTGGCGCGGGTGGCCTCGTCGTGGGCTGCGGTGGCGCTGTCGTACTGCGAGACATTGAAGATTGAGGCGTTTAAAAATTAGGTTATTCTGCTCGTTGGAAAAATAGCGAGTAGATGTTTTTGAAAATAGAGATGCTTGAGGATTGGACTCGAACAAGATTAAGACTGTAAGCCTTTTCAACACAGTTTATCATATCAATCCAAGCACATTATCCTCTTCTTCATCATTCCAACCTGATCGCGCAAAGAATCCGTCTCCGCCAACGCGGCTTCTAATTCCTCGCGCAAGAGGGCTGCCGCTTCCTGCTTCTTGACACCGTCTGCTTTCAAGGCCTGCACCTTCTGTTCGGCCACGCTCTTGCTGTGCTTTAGGGCGTTGCCCTGCTCTCGCGCCTTCTCGAGCTCGCTGCTCAGCCAGGAGACTTTCTCGTCGAGCCGTTCGCGCTGCTCTCTCTCTTCGCTGAGGCTGGCGGCAGACGCGTTGGCCACTTGCCGCAAACTCACCACCTGTGGGGGGGGGGAGTTTCCCAAGGAGGAGGACAACAAAAGTAAGAGGCGGTGGGGCGATAACCACACGATGAGATCAAATAGGGACTGCACATCCTCAATAATCTTGTGATACTCCGTCACTAAGCATCTCTCAATACAAACATTTGAAAAGCTTGCTATTAGAACAGTCAGCGCTACCGCTCCTCCTCCTGGTCTCACCTGCTCAGGGGTCTCAACCCCCTCGAGTCGCAGTGCATCGAGCTGTTGCTCGGCTGCGAGCGCCCTCGCATTGGCCTCCTCTATAGCTTCCTGAGCAGCTGCGTAAGCGTGTGCATGACTGGACGCAGCTTCCGATGCTTCCGCTTGAACTTCTGCTAGAGAGGCTTGACTCGCAGAGGCTGCAGCGTTCAACTGAGCAGAGGTTTGATGGGCTTCCTCTAGCTCCGCCTGAGAACAATACACGTGCACACAGAAAGGCATGAGTGAATGCGACTGGAATGCCTGCGTAGTCTACTTGTTCAGAGTTTCATGCATCTAATTGAAAGGTGCGCCTTTGTGTCGCTCATAAAAGCTGAATTTGCATAATTTGACACACAATTCCTAATTTAAAGACGAAAACCAGGAAGGTGGATAGTACATATCTCACAAGCAGTCCCGAAAATTTGTAGTTATAGCACTAACCTTCAAGTTTTTAGCATCTTCCATCACATTCGCGAAATGTCGAGCCAGCTCGCTGCGTTCTGTCTCTGCCGCTTCCGCTCGTGCTTTTAAATCGTTGAATGCCTAGCAAGGTTCACAGTGGAATAGGCCAAAATGAAAAGCAAAGTGCAAGCGAAGCATCACTGATTTTTGCTCGTGTTTCACTAGCTTCTCTTGATAATGGCAAGTTATGAGAGCTTGAAAGTAATATAAGACTGAATGGGTCTCGCATTACCTCTTGAGAATTGCGCCGTTGCTGCTCGAGCTCCTGTTGTGCTCGGCCTAAGCTCATGTTCAGCTCTTGGTTGGTTTCCGCGAGCATCGTCGCCACTTTGGCTTCTCCTGAAAGGCGCTTGGTGTCTACTTCGAGAGTTTCTGCGCGCTCTCGCCACTGCCGAGCTTCTTTCTCAGCCTGCGTGCGACTTTCGTTTGCTTTCGCTGCTGCTGCACGTTCATTGTCGCGTTCCTTGCGCAGTCCCTTCGCTGCATCCTGTGCCTTGGCACAAGCAGCAGTAGACTTGGCTAGCGCACGTTCTTTCTCAGCAAGGTCGTGCTTCAATTTACGCCGGTCAGCTCGCAAGCTTTCGAGTTCTTTCAGTTTCGTTCGCCACACTTCCACTGAGCCCGTTTCGTTTTGCATTGCCGTCACGAATGACCCCAGTTGGCTGAACACTTGCTGTCTCTGGGAAAGCGCTTCAATTAAGTTATCATGCCCCTGTGCTGTGCCGATTGATCCACCATTATCAGTTTCAAGGCTGGTAATTGAGTCCATTCCAAGGGATGAAGCAGGCGCCTGCCCGTGATATTCTGCTGCCGGTGGTGGCATCGTCAATGGGCTAGGCACCAGGTCAAGGTCAGCGTCAAGGCCAGAATCATCCGCCATCAACGTAACACTTAGGCAGAAAGTAATTATGGAAGGATATGCTCGGTACTGAGATTTCTACTGCATGGAGTAACAAGCTCCTCGGCACTACGACTAGCTTTAGCAACTATAAGTCAGTCTACTTCTTCATGTCGTCTTCATGCAACTAAACAACTAAACTCGTTCAGTAACGGTCCAGCAGAATATCCGGGTGAGAATTTTCTCTTGGGGCTGCAAGTCGTACGTTGCCAAGTGGTTGCGTTACAAAGGGGATAAGATGCGGCAGGTTTTTTATTAGCCGGGTAGCACATCGATTCAAATATCGTTTCAACTTGTGCTCTGATTGGCTGTTGAACCGCTATATCGATTCAAATATCGTTTCAACTCTGGCTTTGATTGGCTATTGAATCGATATAGCGGCTCAAACGCTTTGATCCAGACGTCCGAAAGAAAATGTTAGCTAACATCAACGTCGTAACTAGTTAGGCTCAACCTCATCATTCACGCTTCAACAAGAGCTCTCAGCGCGCAAGCATCTTTCATAGTACACCTTAGAGGCACACCATCGTTATTTATCGGTTTGGATCGACACTAGTCGAACTACGGCTTTATTTCGTCTCGTCAATCGGATGAAGTTTATGACACACATCTAGGTCCAAAAGGAAGCCTCAGAAAGCTTTCTCTGCATTTCAGGTCCAAAAAGTAATAGCGAACAAAGTCTTCAATGAAGTAATTTGATCCCTTCGTTCGCCCTGAGCCTCACTGCTCTCAAAATTCTCATCTTGGCACTTCACAATATTGCACAGCACAAGCCTATTGAGAACAAGCCTTGAGGGTCGATAAGCGCGTCGAGCTCCACGATTTCAAGCCCAAGAGCATTGACTAATTAGTCAACGCAATATTACTTTGTTGCTGAGCACTAGAGGTTTTCTACGTTTCTTTTATATTGAATCAATACTACAACATTGGATCGTTGAGTCTTCCGAGTGACATACGCAGCGACGGAATTGCCAGCACTCTGGTCCGCACTACTCTAAACTCGATACCTGAACATCGGAGGTATTTTGCTAGCCATTTTTGATCAAATTATTTTCAATGTGCTGGTGTCAATGTTACAGCGGATGCTGTCTCTGATGCGATTTTTTAAATTTAATAGTGCCACCAACTTGAAGGCTACTTGTTGGTGAGCGGATTGCTGAGGGCTCAAATATTTTGCGAAGCCGCACCTGCGTGCGCCACAATTAATGAAAAAAAAGCTACAGGTCCACATTTCGTCTCTCCATATTAAGTGGTCAATCCTGGGGCAGGCTGAAGTCGACAAAACAGTGCCATCTTAAACTCGATGAGATGATAAGATGTGCGTGCGAGCTCGTAGAAATTTCAAATGAGTTGCACTCAGCGGCTCGATAGCGAGATCAGAGATGGACACTGTGGAATACGTATTATTGTGCAAATGCATTCATAATATCTGGCCTGTATATAAAGAGTTGTGAAATCACCTAATTTATCTCACTGCTGCATTGAACATGTTGCCCTGTAAGAAGAAAGAGAGAAAGATAGTAAATGGAGAGCACCGTGAAGTGAAAAAGCACAAGAGGAATAGTGACAGAGACCACAATCATTCAGTCTTCTTCTTGAAGGGTAGACCGGTTTTAACGGATAACGCAACTCCCCACTGCACTTTTTTTCTGAGCCCCCCCCCCGAGGGAGACTAGATTTAGTTACAAACAGGCAGGGTGCACTCTAATCGGCGTCTACAGAGCCCCCCGAATCGGACTGGAAGCCTGGCTCGGGGTTGATATAACTCTCATAAGCGGCCTCTTCGTCAGTTTTTTTCTGAGCCCCCCGGAGAGTCCCCCGGGCCGGACTGGAAGCCTGGCTCGGGGTTTATATAACTTTCGTAAGCGGCCTCTTCGCCGTAGTCGTTGCGAGCACGGCGGTGTTGGCTTTTTTTCTGAGCCCCCCCGGGGTTTTTTTTGGCTTTTAGAAACTAACAGAAAAGGTGCCATTTTTTTCTAAATTCGAAATCGCCTACTCCAGGGGCACCAATCAAGAACAAGAACTAAGCTGGAAATCGGGCCCGCTTATCAATGAGTACGCCTTCC
>Ga0307982_1002800_pt1 | contig 13982 bp, 10 predicted proteins | sample OrgLakmetagen989_FD_201847 | JGI IMG/M metagenome (GOLD analysis project Ga0307982, IMG submission 201847) | Saline water microbial communities from Organic Lake, Antarctica - #989 | ecosystem: Environmental > Aquatic > Non-marine Saline and Alkaline > Saline | place: Antarctica: Organic Lake...
TTTCAAGCGATTGCTCAAGTTTTATGATGCCTGCTACATCCTCGAGTGCAAAATTCCTTCGGGGACGGTGCTCCCTGCTCGCCGCTGTCTTCGTCGCAAGGTCAATATGCAAATGCCTTTCCCTATGTTTGAGACCAGATAATTCCCTTGAGAGTTTCTTCAAGCTGACTGCATGCCGAAACCTTTTTGATCTGCTCCACGGCTTTACTCCGATGTCGTCCTCTTCACTAGTCAACTCGCGTGCTTCCGGAGTAAGGTCATGACAATTCGACATATTTTCATCTCCAGGAGAGCCGCCAAATGTCTCAAGCGCTGTATCTATGTCATAATTTCTTTCTTCAGATAAAATTTTGTCAGCATACCCACTGCTGCTCACGAATACACTGTGTTCAGCGATACCAGAATCTCCCCTTCCATCTGAATCATTAGCCAAATCTTTTTTAGTGGCGCAAGCGTGCTCTTCGTCAGAAATCATTTCAGTGAATGCAATGGCCGAGCTTAAACCAAATACTTCTTTAGTAAGTCCACGAGCAGGAGCCCTGAGATGAATATCTAAAATTTTCATGAGACAGTCGATGTCTGCTTCCGATATTTCCTACCGGAACAAGAAGTTAGAACTGAGCTCGACTAAATCACGAAAGAAAATCTACAATGGTCTTACTTCATTCGAGTCGATGCAATTGCCATTATGAAGATTGAAGTCATTGCTTCCATTTTGTTGATTATCTTCGACTTCTAACTCTTTAGCCCGAAATTCAGCTATGTAATTACTGATAGCACTATCAACCGCTTCCATTTCTGCCCAAACTCTGGCTGCAGTAGCCTGTGTGATCTCGTTCTCAGGATCAGGTGCTTCTAAGCATGCGTCCATCTCTGCTTCCAGGGCAGCTCTGCGTGCCTCTAAGGATTCTAGAGTTGAAGTATCATTTTGTGTTACTGTACCTTCGACAGCAGCTGCAGCCGCCACAGCAGACAACACGTTAGCAATCACACTCGGATCGTGTAATGTGGAGCGGCGTCGCTGCAGTTTCGCCCTTAGCTCCTCAGACGCTCCAGAAAAGCGACCATCAGCTCCTGTGACCGTCTTTTTGGGTGTGGTTCCAGCCTCCTCGTTGCCTTCTTTCGTCTCAATTTCACGAAAAGTTTCTCTGCTTCGGTCATTCATTGCCCCTTCGTTTGCCATTCTTTCTCTTTCGCCGTCTACTATCCGACCTGCACCAGCGAGATTTCGAGCTACACCAATCTGTTCATAACACTGGGCCGGCACTTTACCTGTTTTTGGAGCTAGCAAATGAATTGCTTAGATACTTCTGTTCCATAAGCGAATGCTAAGCTTTGGAAGTAATAAGTCTAGTATTCGTGAATTGCTCATGGCATGCTAAAATCTGCAAATGTATTGTTGCGACAAAATAGCGGGCTCACTAGCATTGTCTTCACGACAAAAGGTGGAAGGGTGTGATTGTGAGAGCGTGAGAGCGCCATCTTCGTGCGCTGCTGTGTATAAACGACTTCTGCACTTTTCGTACACTGTACTATACAGTAGTATTGTAGTGTGTACAGCTTCTCCCTGTAGCCTGTAACCACGCAACCGCACAAACTCACACACTCACCTCGCCACCTCGCAGTCATTCATTTTCCCCGTACACTAGCTAGTGCCCTATCGGTAATCGGTATGAACGGGGGAGAAGGTGCGTGAAGAGTGAATTCAAACGAACGAACTCTCGCTGTGTATTCCATAAGAAACTCAGACACCTTACATTCGTTGCTTATTGCACTTGAAACAAGACGCACGCTAGGCGAACTTTGTTGTGTGGCATCCCACACACAGTTAATCTCCAGGGCGAGACTCGTGCTGACGACTACCACCACCTCCATCAGCACGGCGCTGGCCAAAAGACGAGAAGTCGCCATCTTGGCGCTCGTAACCGCCACCGCCGAAGTGATCACTCTCTTTACGACGACAGACAGCCATTGCAAGAAGAAAAAAAACGAAACGGTAAATCTCGTCCACGCGACTGGGCTGTCCTCCACTTCCTGGGGATCACTAAGTTACAGAAAAACTAGCGATTAGCCACGTTAGTGTTGTAATTGATTTGTTCTGACTACTGAAGTGACACGAGACACTGTACTTATGTACGAGGTCGTCTGAAATACGTGCGTAAGTGTTGGTATTTGCAATAGGCAGCGGAACTTGATAGTAATGGTTACCAGAAGCTATATTTTAGAGCGAACTTTCGATTGGGTATAGCCACTGAATTAGCTCGCACTCCATCTCCATGGCGCAGTCGATCGTGAACACTCTGGAAGCAGCAGGATCAATTATTGATTTATCGTAATTTAGCCCGATTTCTATTAAAGCTCAATTTAAAGCCAAATGAATGAGTCTTCATAAAAACTATCACCAGGAAGTGAATAATCCCAGCATGGCTTCACTTCTGAGATAACTTATACATTTATGTGCCAAATTCAGCGCTAATTACACTAAATTGATGAAGCACTCTCCCATCCTTCCTCCCTTCTATATGCCATATAGGCTAAGTTTGAGCATAATCTTAGCATTGAATTTAGCATTCCTTTGGAATTGCAATTTGACGCCATATCCAGGGCTCTTTCAGCAGAACTAAACGCCCCGCCTCCCTCCATCCCTCCCTCCTACGCTCCTTCGCTCCTTCGCTTCCTCTCTCTCTCTCTCTCTCTTTTTCTCCTTCTTCAATGATCAACGCCATTGTAGTTTATGTTGGTCTGGTTTTCATGAGGCATGCTTTAGGTGGAAAATTTGCATTGAATTTGGCACTGACTTCCATTTTCATAGTCTGAACTTACCCTAAGTATGAGTCTTCTCACGGAAATTTTTATCTTCACACCTCGCGGACCTGGGACGTGACGCACGAAAGAGCAGTCAGTCCCGCCGACTTGTTCGGAGGAAAGACGCCAGTTGGAGCCTTATTTGGCCTTCTGGAGCAAATTTGCTAGCGCATATGCAGCACATGCACTTCTTTTTGTGCCTCTATGACTACTGTATACTTGTTTTTCGTTGTTATTGGGAGAGTATTAAATAGACTAGACACATGCGCGTACGCTTCTGCTCGCTGCTTTAAACTTGTATCTGCCAATGTGGTTCCTACTTATTAAATTCATACCCGTGCTTTACACATATAAATTATGAACAAGGTGCATAATCACTAGTGGATGTGGCAATCACATATATCACCCAAATTTGGACGAGTTATAGTGCTTTACTTTCTCAGCTATAGTATGCATCCTCTTCTTGTGCAAATGATGCGACTCTCTCAAAGATGGTCCTAGAACTGATGGGCAATAAAATTGAAAAAAATATCCTTGCATTTTTCTATGTTTATGAATTCGTGGTAAACATTCATTCATTTGAGACCGGACGTCGTACAAGCTTGCGAGGTAGGTTCGAAACTACGTCTCCACTGCCGTTAAGAAGGACGCTTACGGTTCCATCATCATGTTCGTACTCGACTACTCCAGACTCCCTTGATTAGCAAGGGGGCAAGAAAAAAAAAGCAAATGCGGGTCAAATGAAAAGATTTATTCATGTCAGCAGACATGCATTTCAAGAGGAGCACATCATTTCTATACTTGTGGCCTTCTCAACAATTAAGAAGTAACATAATTTAAAAGAAGAATAAATGACTTACCAGGTTTTCCCACCAAAAAAATTGCACTCTACGGCGGTCCCAATCTTGAATGTTGAGGCAGGGGTTGGCACATAAGCTTCCGAAGGGTGTACAGCGAGAACTTCTCGGCTGTTTGAATACGACCCAAGGCCATTTAGCACGTTCACCGCTTCATGCACTTCATTGCCTACTTCTCTTCCAAATTTATCACCCATAACATCATGGTCGGGCTCTTCCGTTGCCATTTCATCGTCGTCATCGTCAGGCTGCACGAGAAACGACCCAGCAGGTGCATCAAAATCGACCGTGCGTCGCGCAGCCACTACACCATGCCGCTTTCGCCGCTTTCTTGCTCGATGCTTCGTTGAAGCTCTAGAACTGGTTGCCGCCTCTACGGGGCCTCCACGCGCATTGTACCTTTGATCTTCGCCTTCATCCGATTCAGCGTCTGCCCTGGCCTCTTTGAATGAATCCCCGATATCTTCGTCAACTTCGTGGACTTCTCCGTCCTCATCGATAAATCGGTCGTCATCATCGCTACCTTCTGAGCCATCTTCGCTGATGCGACTGTGCCGACGGCGTCGGCCACCGCGAGTGCTTGTGGCGCCCGCAAGCCGTATAGGTGGACGGGTAGCGTGGGTGGCCTTGGTCTTCTTCGCAAAGCTCACAATAACCTCGTCACCTTCAAGTGCCGTCACGTTGCCTGGCCTGGTCTTGATTTTTTTGCCTGATTCGAGCCTTACACCGATCCACCCTTTGTCAATCACATCGGTTACTACTCCCACACCATGGCTTGTTTGCACCCGTTTCTTAAGCAGAGAAAATGACCAGTTCTTGGGCATGCCTGGGTCACCCGCCCGCTGAGCCGGAAGCGGTAGCGCAAATCCACTCGCAGTTTGAAGACCTGCCGACGCCTCCTGCAGTGCCTGCACATCTGCTGCTGTCGTCTGCACCGCAGCTGCTGCATAGGTACTACCTGCACTCTTGGTTTCATGGCCACGCGCCGCCGAAGTGCTCGTAGCCGCCGCCGCTGCGGCGGCGGTACTAGCAGCTATTGCAGCCGCAGTATCAACAGTATAATCCCAGAGCGTAGAGAGACGCATGCGATACCTGCCACCGCTGGCCGTCTCCACCACAACCCAGCCCTTGCCACTTGAAGCTGCCACCCGACCAGGACCCGACGTAGTCTGCACTGCACGACCTACCATACTCTTTGCTTGGCTTCCTTGCCCACATGCGCCGCATCGCCGCGCAAACTGCCCGTTGAGGAAGCCGCACAGCTCGCATGCCCACTCGCGTAGGCCTGGTTCAGCACCTGGGGCTAAATAGCCTGGGCCAGCACCGCGCGGTGTCTTGGCACTGCTGCCACCACCACCGCTGATACTGACACCGCGGCGCCCGCTTCTACTTCTGCCAAACGACAGGCTCTCTTTAGCGTCAACCTTTCGGCTGCTGCTACTTGGTGGATGGAAAATATTTGGTCCCCAAACTGCCGCTTGGTCAGCTGCAAGCGTTGCTTGTTCCACTGCGGCCTTCCAAGCTTCCGCTGCTGGAACCGCACCTTCAGGCAGCGGCATTTTGATGCGATAAGGCGGCTCGGATACGGGCGCTACAGCAAGCAGACAGTTAATGCGCGCTTTTTCAATGGCACCATTTGCCAGCTCCAGTACCAAACGGCCACCACGATCAACTGCTACTGCTACGCCGCAAACATGCCCAGTGCACCAGATGCGACGGCCCACGAGCTCTGCCAACTCAGCAGGGCTCCAGGACCCCGTGCTGCTGCCTCCAAGCCCATTTGCACCACCAACCACGAAGCCACTTGGGCCACTGAAACTGCCGTCGGTATCTTGGTCACCAAACCGTGCAAGCCGCCTTGCAGCACGAAGCTGTCGGTGGAAGGCCGTTGCGTTACGGCAAGCAGGGCAAGCTGTGGTAGTGGCAGTAAGAGCGGGGCCGCCTTCGGTTAAGGATGCATGTGCGACCTCGGCTGCCGCAGCAGCATGAGCCACATGAGATTCGAGGCAGGTGCGGTGAAAAAGGCGCCGGCAGCATACTGTTTCGAGCACTGCATCTTCATCAACGGCCTCCTCGTCCTCGCTGCTTACAGTATCAGCGGTGGGTGCGCGTGCCACTGCTTCCAGACACACGGGACAGAGTCCTGCTGCACTCGCTGCAATGGCTGCCTTTGCTTCAGTATCCGCTGCCTCAGCCGCCGCAGAAGTAGCGCGGTTGCTCTCGGTGCGGCTCAAGACGCGTGTGCTGCTGCTCACTCTCGAAGAAGTTCGCAATGCGCCCTTTAATGGCCTACCACGGCTTCTATCGCCATAATCAACTAGTTCTTCGTATTCTTCGTATTCTTCTTCCTCGACATCTTCGTCACTCCAGCCTCCTCGGAGCATCTCATTGCCAAGTCTCTTGTCGCCGCGACTTCGTGCAAAGGCACGGAGCGCTGCTTCGGCATCAGCCAGCGATGAGAATACACCAGGCAATGGAATTTCCACTGGATTGGTAGTTGGACTTGCTATAGCTGGAGGACAATAGTAGGCTATCCAGGTAAGCTCACCATCTCGCGAGGCAACAACGCGCCCGTAAGGAGGGATTCGTCGGGATCCATAAACTTCCTCAGCAGCAGGCGCGCGCACAGCCAGCGGGTCAACACCTTTTGCCCAAAGGCCATCTTCAAAGCGCAAGTCGTACTTCCCGTCGCGCAGCCGCCACCTATGCACCTGTACCCATAAGCATGTAAGGAAGGTCAGATAAATACAGCACAAAGATAGTGGTGGACGTAGGAATTATTCTTTGGACGTTGGATCACTACGTAGTATCCATCTCTTATCCTTTAATATACTAGTACATCAAAGCCACGTATTACTGCAATCTCACCTTTGCGAAGCTCCACGGTTTGTCGGCCGATGTTCGAGCAAGCACCCATGATCCGAAGTCAAACACAGGGCTCAGCACGTCCACAATCCCACGGCTACTCTCCATACCTCTGCCAGTGCGGTTACTGCGGGAACTGCCTGCCGAGGTAACACCGCGCTTTTCTTGAGCCTTGGCTAGGTAAGTGAGCGCTCGCTCCGGGGTTGCCAACTCAAAGCACTGCAGCAAGCGAGGCTGCGCGCGCATTATTGATTCCAAGCTTTCGAAAGGCTTACTAGAGCTGGCCGCTACTGCTGCTGCTGAATTAGATAATCTGGGCTGAGAAGACACATCTCCGAGGGCCAGGAGCGCAGTAGCATCCGTCGACACTTCGTCTTGATTTTGAAGCGGCGGCGGAGTGGGTAAGCTGCTCATGATTTGCGGCTCAGGGGGCGGCGGTGTAGATACTGCAGCTTGACGTTTCGCCGCGATCGAATTTGGTGCTGCAGAAGACTCCACTTTCAGCGGTGGTGGTAGCGATTGCGGCAATGGGGGTGGAATGTAAGCAATACGCCGAGCAGGTGTCGATGGCGTTTTTACAGCGGCATCAACATTTTGCCATTCAAGACGCCATCCGTCAGTCAGCAGCTGAGCGGTGAGCTCATGCCAGAGCCGTTGTGATGGTTGGTTAAGCCACGGCAACAGGAGCATGGCCCCAGCAGCTAAGCGTATTTCTTGAGCTGCTCGTAGGTCACTCACTTGTAGTCGAGGGTCCACGGCAGCGTTAATGAGCAGCAGGTCGTCGAGCGACACATCAAACGAACGTGCTACCTACACACATATATTTTCGATCAATGAGTACAATGAGGTCCTTTCAAAGTTTCATTCTTTCAATTGTGCGAGCTTAAAAGATGTTGTATAGCTACAACTTTTTCAAAAAAATCAGAGAGGGATGCACTTGCTGCAAGCGCAATGATCATAATGAAAACTGACCTGTGCGAGATTTTCGCCGCTGTGTGCGACGGCGTAGGCGCGACCATCAATCCAACATACAAGCCGACCCTTGGGCAGCGCCCAGATTGCGTCAGCGCCTGCTACAAGCACTGCTGAGAGCTCTGTTCCGCGCACGAGATCTGCAGGCCGGCGCCGCCCGAGACCCGCGCCGTGACCTGCGCTTGCGCCTGCGACTTTTGAGTGCTGGTCGTGTGTACTGCTGCCATCTTCTTCTTCATCGTCCGTGGGCTCGAGCGCACCTGGTTCTTCGTCTACCCAACACCGGTTGAATAAATCCCACGTGTTGAGCTCGCAGCGCCACTCCTCATCGTCCGAGGGGAGCGGTACGTTGCCCGGCACGCGTCGCCACTTGTTGCAGACATCACAACAAATCCATCTGCTTTGCAATTGCTGTGAATGCATGGCTTGGGAAACACTGGAGTCAACAAATTCACTGCCATTCAAGACTTCCCCGTGGTCGCCGTTCTCCATGGTCAAGCTATTACCCATCTCTGAAGCCTGGGCTGCTGCATGTGCTGCTGCTATTGAAGCCGCCAAGCGAGCACGTGTTCTTCGCCCCGTCCCACCGGCACCGTCGTCGTCGTCAACATCGCTGAAGTCGCCAGAAGCTTCTCGAGCAGCAGCCCGGGCTGCTGCCGCAGCTGCGAGGCCGGCTTCACTGCCAAAGGTCGAGGGGGCACCGAGACCATCGTTGAGTTCAAGCAGGTCACGCTGCTTAAAAGAAGCTTCGGATCCATCAGCGTCTAAGCGCACGCGCCGCCACCTGGGTCAAAAAATATTCGTGCCATATTATGAATTGAATACATGCTTTAATATTCTCGATCGACAGTGAATTCAGTATTATTGGAATGAGCTTTACCTGTTGGCGAGGATTTTAATCACAACGCCACCGCCGCGGCCAGCAACGAGTACAGGTGCTCCAACTGCTAAAGCTTCGCGCTCGAGTGGTCGTGGCTCATGATCGAAATCATCGTATGATGATCCACTGGAGCCGAAACCGTTGCAGTTACTGCCTGAGTGTGGAGATTCCGAGTCGGTTGCCCGAGCGGCTGCTGCCATAGCACGTGTACATCGTGCTTCAGCAGCTGCTTTGAGCTCCCCGCTCAGAGTGCGATCCCGGGTCATTTTCACCCCTTCTGAGCCAGTGCTGTTGTCGATAAGGCGTTGGTAAACCGCCGCCGCATGTGCCTCTCGCTGTCGCCGATCATCGCTGGCGAAGGCCACAGCTTCGCAGCAGGCGTCAAGAACTTCCTGAACCACGTACACCGCTGCCTCCCCAAGATAATCTTTTTGGCTGACTTTGCTGATGCTATGATTATAGCCAACTTCTGGGCCGTTGGCATTGCTCGAAAGCTCGGAATACCGTGACTTGGCCAAGCTTCGAGCACTTGCAGCTAGCTCGGCTTCCGCTGGCTCCGGCGCCGCCGATTGAATATCAGCAGCTACTTCAGTGACCATACGATTTTCTACTACTCTCTGAGACGATTGATCCAGTGATAATGGCGCTACTGCCTGCTCTACTGCCACGACAGCAGCGTCACCCAACCGCCCTTCGTAAGTTTTTGATTGCCCGCCGTACACCTCGTGATTCGGATGCTTTTCCAGATACTCAGCAACATTGAGCTCGAGAGGCGCGTCCTCGCCAGCGATCAACTAAGGGAGTAATTGTATTAACTAATGAGATCAGAATCGATAGCATACAAACATCAAAGCGTAGATAAATGAATTCTGTCGCACAGATATTTCCTCTCTCCTCCTCTTTTATCCTTCCGTCTTAGTCTACTACCGTCTTGTTCGTAGTATCCCATATGTTCACGCGCCGAAGGCTTGATCCAGTGCGCCCAATATATGCCCCATTATGATATGGTGAACCTCCGGGCGCTACTCTTTCAGGGAGGGGCTGAAATGCTTGATGATCGACTGTAGTCGACCTTAGAGCAGTCGGATCGGAATTTTCAGAAAATGAGGAATAAGTTTCCATTGTCGAAGGAAGGTGATGATCGGGCGTCGCTCCAAAGGTTTTCTAATTCTGGATCACTGATTTCTGCCAACAGAATAGTTCGTGAAAAGAGCGACCATCGATGATTGTTAATAATCACTGCGTATCATGCATTACACTTGTTGCATAGGACAATTCATCGCCGGAGTCTTTCATAACAAAATCCAACGATGTAAGTATGCACCATTCATTAAAAATCAAACACGGAGGAAGTGCTTCGGCTTATCAATGAAGCTGAAATCTCTCAGCGTGCAGGATGAACTTCGGTGAAATAGAGGCACCTCATATTCTAACGCGCAACCTCTCTTCGATGATAAAAAAACAGTACAGATGGAATTGGAATTTCTCTACATGTGTGGCACAAATTTGAATAGGCAATCAGTCTTACCTAAGATTTAAAAGAGGGACGCCTGGGAGAAGCCAATGCAGCCCCAATTCAAGAGAGCTCCTAGTGAAAGAATCTTAAGACCTTTGAGAGTCTCGGACCTTCTAGCACGCCAGGTTGTCAAACTACACTCCTCCACGACAAGCATTATTTTCAAAAATGTACAGAACAAAGAACAAAAAGAAATTTTCGTAAGTGTAGCACTGCAGAACCCTCTATGTATGTAATGATACCAGGGGACACCAAGATGATACCAAGAAGTAAAGTCGTCTCCGAATCACAACACCCGTCTTCTTGCCTCTCGACTTTTGGCCTCTCGGTCTTTGAATCACACGGTTACTTCTGAGCTCCTGACGACAGTTGGTGCATCGGCAGCCTCGTTTGCAATTTAATTTAAGGCCCGATTGATTGATTTATTCATTCATAATAATCAAAACATGCACGCGAAATTTACTTGGTCCTGCAAGTCTTCTCGTTAATGAACTAAATTTTGTGAAGCGTGGGTAGGTCAGGGTAGAGCAGCACGCGCAATAATACATTGTAAGCGACATATTATCTTCACTGACAAGCACAAAACCTAGCCATGTCAAGCAATGATGGTCAGCGAAATCTTGCTGTAGGACTTGCGGCCGCAGGATTTGGTCTCGTATATGCGTCGCGATTTCGATACACTGCTGGGAAGGAAAGTGCTCTACCGAACGACGAGCACGCCCGAACCAAGGGGTCGACCGAGGAGGATATGGCACCACATTCGGTGGCTCTATCTACCATGGCACCTATTTTGACGGCCGGAGCTTTTGACGGCCGAGAGCAAGCTAGCGCTACTGTGGTTGATGAAGGTAGTCGGCATCGTGGCGAGGACTCGGCGGCTCGCGCTGTGAAGGAGGGCGACGAGGCCAAGAAGTGGACAAGCGAGGCAGAAGCCCGCTCTGCGCGAGCTGCGAAAAGAATGGCTGATGCTCAGGCTAGTGCGGCTCGCGCAGAGGCGCAGGCTTATGAAGCAATCGATTCTGTTGCTTCTGCTGCGCGAGGTGCGGCTGAGAGCAAAGCTGTCGCAGCCCTTGCACGAAACGCTGTAATTGGCGAGAAAATTGACTTTAGCGCAGAGGCTTCTGATGCGGGTCGAGAAAAATCTACACATTCAGACCGATGGTGTCAGAATCTTACCCCCTCACCTACGGAAGGCAGCAATGCCAATCTCGTGTGCGATGGCTTCGTGCAGTGGGTGGTCAGCTTCGATGTCACAATTTACGGCCAAGCCCTTGCAGAATTTAGAGCCGACACTCGCGTGAATTTCACTCGAGCCTGTGCGCGGTGTCTCAGCGTCAGTGTTGGGCAGGTAACAATCGAAGGCGTGGTCGCGGGTAGCGTTGTATTATCGTTGAAGGTATGGGTTTCTGATGCCACAATCGCAAATCAAGTAGCTTTTAAGGTGACCGCTCAACTACCTGAAGCATTGAAAGGAATTGGGCTTGGTTTATGTGCAGTAAGCAATCCTAGCATCTCTACCATCGAGGCGAGGGATGCTCGTTCACAATCAATCGTCAGTGGGAACTTTTTAGGTCGAGGAGACTCGTTTGACAGAGGTAGCACCAAGAAGCGTGGGAACAGGTTTTTGGTTCAATTTGATCGTAAGGAGCCTATGCAGCCGGATAGCGAGATCATGACGCTTGCAGATATGAAAGATGACCATGCACTGGCTCTTGAAAACGTGACTGCTTTGCAAGTTCAATTAATGGAAGCTCGTGCGAATGAGAAGGCAGCTTTTTTTACTGAAGTTTCAGCACGAGCTCGGTTGGCTTCGCTAGAAAGAGATCTTGAAACAGCACGATCAGAGATGGCGAGTGAAGCTGAAAGCTTTCGGTCAGTTATATCGGCTATGGAGATGGAGTTGCTTTCGTTGAAAAGTGCGCTCAAAGCCACTGAAGCTCAACGGCTTGAAGAGCAAGCTGCTCACAAAGCTTGTACACAAGAACTTCAGCAGCAGGCCATCGAGTCCAGGGCAACCTCTCAAGCTGCTCTTTCGGCTTCGTCCAAGGAAATCAATGATCTAAAGGCAAATTTGGAAACCGCGCAGTCAGATGCCGCTGCAAAGTCCCATGAACAAGGTGCAAAGCTTGCCGCTCTAGAGAGAGACCTCGCCAACGCGCAATTCGCTCTGGAGCGCGCAAAATCGGAGCGCGAACTGTCTGAACAGGTTCTAGAATCCCTTAAAAAGTGCTCGGAGCAAGCTCGAAGCGCGGAGGCAGCAGCAAAGAAGCGCGCTCACGAAGCTTTCGTTGCGAGCGAGGAGTCTGCTGCGAAACTCAAGGCTGCCGAGGAAAAGCTTGAAGAAACTGAAACTGCTGCAGAAAGCCTTGAACATAATCTTATGATGCGCGAACAGGACTTATCAAAACAAGTAGCTTTGGCCAACGAGCGTGCTGCGAAAATTTCTGAAGCTGCCGAGGCTGAAATTGCTGCTTTAGAAGAGGCCTTGATAGAATCCAAGTCGGAAGTCAGTGACTTGGCTGCTCAAATATCCGTTATTGAAGCTCGTGCTGAAGAAGATTCGACCTCACGCACTGCCCGCGAAGAGGAGCACGTTCGCGACCTCCACGAAATCATGGCATCTTTGAAGGCTGCGACTAACGATCAAGCTGCGCTTGAAGATGAATTGAAGCAAGCCAACACCAAATTAGTGGATGACAGGGCTGCTCATGTTGAGAAGATCACAGAAATGCAGCATGATTTGGAGGCCGCGCGCGATGCTCAGAGAAAGACTGAAGAGGCTTCCTCCGATGAAATTAGCTCATTGACGGACAAATTAGCTGTAATTGCAGCTCAAGCAGCTACAGATGACATGGTGAACAAGAGAAAGCTTGAAGCCGCAGATTTTCGTCAAGCAACCCTTGAAGAGGAGGTCAAGCTTCGCGTAACATCTCTTGAAGCTCTGACGAAGGAAAAAAACTCATTGAAAGAAACAGTGGCAAAAATAGAAAGCAAAGCATTAGAAGACTGTGCTTCATTTGAGAATCAGACCAAAACACTGGAAGGTCGCATAGCTTCTATGAAGAAGGCAGCGCATCAGACGAGTCTGCAATCAGAGGCTGAAGTAAAATCTCTCCAAAATGAAGTGGAGGCTACGAAAGATTTGTTGAAGCAGAGCCGAGCTTCGTTCGAAGTGCGAGAGAAGGAGCTCGATGCACAGGTGTCAATGCTAGAAAATACGAAGAATGTAGCTGAGGAGACATCAAATGCTAAAATCGAGAAGTTGGCAGCTAGCCTGGCAGCCGCGAATGAGTTGGCAAATGACACACACAAGGTGACCGTTACCCGCGAGAAGGGTCTTATAGACCAACTAGAAGCGCTCAATAGGCAGTCCGTGACGGATGCTGAAACAATTTCTTCTCTGGAAATTTTGTCACAGAACTTGACTGATAATGTAAATGCGCTGACTTGGAAACTATCAGAAGTACAACTTGTTGCTGACAATACTAATGCAGAGCTTATCAATCAACAGCAGAATCTTGAAAGTAAGGACACTGCTCTCAAGGCACTAACTTCAGAATCGGATGAATTGAAAGATTCTCTGGCATTTTCCAAACGCCAGCTAGCAGAGAAGGAAGCCTCTCATGCCAAAATTGTGAAGCAGTTGAATGATCGAATCGCCTCAGATAAAGCAGCTGCTTTGAAATCATCTGTAGATAAAAAGTCTGAAGTTGAAGGTCTTACGAAAAGTCTCGCTGCAACAAAAGCATCCTTGACTGAGATTCGAATTTTCCGTAAAGCACGTGAGCAGGAGTTGCAGGACAAGATTCAACTCATTGAATCGACTGTAGATGACTCAGCTAACAAAATTAGAGTGCTCAACCAGAAACTTGATCTTTCGAATGCTAATGCAGTCGAGAATCGCTTGATATACGACGAAAGGCAAAAGGAACTCGAAGGGCGTCTCGAGGTGTCCGAAACAAAAGCGGAAGCTATGGAGACAGCCCTGAATTCAGCGCGCGCACTGGTGCAGAAGCAAAACGAAGACGCCCGCAAAACAGCTAAAGTCCTTGAACGCGAGCGAGCAGCAGCAGTTGAGGCAGCCGCA
>Ga0307982_1002801_pt1 | contig 13979 bp, 16 predicted proteins | sample OrgLakmetagen989_FD_201847 | JGI IMG/M metagenome (GOLD analysis project Ga0307982, IMG submission 201847) | Saline water microbial communities from Organic Lake, Antarctica - #989 | ecosystem: Environmental > Aquatic > Non-marine Saline and Alkaline > Saline | place: Antarctica: Organic Lake...
TCCACCCCCGATTCCCTAATCTTCACAGGCGGTGGCGATGGCGCGGAGGGTGTGCGGTGCAGACCGCGGCTCGCTATTCCTCGTAGCCACCAAGCCCACACCTCATTTGTGGTCCAAAGTGGCAGAGGAGGCCAAGCCCATTACAATCGCCTGGAATCAGGGGATCGCGGGTGCGGTAGCAGCCACGGGCGATGCGCTGAACATTGAAGACGCCTACCAAGACGCGAGGTTCAGCCGGGCTCATGATGATCAGGTGTGCGCTTGTTCGATAGAATAAAATAGATAACTACAGGAGAACGCTACGACTTGTGCGCTACGACTTGTAACCAAAGTAGTAAATGACCTATCGAAAGAGATTTGCCTCACATATTTGCTCGTCACTTCACGTCAATTTTCTTGCATCAATCCTCCTCAAACCTCCTCCTCTTCACGCACACTTGATGTCTATCAGACGGGCTACAAGACCAAGTCCGTGCTGTGCGTGCCAGTGCCTCACGGAGAAGTTGACCGCCCTCTCATTGGGGTCGTGCAGCTCATCAACAAGCAAGGAGGTGCCTGTTTCGATGCGGAAGACGAAGCCTTGTTGCACGATTTCTGCGTACATGTAGGCCTAGCTCTGACGGCACTCTTGCTCCGAGAAGACGAGCAGCTGTTCAACCGCCCCATGACACTCCAAGAAGAAGAAGAAGACGACGATGAAGAAGACAGTAGCGACGACGACGACTATCAATCAGTGCCTCAAGACCGGCAAGACTTACAAGCATTCACCAATCAAAAACTTCACCTCAAGGGCAGCCGTCACGACAACAACAACAACAATGGTGTGGCAGCATCATCGTCAACACCGCCTGCTGTAGCACAGCCAACAAGCAGTGACCGCAACCAATACGCCGCTCCTAGGCGAATCGTGATGGATCGAACTCCTCAGAAGAAGGCCTTGTCTTTCTCCTCGTCTCCTTCTGCTCGTACTTCGTCACCAGTGTCTCTGCCGGGCAGTCGAAAACGCGGCCATTATTCCGCAATCGAAGAAGAGGAGGAGGAAGAGGACCAGACCTATCGGAAGAGAGCCCATTCGCCTGCTTCCCCAAGTTCTCCATCTTCCCCGTCCTCTTATTCTTCCCCCATGAAGAGGGGGCGAATGGGCGATAATGGACGCGAAGCACCTCGCACCAGCCCTACGCGCCGAGCGCTCCCGCCGCCACCTCCACCATCTTCTTTGGGTTATCTGCAGCCCAATGGCTGTGCAGTGAGCTGACACCCCAGGACTCGGATACGAAGAGAAAGAAATGCGGCCCTAGTGCTTCCCTTGTGCCTAGTACTCAAGTCTGAAGAAATGGAATTTTGGCAATGGGTTTGCGAAGTGCATGTTGGGGCTTTGTTGCTTCTTGTATTTTGCAATGGGAGATGCGAATTAACGATTAACGGAAGCTGTTGCCAATTCTTCTTATTTTTTTGAAATGGAATTTGATGGATTAGGGAAGTGAATAATATGCATTGCCGTGCAGGTCCTTTGTAAACTGTTATGAAAACGCAACGAACTGCTCCATCCTTGACACCTGCGGCAGCATGTGGTTCTCTTTCCTCTTCGAACGTGAAGAAAAGTGAAAAGAGAGGTTTTGATTGTTGATTGGTTGAGAAAAACAGTACTGTACATAAAGGATACACTCGCACACTCGCAATGGAGACTCAGAAGCCGTTCGTCTCTTTCGATGCAGCCACGCGATTTGTAGCCGACATTGGACCTATTGTAAGTAAAGAACCTGCACTCATACTGCGCATCGCATCTACAAGTGCTCGATGACTTGGTTCACTCTAGCCCATTTTAAAAACAACACCAACAGATTACCTATTATGTCGTGGTTGATTCCGTGGGCAAGACCTCAGCGTGCTTCGCCGCGGGCAGTGTTGGCGTAATTGGCAGCGCTATGGACTACGCTAATAGTCGCATGACTCTGGGCAGGCCCTGGCCTCGTTTATTGAACAGCGCGGAAATGTTAAACTACTTAGGCCTCGGAGTACTCTTAACGGAAGACCAGCATTGTAAAATGTGGTGAGCGCCCTTACTGCTGATACTGCTTTATATGCACCTCTTTAGACTCAGCTTGGTGGCTTATTCTATATTGATTAATTTACTCTTTTTTTTTTTTGCTCGTCTTTCTCAAAAGGGCGAATTTCTTGCAGCTAGCTGCTATCACGCTAGCCATTGTTGGAGGCATGTTTACGGTGTCGGAACGAATGGACAACGACATTTTAAGAAGCGAATCTCCAGAGGGAGATTTAAGATCAGCTAGCAAACAACTGCGCGCTGCGGCCAGGGTACACGAAGAGCTCGCCTTTGTTAACGCCATATTTGATAAGCGATGTATATATTTCCAAGCTAACAATGCATTTCTTGTGTACAGTTGCTTTTACATCGGTACTTTTTGGTGCTTACTTGTACGTGTTTTTTTGGGTGAACAGGAAATGGCGTGGGTGTTTGTAGCTGCCTTCACGCTCATGACGGGCTTTGCGCTAGCGCCACCTCTGTACCGAGTGATTCACGGCGTGCCAGCAGACGACACCTTCAGGTGTGTGGGGAAGCGCTCACTAAGAAGGGGACTTGAGAGAGAAAATGCATGCCGTGTTGAAGTGCCTACGATTACTCCATTCTGATCATTTGGTTTCTTTCGTTTTTATAGATATTTCCTGGTGCTTTGTGAAATGGTTTCACGCAAGCACTCAATCTTGCCCTAACCATTTACGTTTTCGATTGTGTTGCCACAGGTCAGTGTTCAACCTCATCTTGCCGCTGTCTTCTCTCGGGCTCGCGAGCCTCTTTCTCGGGCTTGTGGTTGGTCCAAAATGGCAGGCCGCGAAGGCTGCTGAAGAAAATAGATCACTTGTGGGTGGAAACAACACAACACAAAACGGCGATGAGAAAGATCACCCAGCAACTTTTGGGCTCTTGTTGCTGCTCGCACTTTTGCCCATGGCGATTGTGGCCATGCTCGCCGCAGTCGATGACGGAAACCCAGACGTGTGCGTCTGAAATTTCTTATCTGTATCAAGCCCATGAATTTCCTGCGCCATAACCTTTAACGTACTTCCGTTTGCCTCGATTTGAGGGCCCATTTGTAGATATGAAGAAAGTCGCAGGTCTCTTTTACTTTTTATTCCATATTCAGTAGCACTAGTGGCACGTAGCACGTAACAAGTTCGGACACTTCCTTATACCAAATGGGAAGTGGTGTGGCAAGTGCTTACATAGTACATAGTAAATAGTTAATATCAGAATCAATAGCGGCGGATGAATTAAAAATGTATAAGCGAAAGATACCAGCGCGCTCAGCAGCGATTTTCAACTCCATCTAATACCAATACAAACACAAATGAAATAGAAATCGGTTCATGGAGAAAAGTACACATGGAGGTCTATTACTTCGAATGGCAGCAGTGGTGCGTGCCGTTTACAGTGGGGCGTGCCGTTTACGGCTGTGGCCGTCATGGCGTCACGACTACAAAGTGATTTCGCGGTGGTGGCCACCAAGGGCATGCTGCCTGGACAGTTCAATGTCCTTGTTGTTCACCTTTGAAGGTTAGTCTGACCCGGTGCCTCCATTTTCCACTTCGCCACCTTCTTCGTCGAAAGATTCGGCCATTTTGTTGAAATGCCACCTCGAGCCGTCGAATACACCGCTCACTTTCTCCATGAAACTGGGTTCTCGTGCTGGCTTCAGGCGTCTCTTCAAGTAGGTATCGGCCTCTGCTGTTGCCGCTGCTGTTGCTGCTGCTGCAGGGTCACTTCCGCTTGTGTGCATAATCAGAGCCTCCTCGCTCACTGCTGGTTCGGCTGCCGACTCGGCAAGAGATGGCTGCGGGCAGAAGGTGTACAAGGGAGGCAAAGCCTGCAGCTGCTGAAGTTGCGTAGGGCAATGCTCTGCTTCATGCCAAGCCAACAGCTTGACTTCGAGCGCAAGTTCGATGGTCAACAGCGCTCGATTCTGCCGGGCAACCATCAAGAAGTGCTCTTGCAGTGCGCGCCTCACTGCGTGAGAAGTAGCGCTTCGCGGGTCCTTCGCTTCAGCTTCCTTGATGCTTGCTTCGAGGTCTTGCACCACCGAAGCGTCGCTGTCCGCGCTTTTCTTGCTCTCCACAAGAATTTCGCACGTGTCTTGCCATGCAACGCATTGCAATTCAGATTTCGCCGCATCCATAGCCGTGTCTGCAGTAGCAAGGGCTTCATTCGCGAAAGCTTCGACTTCTAGCATGGGCTTTACTGCGAGGCTGAAGCGACGCATCAAAACCAGCCGAGCAGATAGCAACGGTCGGCGCACCAATGCAGCCGAAAAAGCCTTTTCATTCAGGCCGTTCGACTTCGATGACTGTTTTGCAGCTTGAGTTAGCGACGAAGAAGGAACCTCGTCGAGTGAGGATATAATCGCTTGGTGTGCCATCAAGAACGAGCCGTTGTCGATGTCGTCAACGTTGACGGGTTCTTCAAAGACGCCAATGACGTCATCAACGTCGGAATCTTGCCCAACTTCAAGCGCTACATGTGGTGCCGCGGATGATGTTGGTGCTGTAGACGACGAAGAGTTGAAGTCCGGCAAAGAAGCTTGAAACAGGGATTCAAGATCGGCGACGTCTACTAGACTCTGGCAGCTTACAGAAGTACACCACGTGATGAGATCGCGCGGAGTCACAAATCCGTCCTGGTCTTTGTCCAGCTCTTTGAAGAAGTTCTGAAGTGCCTCAGCTTCAAATGCGAGCGGCGACTTCTGTTTAGCATCTTCATTGAGTTCGTGTTTGTGGCGACTGTGCTCTTGCTGCACTTGAATGAACCGATGCAGCAAATTTGCGAGGTTTCGGTGCGCTGGATAGGTCAGAAAGTCAGAAATTGTCGCAGCGCCTCCTGATTCAACAAAGGTCCATGTACGACAGGAGCACCTTGAGTACCGTTGTTCGGAGCAGACTGATCATCCATTATGGTGTCGTGCTCACTGTCTAGCACGCAGCATATATCATCTGTGCTCAAGGTCGCCAAGTTCGCATGCTCCTGCAAGTACTCCCGGAGACTGCGTGCGCTCACGTACCCGCGGTCAGCCGTGTCGAATGCACTCATCACGCTCGACGTTAGTGATTCTTGTTGGGCGTAAATGGCGCGATAGGCAAGCGCCGATTTGCGCAGTTTGGGCTTGGCCACAAACACGAAGGCTTTGACCATGCTTTCTGATGGCAAGACCGCTGCTTTGGCGCTGCTGGTGTCTTTCCTTCGAGGCCAGCACCTGCTGCTCGATTCGCCGCCACCTTCTTGTGGCGCGCCGCCTGCTACGAAGTCAAGTAACGCAGACTGAGTCTGCAGCTCAACTGCCAACATAGGATCATCTTGGAGCACCGTGTAAAAGTCTCGAGGTTTTAGCTTCGGGAAAGCCTTGTCAGCACCAGCATTCGTGTTTGCTTCGCTCTCAGGGCGTGACGTCCCTCCTCCCTCCTCCTCCTCCTCCTCCACCTCCTATCAGCCCAGCAGATTTGGAGCCACTGCCACTCTGCCGACTAGCCAAGGACTCTTGAAAACTACGCAAGAGGTTGTCTTCAGGCCGGCCGATTGGGAGACTTTGCCGCCACACGCGTAAGTCTAGGGCTGTCATAAACCCGTCGCCATCGGAGTCCATGCGGCGGAACAATTTTGCAGCGGTTTCGTAGTCAATGGCAGAATCAACTCCTGCACTGCTCGAACTGCTAGTAGTGCTGCCATCAGAAGAAGCGGGAGTATGCCAGTCAAAAACGAGCGTGGGAAAGAGAGCGAGGCCGTTGGCGAGGCTTTCTTTGTTGAGCATCCCGGCATCAGATTCGTCGGCCATGGTCTGCGAATCGCTCAAGGCTTAGAGTCGCCTGAGATCGTACGAAGTTCGTCAATTCGAATGATGATGCTTTTCAAGCTGATAAAGTAGAACGTTGCGCGTGTCTGTGCTGCGCTTTGCGTGCACGACTCACCCGCAAGGCGAAGCGATATCTATGGCCTCTTCGATTCTTTTTATATTTTTGTTGGTTGAACCCGCTGTTCACATGCACAACCTGCGCTGATTGGCTTTCATTTTTTGATGAATGGGGGCATGCGTTGGGGGGGGGGGGGGGGGGGTGACGAGGAAAGAACACAATCCTTTGTTCTGTCAGAAAATCAAATAAGACCCGGAGACGAGACCAGGGCGCCATGAAAGACGAAGACGCAGGGTTTCCTACACACAGGCCGCCTAGTGGGAAGTGCCCTTATGGTATGTGCGAGTGCGAATAGGCCCCTACTTCCCGGCCCCTCGGAGTCTGTGTCAGAAGGCACTCTGCCAAGAACTTAATCCAAAAAGATCCCCGTGCTCTCAATGGTTTCGAGTTATGACGTTATGACTACTCGGCAGTATATGAACTTAGAGTCCGGGGTTCAGTCCCGCCCGTAGGAATACGTAGATACCGAAAAGTCGGAACCTTTCTTGTAATTTTCTGAATAGATTCTTCCCTCGGAGGACTCCGAAAATATCCTGATGAAGATATCAACGTAACTCTCTAAACTTCGGCGCAGAGGATCGCCATTGCGAATGTTATATCAAATTGGATAGCGAGCAATCAAGCATATTCAAAAGTCCCACTTACGCTTTTAAAAAAAGGAGGATACCTCTATTGCGAGAGGAAATAAAGCCACCTAGTCAATACATCAACCCAGCCAGCAATCCCACAGCCCGGCATCCGGCAGTCCGGTCTTTTTTCAAAGCCCGAAGCCACGCTTTTAAAGACAGGCCCATAATTGCCGGAAATAGAAGGCTAACAGGAACATATGAAAAGCAAAGCAGCGCAAACTAGACTTACGAAGCTAATTAGGCGCACATGCCCGAATGGGCATGGAAGTGATGATAGAACTCGAACTCGAACTAACACAAACCCAAATGACACAGAAGCCAATGCTGCGGGCAGAAGTGTACACACGTGCGTTGCGCGCGAGTCAAAGTAGTAAATAGGAAGTGTGTGGAAGTGATGGTAGCGGTCGCTTTTTCACTTCTGTGACTTCAGTGAACCATCTTTGAGTAAATTTGTCGAAGCTAGTACATCGAGTTCTAGTATCAGAATTGACTTGGCTACTGTACTGAGAGCGAAAGGCGACTGGACGAGGCGCTAGCACTAGCACCTGCATATTTGATATTTGCCAGGAGGTGCACGACTGTTCCTGTTTGATTGGACTTGCATCTGTCTAAATTCCACATTCCTATGATTCAGATTTTGACTTCCACTCATCGCATGCATACACGTCTACCTGCAGCATTGGCAACTCGGTAACTTTTCCATTTTGGTTTGTATTATTGTGATTTAACTTCAAGCGACGAGGCAACTAGAAGGCCTCAAAGGTGGCTAGTTATCTACTTGTTGTGCGCCTTTTTAGATTTTAGTTGCAGTAAAACGTTTTCTTCTTTTAAATGGTAACTTCTTTCTTCAGCAAATCTGCAGCCCCTGGCTGCCCCCTTCTTCTTCATGCATGCTCTGCGTCGGCCTTTCGTTGTAATTGTTCGGTGAGCTGTAAGCCTTGAATCAGGGACTTAATCCACGAATCGCTGGCTTTCTCTGCGGCATCGAACAACACGATGGACTCGGCACCATCGTCATCTATGCCACCATCACCGGCGAGAGCGCCCGGGCTAGAGCCGTACTGGAGCAGCAGCTTACAGACTTCCACCTGGTGCTTGGACGGCCTTCTGGCCGCTACATGTAGCGCGGGCTCGGGAAAGAGGGAGTCGCGCGCCCATCCTTTGATATTCGGGTCCGCGTCATGCTCGAGGAACACTTTCACGAGCTCCACTTCGCACTGGCACACCGCTTCAAACAGGGGCGTCGAGGTTACCTCCCGCCGGGACACCAGCTGCCGAGGCTTGTCGACGTCAGCGCCCCTCCGCAGCAAGAGCACCAGAAAAGACAAGTCCCCCACTTCGAGGGGGTTGTCGGTTTCTTCCTTGCTCGCCGTGGTGCTTGCGTTTTCGGCGCTTCCATCCGCGCGTGCTGCTCCTGTGCTTCCCTGTGAATTGTGCTTCTTCCCAGTAGCAGCGGTCATGGCTTCTTGGGCGTATTGTTCCGGTGGTTTAGGGGGGCGTCCGGGTGACGGTTGAGTTAATCTAGCGAGGCGACGCCGCCGTGCCATCTGTCAATGATTCGTGCATCATGCGGCAACAAAGGAATATTAATAGCTGTATGCGATCCTATGTACAAAAAATGCACGAGATTCCTCTACATTATACACAGTATATAAACAACCGACACACTCAATCTATCGAGGGATGAAAGTACTACCTGTTCCGCGACTAAAACTGCTAGGTGAATCGGAGAATATCCACAACCGTCTTCTTGGTTAACGTCAGCGCCATAACTCAACAGCAACAAGCACATGGACATTTGCTTGGTAGCAATGGCTAAATGCAAGCAGGAGCTGCCGTTGTCGAGGGCATTGATCGACCGCCTCGTTTTAGGGTCTTCTAAAAGCTTCTGAGCTCGCACGAGATCGCCTCGTCGAACTGCGTCCCGCAACTCGTCAGCCATGATAGTCAATCAATCAATGGAACGTCGAGGCTAGTTTTCTATGAAGTGTCTCGGCTCATTCGTAGTACGAAAAATATTTCACTCGAAGTGTTCCACTAAGTCTTCCTCGCTCTAGCTAGGCTTACATTATAACACGGCGTTACGGCGTCTTGACCCACCATTGTCACGTTTTTTTGTCATGAGGTGTGACTTTTCTAATATAATATTAAAATAATGTGAAACTCCCCATCGGTTTTCTTCTTTTCTTTTCACCTCCACCTTCCATTTCCTACACTTCAAGTAACTTTTGAGTAATATAGTTACAATTCCCAAGGCGACAGCGAAAGTTCAGCAATTTATCGATTGGAAATATTTTTCGTGGCGCTTCGCGATAGCAGAACGGAATTCAGATACCCAAGTGCTGTTGCAACACGCAAGCCTGCTCGACAATTTCGGTGGTTTCCTTGGAAGGCTTGGTATAGTGCACTGCTCTCTGGAATGCAAACCCACCGAGCACATTCGCATGAAGGAATTGGTGGTGTTCACTTTTCTTCCTCAGAGGCCAACTGAGATGAGGCGCACTTGGCCGTCCATGCCTCCCGTCAGGACGTGGCTAGCATTCGCCCACACGCACGCTAAGATGTAGTCGTCCCTTGAAACATGCCGCACACCACACCGCAAGAAGAGAACAAAGCATGCACACGCACGCACGCACATGCGCACGCAAAAAGAGGCAAGGCCAGAGTGCCAAGAAGTGAAATTACAGGAAGCGAGAAATGGACAAACACCTCAAGCAGTTGAAAAACAAATAGAAATAAAAAATGCTGGCCGACTGGCACAGTATCGAAATCGTAAGATAACGAGAAAGATATCAAAGGAACTCCTGCGCGCCTTCTCATCAAGCGCACTTTGCTCTCTCTTCCCTGACTGATTTCCCGCAATCACTCGTACCGCTGGTCGCAGAGAACCACGTCTTCTTCCTTCTTCTTCTTCTTCTTCTGCAGATCTTCTCCGGTCTTGGGTGCCATTGTTGTCAGCACAGCGTCACCGCGTTCCGAGCAAGAGCACAGCAAAGGTTGGTCACATCCTTTGTCGTCATTGGCGGAAGGACGCGCCGCGAGGGAGCGCACTGCATGGCATCTGCGGAAAGGAGCGCAGTGAGAATGAGAGGTGAAAGTAAGGGGAATGAAATCATGTTAGCGAGAGAGAGAGAGAGAGATGAGAGGCAGTCAAAGAGTAATTCAAGCGTAAAAAGCAAACTTGGGAGAAGGCCCTGCAAAAATTTGCCCATTCTCTCTCCCTGATACCCGTGCGGATAAGACGCGCTCAGAGGACCCTTTTGGAGTGCACTAATATCGTAAGTGGCCATTAAACCGTCGTCGAAGCCAATGGCCTAGTTTTGTGGCACAAGAATAGAATAGAAAAGCCTAGTGAGGGCAAGGTGAAGGAGGAAGGAAGAAAGAGGCACTCGACAGAGACAGGCAGGGAAGCACAGATGAAGTAAGAAATAAAGAGACGGGGGCTAAACCCACACGTCTACGTTCCTTGTATTTCAATTTCATCTCACCACTACATTAGGACAAGTCGGGCCCAAAAAAGTTCCACAGAGGGGGGTGGCAGTCGACGACACCACTACAGTAGGTGGCTGTGGCTGCTCAGTTGAAGGCAGAGGCGGTGGCGGTGGCGTAGAGCGCACTTGGTAGTTGCGCTTGTCGATGGCATCGGCAGAGGGTGTCGGGGTTGCGTGAAGAGGAAAAGCAAAGGGAATGGGGCCAGTGACTTCGGCAGGCGACATAGGCCACTGTTGAGAAGAGGAGGATGACGAGAGATGTTGCAGAGATGGAGAAGAAGTAACGAACTGAGAAAAGATGAGAGATAGTATCGGTAAGAATGAGTGGAATGCATAGAAACGGAATATAATCTGCCGTGCAACGAATACAATGACGGTACATGCGCACATGAATGAACATGCAGAATATCAGTACAACCAACCTGCCCTCGGTGCCAGACGCTCATCGACGGTGTCGCTTGAGCAGAAGCTCCTCCGTAGCCCACCACCACTATAGACAGCGCCTTGTTGTTGGCCATACTGGCACTGCCACTAGCGCTGCTAGCGTCACTAACAGCACCAATGCTACCCCAGTAGGAAGGCGCCACAGCGAGGGTGGACACAGAGGCGCCCCCGTACGGGCTCGAAAGCACATGTGAGGACGCCTGCGGTATCGAGGCCCCCAAATCCCAAATCCGCACTGTGCCGTCGGTGGCACCACTCGCGAGCAGAGAACCTGAATTACTGGTGCTGTTTTTCTTCGAAGAGGTGGATGATGACGATTGGGACCCGGCTTCTTGTTGTTTACTGCTGTTTGCAGCTGCTGCCGCTGCTTGAGCCAAGGATGCCAGAGAAGGAAGAGCATTGCTTGAAGTGGCTGTGGCAAAACAAGTGATGGCGCCGTCGTGCTCGTTGAGAGAAGCCTGCATTGTTGTACGTGTGCACATGTAAAGCATTTAAATGAACATTCGTATGCATGCGAGAACTTGGCAAGCTGCGAAATTTGCAGGACATTGTGCGTAATGCAGCAAAATTATCACAATATGGATAACAAGGAGAAAGACAAAAGAGGAATAGTTGGACTCTATCACTACTCACAAACTTTGTGAGGCTTTTCTTCTTAGCATCCCACGCGAGCACTTGAATGTTTCCGTCGTCGCAGCCCACGCACAGGAGGGGTTTCGCATACGGGTTGGCCGTAGCTCCAGCATTAGCGTTCGACTGGTCGTCGGGCCGAGCCGACACCCATGCGACGGGGCCCGCCCCACAGGGCAGAGGGAAGCGCCCCAGGCAGCCCGCTGCTGCTGACGTGGCCGGGTTTGCTTGGTCGGGGGAGAGGGACGCCAGGTCCCACACTTCCAAACACCCTGTGCACATGTAAGTAAATAGGCAAAGAAAAAAACAGAAGACACTAACGGTTGTGGGGACTGCAAAATACAATCCAAAATATAAGAGGCACCTGTGTTCACGTTATAAACGCGTAGACTGAGGAATTGTCAATCTATAAAGCTAGTCTTCGGTCTGAATCGCTCAACCGCCTAGTGGGTGTTCACTGCCTACTATGCCACAGTAGAAAAGTAAGACGGGGACGAAACCTAACTTTCATGAAGCCATTACTACACTGTCAAATTTACTTACCATCCCAGACATCTCCCTCTAGCCGCGATAGCGCAATAGCCTAGGTTTACATGGTAACAAAGAACAGCGATGTTATTGGAAGTAGGCATTTTGAGCCACAAACCTAGAAATTGCAAAATGCCTTTGGTATCCGCCGCAGTAGAATAATTTAACCGCACATTAGGAAGTAACCTCGTACATCAATTCGATTGAAAATGCTAGCCACGCACCACCACATTGGCTTGCTCGTTCATAGCAAGGCCCATCACAGAGGCGCCTACTTTTAGTCCGCCGACAAACTTGCATAGGTCAACTTCGGATTCTTCCATTGATTGCACCATTGACTCTAGCTGGATGCTGATTGATTTCGTGCTGATGGAGCGACTTTGATTCCTGGGCCACTGCAGTAGAATGCCTCACTTGATAGACTAGCTAGCTAGCTACAGAGACTAGCTGCAGGAAAATACAGCGATCGATTTGCTGCGCGCATTTTTATCTGCAACTGGCCAACTGGCAACTGGACACCTCCGCCCCCTGTAAACGAATCTCGTATCTTTCGCCCTTTTTTTTCCCGGCGGTATGCTTGAACCAAACCTCTGTCAATCAAATAGCATTACGTCACTGCTGCGACGTTACAACAGACGACTCTGTGTAGGACTAGAAGCTAGATGTTGCACCGGTAAGCTTATAAGAGAGTTACGCCGAGGTTTATCGTTCTTGAATCATCGAAATAGTGACATGCCTGTATCTCGTCAGCGCTATAATGCAGTGTCCTACTTTACTTTCCTTTAGAGTCTAGGCATGACGATCGAAGATAACATAATTCAGTAGCGAAGGGTCAAGAATATATGCATTCAAGTAAAAATTAAAATGCTAGAGCAACACTGGAGATCATTAAATTTTCTAGATCAAGAGAAAATCAAGTGAAATGCGTCGGGGTGGCTCGGGGTTAGGAGCTCTAGGTGTATTGGTGCGTATATCATAGATTCGTGTCCGGGGCACACAATTTCCAGTGCAGATTTTGATTACTTGCTGCGCTTCAATGCATGTGTTTCCCGACCTTTTTTTCCAGGGTGGTACTAGCTCTGGCCATGCTGTGTGGCATTCTGCCGTCCACCCTTGCCTTCGCACGCTCAAGTGCTTTGCTAGCTCGCCGTGCCGCGCCAGCGCAGGTATATATGAATAGCGTGTCTTGTCCTCAATGCACCAGCCTCTGTCTTCCTGCAACTGGCCGATTCTTTTGCTGGCACCACCTTTTTTTTTGCTCACCACATACTACGGTGGTACGTACTTTTCCATATACACACTCCTTTCCTGCACAGCTTCGCACCTCCTCACCCCTCAAGGGACCAACCGTGCGCATGCTGGCGACCGCTCCGAGGCTCACAGACCCGGGCCCGGAACTGCTCGACAGCACGGACGTGTTCATTTTCGACTGCGACGGTATGTTGCAGAGGAGGAAATCAGTGAGTTAGTTCTCGCTCGTTTTAAAACTCATGCCACTCTTCATGCCTACTCCTCAACCTGTGTGCGCGCACTTGTGCATCTATCGTGCGCCTACTAAATCATAACCCTCGCCGTTGGGTGCTGCATTACTTACCTCTGTGTGACCGGCCTCACGTAAACGAATGTTTGAAAACACCAGGTGTCATTTGGAAAGGGGACACGCTCATCCCAGGAGTCAAGGATGTGCTTGCTAAACTGCGGGCTTTGGGCAAGAAATGCTTCTTCGTGACCAACAACTCGACCAAATCACGCAAAGGTTACAAGGCCAAGATTGACAGCTTGGGCTTGGATGTGGCGGCCGAAGAAATTCTGAGCTCGTCGTTTGCCGCCGCGGCCTACTTGGAGCAGACCAACTTCAAAGTAAGATGACGAGAAAGAGCAATAGCATAGTTGATGGGAAGTTATGGAAGGTTGTTCTTGACTTGATTTTAGAAATAAGAACCCAAATTCCTTGTCATTCGAAGTATTTTATTCTCGTGTCTATTTTCCTTCCTCGAAGCTTGTTTCTTACACGTGTACCTGCCTACCTGCCTGCCTACCTGCCTACCTGCTTGCCTGCCTATCGTAATACCCACTCCCCTTGTTAGGCCACCGGCAAGAAGGCTTACGTGATTGGGGAAGTGGGAATCGGCCAGGAGTTGGATCTCATTGGCGTGCCGTGGTTTGGCGCCGAAGACTTCAAGGGCAAAGAGCCTGACATGTCCAAGCAGGGGAAGGTACAAGGGTTAAACGTTGGGCGTATTCATACGTACTTGTCATCAAAATCTTCTTGGTCGTCATT
>Ga0307982_1002803_pt1 | contig 13976 bp, 17 predicted proteins | sample OrgLakmetagen989_FD_201847 | JGI IMG/M metagenome (GOLD analysis project Ga0307982, IMG submission 201847) | Saline water microbial communities from Organic Lake, Antarctica - #989 | ecosystem: Environmental > Aquatic > Non-marine Saline and Alkaline > Saline | place: Antarctica: Organic Lake...
GTCGCCGTGCCGCTTCGGACAGCAGTGCCCCAGGCAGTTATGGAAACGCGGACGCTGGCGGTTGGAACAGCAACGCCGGTGGTTACGTTGCCAACAGCGACAGCACTCACAACGGCCAGGGCGGTAGCAGTAGTAGCAGTAGCAGCAATACCAGTGGTGCCCAGCACGCAGCGGCGGTGAAAGCCGCAGCCGAAGCGGAGCGCGAGCGGCAGCGCAGCGACCACGAGGCCCAGTTGCGGGGCGCGGCCGAAGCGGCCCGACGGGACCGGCACGAGGTGGCTGCGCGCATGCGGCGACGACGCGACGCCGAGGCGAAAGAGGAAGCTGAAGCTGCGGCTGCTGCTGCTACCTTACTGGGTGATTCAGACGACGCGCCATCAACGGCAGCGTTAGCGGCGGCTCGGCGAGGCGGTCATGCAGGCGGCGTAGTTTTAGACATTGACTGGCGCTCCGAGCAGCGATCAGATGGCGGCGGCGGCGGTGGCGTGCGGCAAAGAGAAGTGCTGGCAGCGAGCGAGTGGCAATGGCCGGGCCCACCCAGTGCTGCTCCTTCAGGTACGCCGCCCCGACAACAGCAGCCTCGGAGTAGCCAACAGGCAGCGCGCAGCAGCGCTACTGCAGCGGCTCAAAACGGTCGCGCCAACTCCACTGGCCGACGCGACGGCGACGGATTTGGACGAGGAGGAAGTGGCAGCAACATCGCCAGCGGCTTGCCAGGACGCACGGATAGTGCTGGGAGCAACGGCCGAAGCAGCAGCAACGGCAGTGGCAGCAGCAGCAGTGGTGGCGGTGGAGGTAGCAGCAGCAGTGCATTGGCTCGCGGTGGTGGGCCGGGCCGCGGGAAGCGCCCTCGCCGCAAGTGGGGCAGCAGCGAAGGGTCCCAGCTGATCCCTGACGAGGCGACCCCTGCTGCTTCTGCTACTGCTAGCAGCTCGGCTGTTACTACTCGTGCTGCGCCTAGGAATAAAACTCCGACTGCTGGTGGTAGTAGTAATGCTGCTCAAGCACGCGCGATGGCGCGTGGCGATGAAAAGAATGATTCTGCCGACAGCGACGCAATACCACGCACGCCTCCGCGCAGTCGGGATGGGCGCCTACAGCCAGCTAGAAACGGTACTCCAAGTAGAAGAGGAAGCCAAGGAGAAGATGAGCCGACACGGCCTCTGCACTCTCCCTTGCAGGCTCAGTCCAAAGCCGTGCGAGCAATTACTCCGGCTGAGACTGCTCGTCAGGACAAGGAGAGCGCGGTGGATAGCTTTGAAGTAGGTTTCGCTGGAGTACGCGGCTCCAACGATGAAGGCGCGTGGAATGACTTAGGCAACGATCAGAACGGTGGTGCTGGTGGCGCATTAGGCCTTAGCCCGCTGGTTGAGTCGTTTGGCGGCAGCGGCTCCACTGTTGAGTCCATCCAGTAGCAACACAAAGGCCATGTGCTTTTGGCACTTGGCTTTTGTGGCTTTTGGCTTTTGCCTCGTTTTCGATGATGCCATTATTTCATAACCATAACATTTGTTGCCGTAAGAACTAAATAGTGTATACTGCATATGGCGTAGTGGGGCTCTGTGCTTTGTAGCGCCCGTTTTTGTGTATTTGTATTGGCATCGCGCATGTAGAACCGAATATAATAAATTTATTACGAGACCTCCGTGATTCCCGTAATACGAATGCAAATGCAAAATAGTTTCATTTTTTTCTCGGGTTCTGGACTTCTTTAACTAGTCCCTTGTTTGTTTACAATGGCGTACCGGGTTACGAACATGCGAACTCAAATCCCAGATACCGACAGCTGACAGGGCAAAGGGTTTTTGCTTTTCGGAGTTCAGCTCCTGTACAGACTGTACAGCACAAATATCGCGCTTTAACTTTAAACCCACTCATAGACCAGCACGGCCGCTATTCACAGTTGCAATCAGGCAGCCCCAAGAAGCCCATGGTAGCGCGCCATCCAGTAAGGAAGCAAGAAAGCACCGTTGGCAAATTCAGAGCCGCCGCCCGGCATCACACCGCTGTTAAGCGTGAATGGGTCGCCGTTCCACACGTAAAACATGCGCTCGTTCACGGGAAGCACCAAGTCCTGAGACACTTCGTCCCCAAAGCGGTTGGTGCGTTGTGCCACGTCCACGTCGGACCGTTGCGTGTTCTGAGTAGCCCACGCGACTGGGTCCTTGGCCCAGGTGCGCAGCGACCACCCCACCGTAGCGGCGTCACGGCTCAGCACCCCACTGGAGCGGCCCGCGGCGCACGTGCCGATGCTGCCGCGGTCGGAGCCGACGTACGGCGCGCCCACCACTGCACCGTTGGTGCCCCCTTGCGCCCCACGGGACGAATCACCGCCGCACGCCAGCCACAGGCGCGCGAGGTTGGATACAGCATCATCGTCGTTGCCCGCATCTACTGCAGCGTTTTCGTTATCCTTGTGATCTTTCTCGACTGCGTTGTGGAAGTCTACATCCATGTTGAACTCGTTCTTGTTCTTGTGGCCAGCGTAGTTGTCCAGACTGCCAGTAGCCACTGCGTCGCCAGCAGCGTGCACCAGCGCCCACAACGAGCTTCGCGTGGACGCCCCACCTTGCTCCCAGCTTCGGCCTAGGCTGCACAGCATTTCAGGGTCCAGATTGGCGGCATTCGCAAACACCAAATGGTTGTACAGGGGCACAAAGAGCAGCTCGTCGTCGCTGAAATTGTCGTCGTTGGGCGTGGTGATTTTCGCGTTGATCGCATTCAACCCGTACCCGTCTTGATTCTTGAGCGAGTCTGCCAAGTCGTTGTAGGTGGTGTTGCCGGTGAAGAGAGCCGTGGCCCGGAGCCACGCGAGAATTTGTACCGAGTTGAGACCGCGGCCATCGGCATAGAAATGGTTGTCGTTCAAGTCGCCGGGCCCCCAACGGCCCCAGGTGGTAGGAGTGCCCAAGCCCGGGTCAATCATGGTCCAATTGTGCGACGCAATTCCACCAATGAGGTCGTTCATCAGGGCAATGCCTTGAGCACGCTCCAGGCCCAAGGCCTCCGTTATGGCAGCAGCTGCAGCAGCAGCGTCGTTGGATTCGTCGCCTGCTTTACCGCTGGGGCCACCGCGCAGGCCTGGTTGGTAACCACTAGCGCCAGCGGCAGCACCAGCGTTAGCGTGATCGGATGATGGCGCCACGAGCGCGCCGAGAGCAGAAAACACAAACATGTGGCCAACCACCTGGCCGTACAAAAAAATGTGTTATTGGAGGAAAAGGCCGAAGTTCTCTACAGTGGTAAGACACAAACAAGAGATCTCTCTAGAACGGCATCTGAAGTACTTCGGCCTCGTGGACGACGGCGGTGACTTAAGGGTTCAGTTAGAAAACACACGCAACAGTGGCATTAATATGTGAGATCTCTGGGTGACTTGTATTACTTCGTCGGACGACGTGTCGCCTTTCCAAATCCAGCCGGGAATCGTCGACGAGTTGTACCATGCGCGCGCGTTGTCGTCTCCTGGCACGGGGCCTAGGGGCACTTCGCCGTACCTGAGAAAGCAAAAAGAAATTAGAGGCTACAGAAGTCAAGAAAAACAAAATATCTTTTGAAAGGAATACGTTTTCTGTAAAAAAAAGAAAAAAAAAGAGGGAGACTAACCCAAGTACAGTATGCACTGGAGCGCGCTGCACGCCTCTACGAGTACTAGTATATCCTCCAAAAGCACAAGCACACACGCATGCACATACTTGGCGTAAGATCGCGCCGGGCAACCGGGCCGTCCTGTCACGTCAAAGAGCTTCTTGAGCGCAGCGAATTTCTCTTTCGCCTCTGCTACTGAAGCGTTGAACGCACTACTGTACGCTTGGCCTTCTTGCGCTAGAGTGGCGGCCTTGAAAATTTGTGACGCCGCGTAAATGGAGGTCCACAGGCCGTCGTTGTCGCTGGAGCTTGTGGTGCAATTCGCGTTCGGGTCTCCTCCGCCGTTGCCACTGGTAAAGGTGCAGTCGGCCACCAGGCCATAGCGCGTGTGCCGGGATGTGGGTATGGCCTCTTCAAAAGCGGTGGCTTTCGCACTCAAAGTGGTGCACTGCGGCGCCCACACCGCGAGGCCTTCGAAGGTGATGGCCACCGCTCCAGCAGCGGGCTGCCCGCACCCGTCTCCACAACCGTAGCACGTTGTCGCGCCTGGGCCATCCTTGCCACCTTCGCGGCCGCCATTCTTCTTGCCATCACTGCTGCTGCTGCTGGAGCGCGCGGCCACCAGTTGATGCACGTGACCATTGGCACCTGGCAACCAGCGCGCGCCGTTCAGGTAACGCCACTCCGTGCCAGCCGCGTCCGAGGTGGCATCGGCCCCAGGCTGCAAGCTAGCTGTCCTGCGCACAGCCCCAATGGAAGTACCGAGCCAGAGCTCGTTGTTCGTGGCGAGAGGCAAGAGCGGGTGCCCACGGCTGCTACTCGTAGTGGGCAATGGAGACCCAAACGCGACTGCCGTGATGTTTTCGTACGGCAAACCTTGGCTGGGGCCGTCGAGGCGGCGCATGTTCCCAAGCGACAAGTCGAGCACTTGCAAGCATTTCCCAGTGCCGATCCACAGCCGAGGGGGCACTGCTGCCGACGACGACGAGGACGAGGACGTGAACGGTTCAAACGTGAGCCCATAGCGCGGCGGCGCCCAGTCCACAACCCCGCCTACCTGCGGTACCGACACCCACTCTTTGCGCCACACGAGGCCGTCCTCGCCACCACTGCTGCCGCCACTGCTGCCTTGGTGGCTGCCTGCTGAATTGTCCTTTTGTTGCAGCGCTTGCGTGGGGCTGCCGGTGCTTGAGGCGTAGTACAAGTGGTCGTGCGTCGCGCACGCAATGGCGATTCCGAGGTCATCACCGTCGCTTCCGCTCCAACCAGCGGATACTGCCACGGCCAACACTGGATTGCCATCGGGCACTGCACCACCGCTCATGTCTGCGCTTGCCTTGATCTTTGCCAGCTGCGATGGCGATGGCGACTTGCTGCTACCGCCAATCGTACCTGGAGGCACGACGGACGCGGCGAAGAGGCCCTGAGGTGAAGCTGCAGCGACAACGGCTTGCGTGCCGCTATCAAAACCGGTAGCTGCGCACGCTGTAACTTGTGAGAGCGCTGGGTCAGCACTTGCTACGAGCGACGCAGTGCACGAGCTCTCGTTACAAGAGAGTGCCCACACGCCACCGCTGTCGCCGCTGTGGTTGCTGCTGTTGGCTGCAACCACGAAGAGCTCGCCCGATGACGAACCTGTTGCCACACAGCTTCCCGCGAGTGGGACTTCGGACGGCACGTTGAGCGCCTGAGACAAAAGCAAAAGATGGTAAATGAATACAGTAAAGTAGTACCTCGCCGACGGCCAATGATATATACAGTAAATAGTACCTCACCGACGGCCAATGATCTTCAAATACGAGGAAAGATGTCAACAGAAAAAGGGTTGAATACCTGCACCGCCGAGGTTCCTGAGACTGCGGTGTCTACCGCCCAAAGCCCCCATGAACTGCCGCTTGTAGTTTCGCTATGAGCCATGATCGCTACCGTCGTGTCACCAAGCGGCGCGGCGTGTGCGACAGCATCAAAAGGTAAAAGTGGAAAGCCCGCAGGGCCGGCGGCAAAGGCAAGGCGTGTCGCGACCACCTCGTCGTACAACTCATCGGGCTCCGTGGCTGCTGCAAACGTACTCGAAGCCAACAGCACAGTACTTACGGCCCACGCTTTGAACATATCAAGACGCATTTGGATTGATGTCAATGCCAAGATGTCAACTATCCGGCAGGGTTTTGTTTCAGCTTCGGCAGGCGCTCTTCAATCAAAAAGTAGCGCACTTCGAGCAAATTCTTAAGTATATAACTCCTCTTCTTTTTTCAAAGAGGCTTGAGAGAAAATTTAGATAGAGATGCCGTGTGCACTGTGCGCACCAAAAATGAACACGGTATTATCAAGGATATCAAGAGAAGATGACACGAACGAAGATCACGTTGCGATGATCACGGAAGCAAGATCAGAGAAGAGAGAGAAGGAGAGAAGGAGAGAGCTGAAGAGCTGAAGGGCTGAAGACAAAAAATGTGCTGACGACGACGAAAAGAGTGACCATAAAACTACGCAGTCTCATCCTTTTCGAAGTGGCGAACTCCTTTGCCCAAAAGATGGCTCGTTGGGCGGTGCTTAGCGGCCTCTTCGCAGTGAGCGAAGCGGCCTTCTACCTTCCTGGTGTCGCGCCCAAATCCTACAAGACTCGCGACAATGTACGTGCTGCCCCATCGTTCCTGGCTCTGTAATGCTCTGTATTCGAGCTACCCAACGGGCGTGGCCTTGGGACCACCTCGCAGCTCGATGCATTCATCTATGCGGAGCGCACGGAGAGCCAGCAGCAGCCTCTAGCTGGCTGGCCAAACTTCGTTTTTAATTCTTTACACACAGCCTGCTCGCGCGCTGGCTATTCTGTGCCTCTACGTCTACATCCTGTGATAACTGTTCTTAACCCGCACCGCCCACCCATAATTCCCCTGCTTGTGTTTCCAGGTGCCTCTTTACGTCAACAAAGTTACGTCCACCAAGACGCAGCTTCCGTACTCCTACTACGACTTGCCTTTCTGCAAGGTAAGTCTAGTCGAGCGCCCTGCTATGATCAAGCGACTGGCCTTGAAATCCTCTCCCACACCTATATATATCCCCTCTCAAAACGAGCGCAACGGCGGGTCAAATGCCAAGTGCCTTACGGTGTTGAATGATGAAGAATAGCAGGGCTTGCGCGCCCTTCTAGCTGTAGTAGAGGAGTCGATAATTGCTTTCGCCTCTTGTGGGTTTTCCTTCTACGAAATTCTTTTCGTGCTTCTAACCGCGCGCTTTCCTGGTCTAAAATCGGGTCCTCCTCTTTCAAATTTTAACAGCCAAAGCACGCGAAGCAAGCGTCGGAGAACCTGGGCGAGGTGCTCGAAGGCGACACCATTAAATCTTCTCTGTAAGTTCATTTTACCCCTCTCTCCTTGATTTTAACGCTGCCCCCACTGGCTGCTGCTGCTGATTCACTCCTTGGTGTCCTCCTGTAAATGCCCGTTCCACCTTAGAACGCTTACGTGAACTGCAGTTGGTTTCGACCCATGATTCTTTACCTATATCAGAGTTGTTGTTACTGTTTACTCTTAGAGGGCGCATACGAATTTGCCCATGTAACCTGACTGGCCATGCGTGTGTTTGCCTTTTAACTCTCTGTGCAGGTACGAGATTGAAATGAAAGTGCCGGACGCGTGCAAGATTTTGTGCAAAAAGAACCACAACAAGGCGGACATGCGCATGTTTCGCTCCATCATCGACGACGAGTACCGCATCGACTGGCTCGTCGACAACTTGCCGGGCGCCATGCGCAACGACGAGTACGTATTTTGTGGTTGGGTTCTGTGTTCTTGCTCACTCGCGTGCGTTTATTCGCAGGAGCTTGAGCCCACCCTCCTCCGTGTTCCACCCTTTGGTGCTCTCGCTGCACGCAAGCTCTGTGCCTGCGTCTCACGCCTTGTTGTTTGCTCCGTCTTGCTTCGTAACCTTTCTGCGGCGTAAACACGGTGACTACCCTAGGTACGACTACGTGACCCGCGGCTTTCCGGTTGGCTTCGTGGCGCCACCCGCGTTTGAGGGGGGCCGCAAGATGCACTTCTTGTACAACCACGTGCGGATCGTCCTCAAGTACCACGAAGACTACGAAGCGTTCAAGGGCGCGAGAATCGTTGGCTTTCAGGTCAGTCGCACCTGTAGTAGTCGGTGTGCAGCAATCCTTGTAGCGGAGTGTTGAATATTGGGCTTGTTGATCGTCGTCGTCGTCGTCGTTGTTCGTGCTGCCGTTCTCTTTTTAATGGATTCTCCCTCGTAGTCTTCTTGTGCTCTAGTGTAATACTTTTTTGAACATATGTCTCACTCTCTTTTGCCGTCGCCATTGCCACCGTGTCTGCCACAGATCATTCCGTTCTCGATCAACCACATGTGGGACCGGCTCGAAGACTTCGACGAGTACACCACCACTTTGTCGACCTGCAACGAAATGAACCCCGCCCAAAACGACCCTGGCAACTTTCAGGTGGATGAAAAAAGAAAGAAGAGGCAACCGTTGGAGAAAAGTGTGCTTTCATCGATGCGCTTGATTCAGTCCTCCTTGTTTCATACGTATTTGCTTTCCGCGCCCGCCTTCTCCTACTGGCAACTCCTTGAAACTGTCTCTCCGAAAGAATTTGCTCAGTCAACTGGTTGCTTGAGCTCACGCTTTTTCTTCATCTTTTAACTATGTACCTCTCCTGGCCTCACGTATAGTCGGTGGAAGAGCCGGACGAAGTGATTTACACCTACGACGTGAAGTGGGTGCCCTCGGACCTGACCTGGGCCCACCGCTGGGACGTGTACTTGAAGGGGAACCCCGACGACGAAATCCACTACTTTTCCATCGTCAACAGGTGGGCTATACTACACTAGCCAATAAGAGAGATGAAAGATATGGAGACTGAGCTTCCGCCTCTGAACAGTTTATTTTGATTACTTTGTTGTTGTCTTTAGGTGTGCGTGTGTGCTTAACGACTCATATTCCTAGAGGGTGTCTCTGAAAAATGGGCCTCCGGCATAATCTTAGCTCACCTCCTCTTTTCTCTCTTCTGCTTTACCGCGTGTGTGCCGTGGTCAGCTTGATGATTGTGCTCTTCTTGACCGGGGTAGTGGCCATGATCATGCTCCGCACCTTGCGCAAGGACATCACCACCTACAACGAAATGCAGACCTTGGAAGAGGCCCAGGAGGAGTCGGGCTGGAAGCTGGTTCACGGCGACGTGTTCCGCGCCCCGCCTACTTCCCCCATGCTCCTCAGCGTGCTGGCAGGCACCGGGGTGCAAATCTTCGCCATGACCTCGTGCTCCATGTGCTTCGCGCTCTTTGGGTTCCTGTCCCCTGCCAACCGGGGTGGCTTGCTCACCGCCATCTTGCTGCTCTTCGTGTTCATGGGTGCTTTCGCGGGCTACTACGCGGCGCGCCTCTACAAGCTGTTCGGCGGGAAAGAATGGAAGCGCAACACGATTCTGACGGCCACGCTCTTTCCGTCCACCGTGTTTGTCATTTTCATTGGCCTGGATTGCTTGCTCTTTTACGAGGGAGCCTCCACGGCGGTGCCGTTTTCCACCCTGGTTGCGCTCATTTTGCTGTGGTTTGGCATTTCCTTGCCCCTGGTGCTGGTGGGCTCCTACTTCGGGTTCAAAAAGGACACCTTTGAAGTACCCGTGCGGACCAACCAAATCGCGCGGCACGTGCCCGAGCAAATGTGGTACACTCACCCGGCCTTTGCGATTGCCCTTGGGGGGGTCTTGCCGTTTGGGGCGGTGTGCATTGAGCTCTTCTTCATCATGTCTGCGCTGTGGCTCCACCAAATCTATTACGTGTTTGGCTTCCTCATGGTGGTCCTGTTCATTCTCGTGGCGACTTGCGGCGAAATTACGATCGTCATGTGCTACTTCCAGGTCCGTAAATTTGTTTCTGAAGTACCTCCATTTCCTTTCTCTTGCTCTCCCGATTTTTATACTTCTCTTGATCGCTCTGGATTTCGGCAAGTCTTGTAGATGACCTTCGTTTTTCAATGCATGATACACATGCAATGTACACGCACTCCAATATTTTTATAATTCAACGCACGCATGCGCATTCATCGTTCTTTGTAAAGCTAACAGCATGCATTATGTCCACAACGCCCTTTCTGCCACTGTTACAGCTCTGCAACGAAGACTACCACTGGTGGTGGCGCTCGTTCCTCAGCTCAGGCTCGGCCGCGGGCTACCTCTTCCTTTACTCGGTGTGGTACTTCATAAGCAAGCTCGAAATCACCGGCTGGGTTTCGTCGGCGATTTACTTCGGCTACATGTTCGTGATTGCGCTGGCGTTCTTCCTCCTGACGGGCTGCATTGGGTTCTGGGCTTGCTTCTGGTTCGTGCGGAAAATTTACGGCGCCATCAAAGTCGACTAAAGAAGGTAAAAACAAGCGATTTAGTTCGCGGGAAGTAGGAGCTCATGCAGGCAGCCATCAGCCATGGTAGCTTCGTGCTAACGCGAGAAATGAATTGCAATTCCTTGGGGGCTCGAATGCGCTTCGAAGGCAAGGAATTTTAGGTGATTTCGGGTGTCTATCGTCGTTTCTACCAGGCACTGCCTTGTGCCATGCGAGTGTGAAGAAATAAGGAATCATGGAGTAGGGATCACCGGTGCCTTTCGTTGTTTCTACCGGGAATTCACTGCTTTCAGATTGGACTCTTCACTTAGCACTTAGGTCGTAACTGGATTACGACTAAAGTCTAAATGCTGTATCTGTATCTTGCTTGGCTGCGAGGCGAGGACTGAGGATTACGCCCGTTTTTTGTTTTTCGTAAACGATACGGGATTTCGTTTCGATGTCGTCAAAGGTTTGTACGTAAGTACGCCGAAATAACGCGAAATCGGGCGTTATTTAGCGTAATAACGAGAAATACGTCAGGTAAATTTTGACGACACGATTCATCGCAATACCCAGATTAGATTAGATTAGATTAGATTAGATTATACTCCCCAATTGCAAAGAAACAACAACAAATAGCATAAAGCTGCGTGTTGATGAATCCTCCAGAACAAGTCTGACTGGGCTGACAATACCCAGCCAAGGTACCAAGGTATAAGGTATCTTTCACATACGAAAAGGTAGGTGTGCTGCACTAGTAGATTGAGCAGAAGATCCTCCTGTTCTGTTAACTTTGCACTTGCGCTGCGAATGCTTATTAAGTTTTGAAATGTGTATATGTGAGTACAGTTACAGTACATGTACATACTTACAGTAGTTACTGTACATGTGGTCATGTGGGGCACTGTGGACTGTGGGTCAGTGGGTCCCATGTGTGTTAAATTGTGTATGTGGGTCAAAAACTTTGCGTACTTCAGGAATTGCTTGCTCGCGACATGTGAACATCGCGACATCGCGACATCGCGACATCTAGCCAGAGAGTTGAGCGAATTGTGCGATCCTTTACCCCGTAGGGAACTCATACCCGGGGGACGCTACGCTGGTCATCATACTATTAGTATCATCATACGTATTTTCTCGAAACATCTGAAAGCTTGGGGTAGCGTCTAATCTTGACCCGCGTTACCATGGCTGAAGGCTGGGGTGAGTATCCAGATCCGGCATCAGGCAAGTCGTACTTCTTTAATGTGAATACCGGCGAAACCGTTTGGGACCGGCCTGCGGAGATGATATCGGATGAAATGCCTCCGCCGCCAGAGTATGATGCTGTAGATGTTGCGGCGGCGTCGCCTGAGCAGCGTTTGGCTGTTGGGTTGACGACAGACTCGGAGTCGAGGCGACGCGCCCTGGAAGAGCTCGTGCTGTCGGAAGCCTCATTCAACGCAGATTTGCATGTGGTTATGGACGTGTACGTCACTGGCCTTCGTGCTGCCGGCAGCGCTGTCATCAGTACCGACGACTTGAAGGGCGTCTTCGGGGACTGGGAGATTTTGATGGGCCTCTCGGATCAATTGTACGGAGACCTGAGGGCTGCCGCCAGCAACCGGAGCTCGCTCGCGGCAGCCCTCACTAAAATAGCTCCATTTCTGAAAGCGTTTGCGCCATACCTTCGAAGCTATTTGGCGGCCACCTCACTCAAAGCCAAGCTTGCAGACGAGTCTGCCCCGTTTGCCAACTACTTGGCCACGGCCAACGGCGACCCGCGCTGCCACGGCCTCGACTTGGGGTCGTTTCTCATCATGCCGGTGCAGCGCGTGCCCCGCTACGTGCTGCTCCTCGACGCAATCCTCAAGAACACGCCACCTGAGCACCCAGAGCACGCTGATGTGGTCAAAGCTCTGGCTGACGTGGGTGCGGTGGCCAAGCAAAACAACGACGCCATGGAAGTCTCCAAGGACTTCAACGAGCTGATGAAAGTGCAACTGTCGTTTGACGCCGTTACTAAGCTCAACTTGCTCGATGATCCAACCCGCAAACTGCTCAAGTCCGGCGAGCTAGAGAAGCACTCGCGGCGCGGCAAGCAACTGCGCCAATTTTGGCTCTTTTCGGACAAGCTCATTTACGGGTCCGAAGCGGTGCCGCGGTCTGGCGTTTTCTCATTGAACATGGAAGTGGACTTGCGGGCCTGCGCAGTGACCGACTCTGATTATGGCAACACCGGCGAGACAGACGCCAGTGCTAACAAGCTCGGGTCCATTGCGTTCCAGATCAACACCCCGAAGAAATCGTTCGTGGTGTCAGCGTCCTCGGCGGACGTGGCCCTGGCGTGGCGAACGGCCATCACCGACGCGGTCAACGCGCTGCCAGCCTCCGCCGACGCCAACGGCTCGGCCGGCGGCTTTGCGCCCAAGTGGGTGCCCGACGCGGCGGTGCCTGCGTGCATGTCGTGCGGGAACAAGTTCACGATGGGCCGCCGCCGCCACCACTGCCGTCGCTGCGGCGACGCGGTCTGCAGCGCGTGCAGCAAAAACAAGCAACTCATTGCCAACATCGCGCCCAAACCCGTGCGTTTTTTCTGTTTGGAGTTGCCCTTTCTCGCTTTCGTAATATGCTGCCTTATTTGTGCAGTCGCCGCAAGCAAGCCCATTCATCTGTCCTCTCGCCCCTCAACCCCTACCCCTCGCAATCCGAACATGTATCCAAACTTTTTCTTTTCCTGTTGCAGGTGCGGGTGTGCGATCCGTGCAACCTCAAAATCCGCGAATCTGTAGATGGCACAAATAGCGGGGCGACTACAGCCTCCGTCCGCATCAGCAGCGGCAGCGGCGACAATGCCGCGGGTCTTGCGGCAATTGAGGCGCCTGGTGTCGCTGGCACTGTCGTCTCGGAGCGGACCAAGAGCCTTCAGCAGTCCGTGGCGCGGCTTCAGGCCATGAGCAACAACAATAGCAGCAGCAACAGCAGCAGCGGTGCTGGAGGAAGGCGCAAGAGCATGCTTGGAGATGGATCGCAGCCAGAAGGCGACAAAGACAAAGACCCCACCAGCGTGCTCTCTTACCTCGATGCCCTCTCGGGCGCATCCAACGAGTTTGCTGCTCTGCGCGCCCACGTGCAAGGGCCAGCCCTCGCCAGCACGACGCTGCACCCTGCCCTGGAAGCACGGCTGTGGGCGAAAGGGTCGCTGGCTCTCTTGCCACGCACTTTGCCGCCAGCGATACGCCCGCCTCTGCCCGTGCTCGACACGCAAGGGACTTCGGCAACGGCTCCAGTGCCCACTCCACAATCATCAAGCAGCCACGCAGCTCCGCCGCCCCCGCTTCCAGTCCAAAATGCCACTGCATCAATTACCGTATCTGCTGCCCCACCACCGCCTCCTCCGAAACCTTCTGCACCAGTTGCTGCGTCTGCTGCCCCGCCACCACCACCACCTCCGAAACCTGCTGCTGTGGCTGCTCCTTCTGAGGCTCCGCCGCCTCGTCCGCCCAAGCCCGCTGACTTAGGTGGTTCTTCTGGAGCACCTCCACCGCCACCGCCCAAGCGCGCTGAATTAAGTGGCTCTTCTGGAGCATCTCCACCACCACCGCCCAAGCCCGCTGAATTAGGTGGTTCTTCTGGAGCACCTCCACCGCCACCGCCCAAGCCCGCTGAATTAAGTGGCTCTTCTGGAGCACCTCCACCACCACCGCCCAAGCCCGCTGAATTAAGTGGCTCTTCTGGAGCACCTCCACCACCACCGCCCAAGCCTGCTGACTTAGCTGGTTCTTCTGGAGCACCTCCGCCACCACCGCCCAAGCCCGCTGACTTGTCATCTGCTGCTGGCGCGCCACCACCGCCACCACCGAAACCAGCAGAGCTGAGCACCACTAGCGGCGGCGGTAGTGTTGGAGGAGGGCCTTGCCATCCTTTAGCGGCGGTGACATCGGGCGTGGCTGCGTCCGCGCTGCCTGCTGGCGTGAACCCTGCGCAGCGAGAGCGCTCCCTCAGCCCGGAAGACTTTGCCGTGGCGTTCAGTAAAGCGGGGGTCGCGGGCGGGCCTGGCCCTGCCACACTT
>Ga0307982_1002805_pt1 | contig 13969 bp, 14 predicted proteins | sample OrgLakmetagen989_FD_201847 | JGI IMG/M metagenome (GOLD analysis project Ga0307982, IMG submission 201847) | Saline water microbial communities from Organic Lake, Antarctica - #989 | ecosystem: Environmental > Aquatic > Non-marine Saline and Alkaline > Saline | place: Antarctica: Organic Lake...
TAAATTGTGGTTGAATGGCTTAATTTTACTTGCTGAAGAGAAAAACATTTCCACCCGTATCTATATCGAGGTCCTATGAACAGAGATATGCCCATGTAAGCAAAAGGCAAAGGCACTATGGATTACATGTGGACCTATCGCCGCGGCACATGTGGACCTATCGCCGCGACTACTGAACTCGGCTTCAAATGTTATGTGTCGTTGCATCGGCAATACACGATTCACCGCCGCTGCGTGCAAAGATAAGAACACCCATAACGAAGGCTTTACGCCTTGTCTTCAGCCTCCCTCTTGGTGCCGTTGTACTTCTTGGCAAACTTCATGTTGCGCAAGAATTTGTTGTCCACCTGCAGCAGCAAAAAGAACAAATTAGTTCAGGCCAGCAAAATGTCAGGGAGATTAAACGACAGAAAGAAAACACCTCAGCCAGAGAGCATCGCAGCAGGCACAGAGACGGTTCGTGAAGGATGTAATTCTGCAGAAATCTGGACACTAAAGCACTGCTAGCAAATGCTACTGTCCGCCAACGAGCTATCGCATAAGCCACGATCTGATTCTCTGCTCTCTTCAACTCTCTAGAATCATGGGGCGACATGAGAGAATGGATGTGGAGCTACACTTCGATAAATTCATGTAGTAAACAACGTATTTTATATGTGGTATGACTTACCCCCTTCGTGGACTTGAACCGGAAGTTAGGCATCTTCTTGATGCCCCGCCGGTGGTCCTTCTTGGTGGCGTTGTGTCCGGTGTGGTTCTTGTGCTGTATAGTGCAAAATGAGAGAGATCGTGGGGCACGTGAGGCACCGGAAAGAAAGGCACAATGAAAAAGAGGCCCCGGGTCCTCGCCACAGGTCAATCAGTCTCAAGCGCAGATATAGTGAAACCAGACTACGTATTGATATCTTGCTCTAAAGCAGTCTAAGCACTGGGGAGAAGTATTACCTTGGACATCTGCGTGAGGCGTCATCAACATTCGAGCCCACAGACGATGAGCGCACGTGCACATGATATGAGGCGCAAGGAAAACGGTGAGCTGTGTGATTAAGTAATTTGTATGGTGGAACGGCGTATAATGTTTCTCAACGCCGTATTCAGAGAGCAAAGAGTGCGCCGGGGACGCACATTGTTTTGGTTGGTATAAGCCACAAATCGGACCTTGGCGACGACAATACCTACGGTTTACGGCAAATTTGGATTTACGGTTCTTGCTTTGCATCAAATTCCCCCTCTAGCGGGTGGCGAGTCCTCAAAAATACTTCGTTCAACGGCTCGCAACACAGTGTCATCCGAACTTCCATCGCGACGTTACGCCACAGCACATGTGGATGGGGGCGTGGTGCACGTCCTAGAGCAGCTACGCTGCCACGCAGGCACAATTCTAAGATTGAATAGTTTTTATTGCACTACATGATAGTTAATTTGCGCTAGTCATCAAGTCATGCAGGGATCGCGGCTGACCGCGATGTTTTCTAGCAGTAAGAAGAGCCCACGCCGGGGACCTCTCTCACCTCTCACGCAGCCTATTGCGTTCGTGCTCCCAAAGTCTCCTGGAGATGACGAGCCTTTTACACCACCGCCACTGACCTTGTCATCATCATCGCACACATGCGAAGAGTCATTTGTTGATGGTGCGCCTACCGTTCCACCTAAACCGAGCGCAGTTGTGCTATCGCCTCTTTCTTCCATGGAAGGTTCCCATCCTGTGCACGAGGACCGCAATCAACAACACAGTCTTGCACCGCTCTCTGGCGGAGATAGCTCTACAGGAAAGCCTCCAAATCTCATGATTGAACCTGTGGACCATACGGCTGCCCACAACTATTCTAGTGGCGAAGGAAAGGCTTCTGCGGTGGCACCAGATGAGGACGCGTCGTTATTGGCTTCTTTTTTCAATGGGGTTCCTTCTTGGGCGTCCCCTACCACTCCAACATTCAAACCAGCCAAGGTTCGCGCGTGAGTGTGGCACGTGTTTAGGCATTTTTAAAGCGCACCCACGGTTGATTTTGATTCAGAAGAACGAGTTGCTTGTTATGCCATTAGCACCATCCTAGGTTGTTAAAGCTTCTTTCCTTTCCAACGTACCATTTTTTCAACATCATAGCTGTACTTGTTGCTGCGCTCGTAGTTGCGCAATTGTAATCGACTTTTGCTCATAGTCTTTCATGTTCCGTTTTGTTCGTCTCCGACTACACTTGTTCTCTTCGCAGATTCCAGCCAAGAATGGCAGCGCTGTGCTGCCAAAAACACCATCAACGTCTGCAGACCCTGAGACTACCCCACCTGCTGTCACTACCATCGCCACTACCGCTGCCGACGATGTGGCACCCCCTTTTTCTCCTTTGCAGCCCGTCGAAAGCTTGCACGGCTGCTGCCGACACGGCGGCAAGCGCTACGAGGTGCCCACTTCAGAGAAAGGTGCCGCCGTCGCCTGCAGCACGTGCCACCGGAACTTGCCGAAAGGCGACTCTTTCCTCGGCTGCAAGGTGTGCCAGGTCGTATCCTGCAACGCATGCTGCTCGCAGCCTCTCTCGTCAGAAGCGAGCGGCACCGAAGCACCGGCGGCGTCTGCGGGCAACCACACAACAGAAGATTCAGCCGCAGCCGCAGCCCGAGCAGCCACCCAAGACAAGAGCAGCCGGAAAGTCGTGGAAACCCGGCCGTCGTGGCCCCCGCACCGGGCCGTGTCTCCCTCGCCGTCGTCAGTGTTTTCCCCGCCGGGCTTGTCCCCGAGCAGCAGCTTGGCCCGCGGCAGCAGCGCGCAGAGCGCCAGCCCGGAGGACGCGGGTGGTGGTGCGGCGACCGACTTTTCGCCTGCTTCTTCTTCTTCTTCTTCGCCGTCGTCGTCTTCCTCGTATATTACTAGCATGGGCTTTCGTTCTCCGTTCTCGTTTGTTAGCAACCCCAGCGCCACAACCGCTGCGGTTAGTGCTGATACTCCTATCGCTGATGCGCCGCCGCCTCCTCCTACTCTAGCTCCTACTGCTCATGCTCTGACCACCGACGACGATGACGACAGAGATGCGCCGAACGTCTCTCCAAAGAGCAGCAGCAGCAGGGGCAGCAGCACATGTAGCAGCAGTAGCCCTCGCCTCGGCCGCCGCCCGCCTCCAGTCGTGACGACAAGTTCTCCTTCTCCTCCTTCGGCTAGTGCTAGCAGGACTCGAACGCCAGCGCTGAAGGCATCGTCATCAGCTGGTGCAGCAGCAGCAGCAGCAGCAGATGGTGCAGATGCTGGAACAACCGCCGCGTCTAGCACGAAGAACGCCACCACAAGTACCGCCACCAAAAGTCGCGTGCGTTGCCGAGTGTGCGGCTGCAAAGTGGCCGCAAATGAAGCCACGAAACACGTGTGCGACTTGGGGGCCGTGTACTCCCGCTGCACGCACTGCGGAGAACAGGTACCAAGATATATAGCACAGAGAATGGTAATCGTACATTACTACCTACACTGCTCTCATATACTTGCCTCATTCTTCTCTCTCGTCTCTCTCTCTCTTCGTGTCAATCGTCTTGCTCTCACTCGTTTGCTCCCCCCATCTTTATGCCCGTCTTTCCGCCGTTCTCTCCTTTTGTAATTCAGGTACCTCTAGAAGACGCGGGGAGTCACTTCTGTGCCGAAGCCGTAGCTGGCATACGGGAGCCGACCACACCCGAGAAATTACAGGGGGCCACCTCGATGAGAAAGCCAGGGCTGCAACTAGGAGATGAAGAAGTCAATGTCTATAGGGATAACGGCAACAACGGCAGCCGCAGCCACAGTGGTAGTAGTCACAGCCACAGTGGCAGCACCAGTAGCAGGTACAGCGACAGCCAGAGCGGCCTCTTGAAGCCCTCGATGCTGGCGAGCTGGTTGGCTCAACAGCCAGTGGAAGAAATGGAGAGCCCTGTAACTACACCGCCACAGCCACTACCGGAAGGAGAAGCCGAAGATAACTATGTTGATGGTGACGAGGACGATCGCGGTGATGAGGAAGAAGGAGGACGAGAAAACAGTAATTTTGACAACCACCAAAGCAACGGCGACAACGACGACGACGACGATGTTGAAGACGAGAACTTAATTAGTAGGAGCCGCCTTCGCCGACCGTCGACCGGAGCTGAAAATAGAGCCTTACAGTTGGCCGCGGACGAAAATTGCCCGGAATTTGCCGATGCTTGGATTGACCCTTCGGCTCCAATTTCTGGTTATGCCTCGGAGCCCCTTCCCACGCAGCCATCTTTCGAGCCCGCAGCTAGCACAAGTCGAACACAAGACCATTCTAGCAAAAGGTCTTCGTTTGGAGAAGGCGCGAGTGCGCTGATGACGTCATCGGCCGCGGCGTCGGCGGCGGCGGCCAGCAGTGCGGCCACGTCAGCAGCGGCGTCGGCGTCCTCGGCCGCTTCCGCCGCCGCGTCGGTGGCGTCGTCGATGACGTCATCCGCCAACTCGATGATGATGACGTCACCCATGTCGACGGTGGCCGGCTCGATGGCGGCCTTCTCTTCAACTGCTGCTGCTGCTGCTGACAGCGCCACTACTGCAGGCGCTTACGGCACTCTCGTTGAAGAAGACGGCGAAAGCCTTGCAAAGAGGTCGGCTGCATCCAAAGAAGACGCAGCAGCCACGGCAGCAGCAGTGGCTGCGCAGCGGTTGAAAGCAGTAGCCGACGGCTGGCAGTGCACGCTCGGGTAATGGAAAGAAGAATATATGCACACACGCACGCACACACACATGTGCATGCGCGCGTTGGCATGATGATGCAGTTTTGCCGTGTTGCGTGTTACGAAAGCATTCGCATGTAATTTCGCTCTTCCATGCTCGTTCTCGTTCTCTTGACCAATGTATACCTCTTTTTCTTCTTGTTATCCTTGCATTGTCTCATCCCTGTGTACACACGCGTTATCCCTGTGTGTTTAGGTACAGCCTTTCTTCCGACAGAAGCAGTGGCAGCACTATTAGCAACGTTTTAGTGCCGGGTCACCCTGTCCCTTTCGAGAGCGACCTTCTGGAAGGGCATTTCTACTTGGCGCTCAAGCAGGACAAGGGCATGGACAGCCACACGTACCAAGTAATTAAGGGTGTGCTATCTTAGGGGAGTACATTTTGTTAAGGACGAATGAAATAAGCTTTGCAGAGGAAAAAAGGCTTTCTTTACGACTTTTTACGTGTGAACGTACTATCGAAAGCTTTTCTTTTTTTTTCTCTCTTTTTTTTTCTCTTTTTTCTTTTTCTTTTGTGGGTGTCCTGACAAAGCTTACAACGTTCAATTTACTTTTTGGTGCCTACTTCAATGATCGCTTGGCGGGTCATGAAGTGTTCCTTTTTTCATGTCCTTTCGTCTGCGTGTCATTTCTTCTTCTCCTCCTCCTCCTATCGTAACAGAACTTTTTTCACAACAAAGCGCGCACTTGCCAGCTGCAGTGGTCGATTCGCCTGAAGAGGAAGTTGAACGGGCCGCTGTTCATTGGCTTCGAGTCCAACCTGACACACCAGGTGATGAAATGGTATAGAATAGTGTGTCTGTGTGTGCAAGAGAGAGAGAGGGAGAACTAGAGTTTTGAGGGTCTTCCTATTATGAGTGTGTTAACCTCACATGAAAGTTCTATTCCTGTGACTGTCCTTGCTTTGTGCATGTTTAGTTAACGTGCATGTTGATTGTTCCCCGAACATTCTCTGAATTCGCAATAATCTGATCTGTGTGGGTGCTGTGCTACGTTGCCTTATGTTTTCTTTTTCTGGCCCTATGAAAAACGAATACCACCTTAGCGCGGCGCCCTACCCCGCAGCATGCTGCAGTCCTCGCTCACAAACTTGCTGACTACTTTCCACGCCAAGAAAGACTTGCATTTGGCTCTGCCGGCGTCTCAGAAGACCAACGTCATCAACGAAGACAACGACTGGGGTTTAGCGGTAAGTATTGAAGAAAGTTATAACGAAATGAATTTCGCGCGCGCCCCTGCGCCCACACACACATGCGTGATGTTAGGCTTACTCTTGGTCCTATTCCTATTGCAGAACATCAGAATTATCAAAAAATATTTCTTTTTTAAAAAAATATCAGGCACAGCGCTAACTGCTTTCCTTTTCTTCCTAACTTGAATTTTTTTTTCGCAAATGTATGATTAGGTCAACGGGCGCAAATCTCTAGGGCATTGCATTTGCACACCTGTTGGCTGCGACCCTCCGCGCCTCAGCCGGCCGCTTGAAGACCAGTTCGACCAACACCCTCCGATGAGCAGCATCGGGAACAGTAGCAGCAGTAGTGGTGGTGGAGATGGTCGTAGCGGCAATAGCAGCAGCAGCACTGCTACCACTCCCACACCTCTCGCGCGCAGCAGCAGCCTTGGGTTTAGCGGCTTTTCGTCGCCGTTTGGTCGCAGCAGCAGCACCGGCAGCACGAGCAGCACTGGCGGAGGAGGCGCTGTTCCTGGTGCTGGCTCGTTCCTGTGGGAAGACTTAGAAGTGGGGCCCACGTACTCATTCAGCTGGTAAGATTGAGAGCTTATTGGAAGATTAGTGGCTCGATGTCGTCTGCAATGGAGTTGTTATGTATTCGTGGTGATGAACAAAAGTTTGGCGAGAGGTCCTTCTGCCATTCTGTTGAGTAATTGTTGGAAGTTCGACGAAGCTTCAATTCTCGCTCATCCCTCCTGTTTCGTGTTACCAGGTACACGCAGTACCTCGAGTTTGCGTCTCTGAGTTTAGTCAACGTGCCGATGGTGGGCAGTTACCCGCTGCCGGTCTCCGTCTTGAGGCTGGTCCTCTACGAAGACGCGCCGCCACCAACAACAACAACACCCTCTGCGTCGTCCTCGTCTTCCTCCGCAACAGCTGCAGCGCCAACGTCAACACCTGCGCCACCGCCTTCTTCTTCTTTTTCTACTTCAATGCTGTCCCCTCTTCCGTCTCCGCCGTCGTTTTTCAGTCCTTCTACAACCACTCCTGCTGCCGGTACCAGTCATGCTGGCAGTAATAGCGATGCTATTCCCACTCCACTTACGCCGCAGCCACCGTTGCCATTGTCGACAACTTCCATCCAACACATGGTTGGCACTCGGCAATACTTGACAGGCAAAGCCAAAGTCCGCGAAGGAGCGAGCAAAAGTTCCACGAAAGTGGGCGACATCGCGAATGGGAAGGTGCGTTCAAAGTGGGCAACATCTGCTTGGCATTTTTGTTTGTGCGCTCCATCTACACCCCATCGTTCTATCTTACGTCTTCCTGAAGAACTGTAAGTTTGCGTGTTTGGTTGGTCATACTGTGCATCGCACGCGCATGGTTGATCGCGACTTTTACATAAAGTTTGGCACCTCCTCTCTCCCTCGATCCCATTCTTTTCCACCCCCTTCAGGTGGTGCTCGTGCTCCAAGTCGGCATAGATCCGTTGGATGGAACTCCTCGGGCCCTGGTGCGCGGCTCGGGGGTGCCGGCCGAAGCTACTGAACTTGCGCGCCGTTCGTCGATTACTCGTAGCACTAGCAGCAACATTCAACACGACAACGATAACGACGACGATGGCAGCCGGAGCAGGAGCCACAGCAGCAGCAGCCTTCGACGCAGTGTGTCCGATGCCAGTACTAGTGCAGGCGCTGCGGACGTTTCAGACCCAAAAGCAAAAAAGAAGAAGAAAGTAGTGGTGGAACTAGAGGGCTGGCTCTCTGCGGCTTTGCTCTTGCCGCCCGGAGCTGCTGCGGATGCTCGACCAGCAGGTGCACCTTCGGCTCTGAACAGCGGCCATGCTCTGCTCGGCAGTACTCGTCACAGCACCAACAAGGTTGAATCGTCTCAGCTTGCAGGAAGTGAAGCTGTACCTGAGGCAGCTGCCTCGTTGTCATCAGATCCTTCATTGCCGTCAGCTCCGTCTTCGGCGGTTCCTCCATTGGGCAGAGTCCCATTGCCGAGTCAAGCGAACCGCACGTACGCGTTCAGCTGCGTGTTTGCGATGCAGCAAAGCGAGGCCAGCTCATAGAAGCAGAAACCACGGGAGCCCAAATCGGAATTGCCAAGTGTCCGTCCTTCGAGGGAATGTTTCTCAATTCCCAAATTGCCCATTTCCCATTTGTACGTACTTCTTTATGTTTAAAGCAAATCCGAATTCAATTGAATTGAACTGTAGTAAAGTAGTATAGAGAAAACTAGAAACCAGAGGCTAGAGCAAACAAAAGTTTAGTGCGCCGAACTGGTATATGATCTACACATAGACATATAGATATTATAGAAATAGAATAATCCTAGCAATCCATTCCCTTGTTAATTATAATTATATTTCTTACTTCGTCGCGAAGGGCGATTCCTAATTCGCACATTACACGTCGCCGAAATGGACAAATGTAGTAGATACCAGCACGGGCCTCTGGTTTAGTCCAGTTAATACTTAATACTTCCCAAATACAAAGAAACACCCCTGTGACATAAAGAAACAGAAAAGTGTAACGTGTAACCTTCAGAACAAGTCTGATTGGGCTGAGTGTCCTTGTTGCATAAAGCAATTGTTTTCGTTTGCTCTCGCGGTGTCCTTCAGCCATAAGGCATCAGGGGGTTTGGGATTGGATTGGGCCCTCTTGCTATGAGTTTAGTGTGTTATCGATACAAACCCATGTCCAAGTGAAAGACGAAAGACGGCAGCAAGGAGCGAAAAGAGTACTATACCGCGACTCATTAATCATCAAGAAACATGCATCTTTTAAATCCGACTTGCTCGGAGTTAAGACGCCAGTTGGGGCCTGAATTGGCCTTCTAGAGCAAATTTGCTAACGCATAAGCAGCACCTGTACTTCCTTAGTCCTTTGTGCCTGTGTGCTTGTTTTTCTTTGTTATCGGGAGAGCACTATCTAGATTAGACTAGACAAATAACAAACGCCGCGATTATAAATGGCTTTGTCTTAAAAAAAAAAAAAAGACTTCTTTTACAGCCAAATGCCGAGCTGCGGTTTAGATTTATTTCATAGTCCTCGAGGTGCTTTACGAACTTTACGGCAACAGCAAGAGAGGCCAGTGCTAAGTAAGGCAACCGAGATTATTACACCATTTCTCGTTTACACGCGGAACGCGCTGCGAATTTCTTCAGCAGCAGCGGCATACTTCGGGCTGGCAGCGAGTTCGTTGGCGGCTGCGCGGACGTGGGCTTTGTCCTAATGTGATGCATACATTGAGAAATGGAAGTAAAAATAATGCGAGTGTGAAGAGGAAGGAGAATCTGCAAGGCAAGGTCACGGGTAGGTAGTGATACTTACTCAAATTATCAGGATTTTCATTTTTTAAAAGTCACCATATTCACACGAAGCTCGCATGCACCCCCAACCTCACGACCTCGTATCGTGCACGCACATTCACCCACCAGCCCCCGTGCCAACCCGTAGGCTTCCAATCTCACCTGGTCGCTCAAGAGCAGCAATGCCATCCCAAACCCTGTGCACTGCGACAGGCCCTTCAATGTGCGCGCAGCGGCGGCCAAATCACGCTGCTGTTGTGGTTGTTGTTGCAAAGGTGGTTGTTCACTCGAAGCAGGTGAAGCAGCAGGCGAAGAAGGGGAAGTTGAAGAATGAGGCGCCGCGAGACGAGTGGCTGTGACGGCGAGGAGCTGAGAAAGCACGTCGGGAGCTTTGGAAGGGTCTTTGAGGACTTTCTTGATGGTCGAGGGCTTGAACGTGCGCACGTAGCTGGGGCAACATTGTAGAAGCAAAGGAGAAAAAGGATGTAGTGGCGGAGAGGGAGCAGTACAGCAATGAAGGTGAGTTCATTAAGTAAGTTACAAGTGGGTAGAAAATGCGACTCCATTCGACACGAACTTGCAACTCATCTTTAAACTATACGATAATTAGAACCATGATCACTACGTTCGCTTCTACCTCGCCAGGAGGTCAGAGTCGCCTTTGAGCTCGCGCCACACGCGCTCCAGCTCGTACAGGGTGGTGGGGGGCTCTTTCGGCACCTTCACTTGCACCTAATCATTGGTACAACACGGATAAAATGTTTAAACCACGCAAAGGCAATTACCTTAACAGGAATGTAACTTTCCGAAGATTATGAGGTAGGTCAAACAGAAAATGGGGAACAGTGGCACACTGCATTGAAGCAAGGGAGCTCGACAAAGAGTTATTGCCACACCTTGATCACGCGAGGAGACCCTGCTTTGCTGCCACCACCACCACCGCTAGATGGAGTTGTGCTCGAGCGCTGCGTGGCCGGTGGAGGAGTGGAGACAGCTGCTGAAGGAGAAGAGGAGGACGAGGTGCTTTTCTTCTTCGTCTTGTTCTTCTTGTTGTCTGCTGTCGTCGTTGCTGTAGGTGATTTCAGAGCAGGCGACGAAAACGAAAACGAGGAAGAAGATGAAGAAGGAGATGGAGGCAGCGGAGGCGACGGGGCTGCGCCGTTAGTATCCGCTTCTACGATGAGAGGAGGAGCGTTGGCGGCGGCCGCGTCCGCCGCCGCTTTTTTGGCCTTGGCAGCTGCGGCAGCTTCCGCGAGGCGAGTGACCTTAAGTGATTGGTTGAGTAGAGGATTATGATAGATGGACGCACAGGTGGATGAATCCTTGTGCTCAAGAGAGAGAAAAGGCGGAAGAGAGCTGAGTCGGTAGGAAGTAAACGCAAGTGTTCACAAAAAAAACGAATCGTCGAGTTATGTGCATGAATGCTTCAAAAACAGGCATGCTGCAAAAATAAATAAATTCATATTGTACCAGTTCAAATGTATACGCGCTCATTAAAATATCGTAGCGTTTTGTGACACTAACACGACTTTATCGCACAGCTTCTCACCATGGGGTCGTCTTTCAGAGCACTGCTGGTGTGGCGGGCCTTCGCCTCTTGCTGCTTCAGTTTATCGCGGCACTTCTGGAGCTTGCCCCTCACGGTCTCCTTCTCACTGGCATCTTGGCATTTGGACACCCATGCTTCGTAGTCCGCGATGGCACCCGGCAAACTGCCCATCGACTCCCGGGCCTAATGTTGTGCAAGAACGATATGATGTAAAAAAGGCGCATGCAGGCAGGTGACGTATGTTACAGACACACACCTTTAGACGTCAACAACATGTGCGCACACACTTGTAGATGCGCACTTTGCACTGTGTAGCATTCCGTTAATATTACTACCCTTTCTCTCCTCTGTCTCTCTGCTCCTTGTCCAACAAGTATACAAGCATGCCCTCAACCTCCGCTGCTAGACGTTCACTGCACAACCCCTATCTTTCATCCCTAGTCCACTCCTACTGTGGTATGTAAACTCGTAATTTTACCGCTGCGCGCCGCGCCAGTGCTTTCAAGTTGCCTGGATCCCCGCCGCCTCCAGATGACGACGACACCACAATGCCACCACCGCCGCCGCTGATGACAGTTTAAAAAAAAACAATATTTTTTTTATTAGCGTTGAAAGAAAAGGAACGCAAATCGAAGGCAGTAGAAAGAAATGTGTTGTGGGCAATGAAATAGCGCATACGAATATCTATACCATTACAATGAGACCCAACACAATGCACATTACAATTAATGTGAACACGAGTATATACAAGTCTACATGTACATGCACTCTTACTCGCGCAACAAGGCCTTTTGTGGTTCGAGCACGGCTGTAGCGTCGGCCTCCGCGCCCAGCCAATTGTGCTGCTTCAAGCGGCACAGAGTGCGGTTGTTTTGGGCCGCCCAATTGGTTGGGTCCAAGCGAAGGCTAGGAGGAATGTGGTGAAAAGTGATGTAAGGCACAAAACGCGAGATGGGGGGGGTGAGTAAATGAGGAGGCAAGTGTACAATAAACAGGTAGGTTCGAGAGAAAGCCAGTGGGTATTCATTGTACATTAATACATATGCCTACGTATACAAGGATGTGAACAGAAGAAGGTAGTGCCAAAGAAACGCCCAATCGAAAGCGAGTAAATGCAAACACGCGCCCACAATTCAATTTGGTTTGCTCACTGGCACACACAACAACGCGCGCCCCCATTGAGTTCTTCGTACCTTTCCGAATAATGCCGCTCGGCCGCGGTCAAGTCGCCTCGGCTCAAGCACGCATTGCCCAAATCTTTCTGCTGGTCCGACGCAACCCGCACTTTTGCAAAACCTTCTTTCGCTTTGTTACCACCACTGCCACTGCTGCTGCCACTGCTAGTGCTGCTGCTAGTGCTATTGCTTGTGCTGCTAGTGCTGGTGGTAGCATCCGAACTGTTGATGTTGCTGCTGCTAGTGCTAGCGTTGGCATTTTTGACCGGCGAGCTGAAACTGCTGCGAGGGCGGCTGCGGGTGCCCGTAGGATTGGACGAAGTTGTTGAAGACGGCGGCAGGGTTGCCTCGTCGTCGTCGTCGTCTTCGTCACGGATAGCCACTTTGACTCCACCAATGAAAGACTCGTTTGAGGATTCAGTCAATAGGGACGATGACGAAGATAGCGCTGCTGTTTCTTGCTCAAGAGCTAGCAGCTTGGTCTGTCAATTTCAGATAAAAGGATAATGTATAAATGGTATTATGACCTCAAAGTAAGAAATTTCAAAAGCATATCCCGTATATTACAGATATCCTCGCAGATCAAACGCATAATATGATACCTGAGCGTCACTGTTGTTCGGGTCTAAGCGCAGAATGGCTTCTAGATCTGCAGCCGCTAATGCTAGCGCCTGCGCCGCTGTTGTCTTTGTTGCGCTGCTGTTACCACCACGGCCACTGCTGCCAGCACCGCCATTTGGTTGATCTTGTTGTTGTTTGGCTTTGGCTTCAAGGCGGCGGCCTTCGGCTCGTCGGAACAAGGCTTTCTGGTTGCGAGGCTCTTCCGCTAAAACCCCGGTGGCGTCGGCAATGGCGGCTTCCCATTGGTGGAGCCGCAAGTGGGCGGCGGACCGGTTGTTCAGAGCGGCGAAGTTCTGGGCGTTGCGCGCTAAGCTGGCCTGTCGTAGTGCGGTGTGTTGGGCGGTGACGAAGAGAGAAAAGAGGAATGAAGAATAGCGTGAGAGTAAATGGGCGAGAGAGAGAGAGAGAGAAAGAGAAGAGTGTTTTAAGTGGCACGCGTATTCCTATTTCCCTTCCTACTCCCATTCTACTGTGCGACCACCATAACTGCACCTACAACAATTCAATCACAGAGAAGCTTCAACTTTGTCACTCACGTCGTAGCACTTGATGGCTTTCGTAAAGTCGCCAGCTGCCATGGCGGCGTTGCCGGCGTTTTTCGCGTCGTCCGAGCTGAGGGTGCACCAGAAGCGAGGGGAAGAGAGGAAAAGAGAGACAGCGAGAGATTAAGAATGAGACGTTGGAGTATACAACACACGCAACACACGCATGCTCTCGTTCAAGAAGGACAAGAGCACAATCAAGGGGTGTTGATAAAAGGGCTGAAGAAAGAAAGGAGCACGCATTCGGCTGAACAGGAGCACTTGTGTGTGCTTTAGTGTTTTCAGTGCGTAGACTTGCCGAGCTTTGGCCTCTTCCTCGTAAGGTGAAAACCCGTCTTCGTCGTCGTCGTCGTCTTCTTCTTGAATCTGAACACGCGTAGTGCGAGGCAAGGAAGACGGCACTTCTTCTTCTTTTTTAGGGCTCACAGACGAAACTGCCTCTTTCACCTTCTCAATCTCGATTTCCTTTCTGTCTACGTCAACGATCACAGGCGCGTCGTCATCCGAATCGTCGCTGTCACTGTCTTCTTGAATTTGCACTCGGGTGGCCTTTTCAGGCACTGCTGCTGCTGCTGACTCCTGAAAGCGCTCTCCTTCATCTTCTTCAATGTCAACAGTGTTTTGATTCGCAAGCGCAGCGAGGAACGCGTCTTCATCTTTGTCTTTCTGCTTGTTCTTTTCCGCAGCAGCAGCCGCCGCCGCTTCTTCTTCTTCTTCCTCTTCTTTCTGTTTTTTCTTCTTGGCTTCGGCGTTGGCGGCTGCAGCAGCTTTGACTTCCGCAGCTTGCGTGGCCCTGGCGTGGGCTTGGGCCTGGGCAGCAGCGCCGGCGCGAGCTTCAGCCAGAGAGGTCTCGCGCTCCAACTGGCAGTGTGTGATGATGGGGTGTAG
>Ga0307982_1002806_pt1 | contig 13967 bp, 13 predicted proteins | sample OrgLakmetagen989_FD_201847 | JGI IMG/M metagenome (GOLD analysis project Ga0307982, IMG submission 201847) | Saline water microbial communities from Organic Lake, Antarctica - #989 | ecosystem: Environmental > Aquatic > Non-marine Saline and Alkaline > Saline | place: Antarctica: Organic Lake...
CCTATTCCAAGCAAGCAGGCGAGGCGTGAACTTTAGCTAGCTTCGTTTCAGAGTTTTAGCTAGCTGAGTTTATTGTTTTGTCTTGTAAATATTAGAGCAAGAATGTCGCTGGCCAAACGAACGTGCGCAGTGACACTCAAGCCGACGAGGGTTCTAGCCTTGCTTGGCCAGTTTACTATCATTATTTGTAGAATCTGAGCCAAGCAGCCATCGAGCCTACTAATAGTTAGGATTGATCTAAGTTAGCTAGTCATTCCCATGGTACGTATGTAAGCTCTCATTCACCCAAGAGAAGGCTTTAAAGAAGTCAACGACATAAGAATTAGGATGTGGACGACCAACATAAATATCGGAGGGCGTGGGCGGGGTCGAAATCATTATGATCATCTCCATTCCCCTCGGAATAAAGGTGAACAAATGTCGCCTGGTCATTGTTGGGCATGCTTAAATTGCATTGCCGTTCTTATCGGAAGTGGGCTGTTTTTGAAACTATGGTTTGGCTACGATTTGGCTGAGCTACGGATCAACTTGGAATACCTCTCGCCTATAAATGGCACCTGCACCGTGCTTGAATCGCAAGTCGACGCGTGGGCATGCTGCTCTTACCAGCATTCGCCGTCTTGCAATTGGCAGTGCTCGGGAACGTCGTGCAATACTCTCATGCAAAGATACGACGGCAGCCGTGAGACTTGGCTCCTCCAAGACACCAGTCGAGCTGACCAGTATTGCTGCGACTCAGCGTGTTGTTTCCACCAGACTTGCGTCACGCATCACGACGACGGCGATGATCACTACCACCACCATCGGCGGCTGGGTGAATCTTCAAATGCCGCCCTTGAGGGGAGCAGCAGTACCTCATGCCAGTGTGACATGTGGGGCACGGAGACGTACCATTTCGAGTGCGAAACTTGCTACGACGGTGTTGTAGAGCTGGCTTACCAAGAGGTACCAACATCGAACGCGATGGCCACTCCTGCAAAGCAGCAGCGTGGTGAAAAGGTAGACACGACGGCAAGGTCGTCTCAGCATCCTGGTCCGTGCTCGGGTTCCACTTCTCAACACTGCGCTCAAGGCTTTGTGAACGACCACCCAGTCGGTGCGAAGAGGCCTTGCTGGTACGATCCAGCAGCCCCAAGCCAAGTAGTCATGCGGCGCGGCTACACCGGCTGGCGCTGGCTCATGACCCTTGCGAGCTTTGTGCTTGCGCTTTTAGGCTGTGGTTGCTGCTGTTGTCACTACCGACCCTGGGAACAACACTTGAATGGCAGAAGAAGGAGGTATGGCTGCTGTCCGTGCGGCGCTCATGAAAGTCCCACTGGCTTGCGTGAGGTGGAGATGGCAAGTGGTGCCCCAGCTCCGAGCTACAACACTACCCTAGTTCAACCATCAGGTAATACCATGAGAGCTACGTATGGCACCACAGCACCAGCGCCATCGGAACCCGTTCTTCAAGCATATGTCGTACCGGAATAGCTTTTGTTATCATGAAATGTTTGGGAGATGCAGAGCATGCTGCGATTCGTTCAACCTTACTCGTTTGATTAGAAGCCCCGTTACAACAAGGCACGGCACTAAGCGGCTCCTCGTGCGTTTGAACCGAGTAGGGCAACGAGAGAACAAGCAGCAAGTACATTATCGATAACACAGAATGGAAGTAGCACAGTAGCACGCTGGCACTTGCGCTTGGGCTATACAAAAGACACATAAGCCATTTCTGTCTCATTCCCCTGCCCTCTCTCTGGCTCTCTGGGTCTTTGGTTCTCAAATGCCGGTTTAGCAGGTTCTGTGATATGTAATATGTGATATCCATTACCATTATCCTTCATGCTTATGCTTCGCGTTGTTTGAAGTTAATGACTTGGAGCATTAAGGTCAGATGTAATATTTCATAAGAATTAATTAGACGCCAGATGTCTAGGACGCCAGTAATAGGACTAGCACGTAGTTATAACTCACATCCCGGATGTCGGATGTATCTCGGAAGTGGTTAACAACACGGAAGTAGTATACAACAATCAATTAAGCGGAATTCGAAACACAGAACATGCAGAGCACATAGAAGCAACAAAGCCAAGTAAGCCCCGGAGCCCTGTTAAAGTCCCATCTAACTCAGTGCTTCCGCTCTTTTTCTCTCTCTCTCTTCTACTCTGAAGATCCGATCTGCAATGAGTTGGGTAACAGCAGCAGTGCGCAGTATCTTTTTCTATACACACTTTCCCGCCGTTGACTCTACTTTTTAAAGCGGAGGCAGGAGGGCGGACGTCTCCGACGCGTCAAAAGCTTTCTCGCGGGTGGAGGCCGACTTGGTGACCAGCTTGTTGAGGACCACGAAGGCCGAGCCCAGCACGGTGCCCACCACCGCCACTGCGGAGAGGGCGCCCGTGAAAAGCTCCGTCGACGAGCGGCTGTTGACTTGCGCCATCACTGCCTCCAGCATCGAGGGCTGGCGGGACTTGGCAAACGACGAGGTCGAGCTGCAGGCGCCGTTCCCGAAGCCAATTTTGTTGTTGGTCACGTCAAAGTCCACCACTTTGCCTTTCATGCCAATGTTCCCGAAAATGCCCAAGCTCGACTCTTCGAAGCCCCAGTAGTAGCAGCTGCCGTACTCGAGCAAGTAGTGCTCGGGTTTCAAGGTCACGTTGAAGGTCTCGGCGCCACTGGTCGACGATTTGGCAAACGTGTATGTCATGTCGGGGAAGCTCGAAATTTCCGAGGCCGATGCACACGACTCCCAGTTGTAGAACGAGGTTGAGGTGATGCTCGAGTCGTCCACCGCACTCGTCACCGCCGTCTCGATAGCTTTCACGGTGGCGGTGGGCAAATAGTGCAGGGTGGTGCCGGTGTCCACCACCAGGCCTCCGTACAAGTTGACGTCTTCCACCGTCACCGAGGTCGAGCCCACGCTCATGCCCGAGGTGTAGATCAGGTAGTACCCGTAGTACTCCCCGAAAGTCATTTGGGTCTCGGCGTACGACATGTCCCCCGAGACCAGGTCCGAGTCCAGGCCCCCAATGCTGACGTCAGCGTCGTCGTCGTCGCACATGGCCACCGCGAACGAGGCCCCCGAGAGAACGCCGCCGGAGTACAAGGTGTACAGCAGCGGTTCGGCGGCGACCGAAGAAGTGCTGCCAACGCTCCGGGACGAGCGACTTGAGGAAGTCGAGGTGCAGTCGTCCTGCCAGGAATACACAAATAGTTTTTTTTTTAAGGAAGTAGTGAGAGAAGGGCGAAGAACGGGAATAAGGAAGCAAACTGAAAGAACTGCACGCCAAGTGTTTCGCCATGAAAAAGTCGGAAGAAGCAAGAAAAAGAGCAAAAAGACTGGACCACAAATTACTCTCTTACACCACGCATACTTTTCGAATAACTGTCACGCCATGTGCACAGCCTTCCGCATCACAAACCTTGTAGCTGTTGGCAATGCCCTCGTAAGCCATGCCCAAAATCCCCACGTAGCTCGAGCCGCCTTCGAAGAACTCCTTTTGGTAAGTGATGCCCGCGTAGTTGGCGTTGGTGCCGAGGCCGGAGCCCAGCGACACGTACGACTCCGACACTTCAACGCCCGACCATTCGCCGCTGCCGTAAGTCACTTCAATACACCTTAGGCACGTGTGTGTGTGTGGAGTTGTAGGGGTGCGCACGACACAAGAAAAAGGGAGGATGAATGAGAAACTCGTGTCAGCTTTCCATGCCAACAACAGGGAGAAAAAATGATGTGCCGAACAACTGACAGAACTATTTCAGTGGGAAGACAGCGGCCTGGGCATGTAACTTAGGATCCTCATTCGTCAAACATAACATTATTATCGAAGAAGGGGCGCGCTCGCGCGTGCCTCGTTTGTTGTCTCACATTTCCGGGTCGGACACAAGAGTTGGGTCCAGAGTGGTTGAGGCTTCTTCGCAGTTGGTGCAGCTCGAAATGGCCACCGCCAAATTGGAGCTGCCGCTGTCGAGGATCACCGGGTAGGCCGTCGCGTCGTCGCTGTCTTCGAAGTACAGGTCCACGATCCAGTCCAGCGTCATGGGGTACGCAAAGTACGAGTCGATGTCGGTGTACAGAGACGAGGTGGCCGCCAGCCGCGCGGCCTCCTTGGCTAGGCTCGCCTTGTGCTTTTCGGGCGCTTTCGCCTGAAAGAATGAATCGCACAGACAGCAAATGATGATGATGTGAAATATTAAGAGAAGGGGCGAAGAAGAGGGCCGCAGAAGGAGGGGCATAGATCAAGTGGCACAGGGAAACTCGAAGAAAGCATCGTAGCAAGCACGATAAGTGGCAACAAGCGCCTCGAGCCAGTCATTAGAGCACGAGTAGCCGGTGTCGGGCATCGCCTTTATATTCTTCTTTTTTGAAATCATGCGTGCGTAATGCACATTAGCTCTTGGAAAAGAGGTGGCAACGCATTTCGCGAGAAGGACTCGAGAAAACAAGGCACACTGGCACATACCGCCAGAGCATTGAGATGCTTCACAACACGCGCATTGTCAGATTTAAGGGAGCGCATTTTCTTCTTCATCTTCAGATTTTTTTGCCCCTTGGCAGGCACTGCCGCAGCTGAGGCAACGAGCAGGCATACCGCAGCGCACTTGAGCATGGTGGTTCCGGGTTCTGTATCAGCAGGGGCGCACAAATCAACACCAGTGAGTGAACAGGACGGTGATGATAAGTCGCAGATGCATTCAAATACCGCTTATTATGAAAAGCGTTAAGGCAAGGGCCGCTCTCGATTCTCGGGTGAGCTTGAGGGGCGCACCTACAAAAGTTGACCCGTGAACACTAGAAGCACGACTCCCGAAGTAAAATACAGCTGAGGGCCGTTGAGCACAGTGAATTGGCAGGTTTCCTTGTTCGTTTTCAGTAAATTATTATTATATTATATTAGAACAACTACTGACATACTCTAGCTAGTCGTCTCGAATCAGAGGGTAGATAGATGTTGTGCTATTTTACGTGGTGCAAATGCAGAGCGACGCATGCTACGGCTGCAGCTCTCAGAGAGCGAAATCCCTCTCGTGTGTTTTGTGAGATCCGGATGTTCAGTACGAAGATATGACCTCGTGAACGAGGAGGCAAGTAGCAAGTAGACAAATGCATCTCAGGCACTCTAGCACCGAGTGCAAACGATTCCTCGCTTTCAGAGCTCCGCTTCTCTTATAAACCGTTAATGAATCTGCATCATATTCATCCAGATGCAAATATTCGTCCAGAAGCAAACGCGTATGAATTTTTCTGAAATGTCACTCGGGCTTCATCTCCGGCTTCATCTCCGGCTTCAGAGCAGGCTTCGACTGGGCTTGGAATTCGGCTTTGGAAGGGGCGTCAAAGCAGGCTTCGGTTCTGGTTTCGGGTCTGGCTTCGGTTTTGGCTTCGGTGCCGCCGGCCTCGGCGCAGGGTTCGGCTCTGGCTTCGGTTTTGATTTCGGAGCAGGTTTCGGAGTCGGTTTCGGTTCTGGCTTTGGTACAGGTTTCGGTTCTGGCTTCGGTGCCGGTTTCGGTGCGGGCTTCGGGGCTGGTCTCGGAGCCGGTTTCGGTTCCGGTTTCGATTCCGGTTTCGGCTCCGGTTTCGGCTCCGGTTTCGGTTGCGATGCTGGCTTCCCAGACGATGGGGGGACTGCCTTCGCATCCTCTTCAGGGGGTGATGATGGTGTAACCTCGTCTTTCAGATCCGACTCCTCTTGGCTGGGAGGCGTAGTTGGTGCCACTTTCAAGTGCGGCATGGGCGTAGGTTGAGCTGAGGGTGCTTCCGAGGTGGCAATGATCGTGGGGTAGCCAGTGGGCTGCAGCGAGGGGACTTTCGAAGGGTACCATGAAGGGTGCAAAGTAGGATGCACAGTAGGCTTCAAAGAAGGCTCTAAGGAAGGAAGAGGCGACAGAGAGGGTGCGAAAGTGCCACCAACCAGGCCAGAAAACGGGTTTTCGGGCAGTGACACCGCTGTCTGCAAGGCGTTGGCTTGGGCCTGGAGTTCGTCCAACGATGAAGGCACCTGAATAGAAAACAAGACCAATATAAAAGCCAGCGCACCACCATGCACTTTACCGAAGTCCTTTACTCTGCCGCTTTTCAATCCAAGCGAACTCATGTCGCCTCGCTCTCACAACACAGACATCAGTAGCAACTCACAGTTATCCTCTCTGCCATCACCTGAGGCGTGCCAAAGAGCGGCGACGAATCCACAGCCATGTCCGGTTGGCTGTACTGCAAATGCACTGCGCCCCAGCTCACCACCCCCGTCCCCACCACCAAGAGCAGCACGCTGAACACAAACAAGTCGCCTCGCCCGCCGAAGCCCTTGGAGAGCCAAGGAGCCACCAGGGAGCCGAGCCATAGGCCTGGCAGCACCAGCAAGAGCCGTACGCCGGGTAGGCCACCGTCCGCGGTCCGGTACGCCAACAGAGGTGCTAGTGAGGCCCAGCCACCGAGCACAATGGCAGTCGGCAGCGCCCGGCGCGTTTCGACGCCCAAAAATACCGAAATGGCAAAGAAGGAGGTCACGGCGACCCCTGCGCCCACGTTGGCGAGGAACAAATAACCCGAGGAAAACGCGCAGGCAGACACCGCGAACCACGCTAAGCAAGACCCGCAAGACTGCCTCCGCGCGCCGCCACTCTTGGAAGGGCACGCGAATCGGTGCACCCCACCGCCGCCTCCTAGGCAAGTGCCCACTAGGGCAAGCATGGCTAAAATCACCATGACCCCCCCTAAACTCATCCGCAAGTACGTGGCCAGCAAGTCAACGTCAGCATCCGCCACGAACGGCAACTGCTTCAAGAGCTCCACATGTGGGCCGACAGCGATGTCGTCATCGTCACTGCTACTGCTAGTGATGTTGTTGCTGTTGCCACTGTTGCTTCCATCTGCACTATTGCTGCCCTTAGTGCGCTGCTTTTGCTGCGCATCAGCACCTTGCTCGTTCGCTGCTGCTCCTGCTTTCCTCAAGCGGCGATGTTGCTTCTCATCCTCTGGTGGCGGTGGTGGTGTCACCGCTGAAGTTGCACTGTGATTGGTGGACAGGATCGGCGTTCGAACAACCACCTGAACGTTCAAAGTTTGAGTGCCGAGCAGCAAGCTTTTCAAGCCTGCGTGTTTGGACGAGCCCACGAAGAAGCCGAGCCAGACGGAGGGCACCGTCCAGACCACTGTGCTCCACACGACCAAGTTCACGTTGCGAGTGGACCTTGACAAGAGGGAAGAAAGAAAGAGGAATGCCATGCATTGTATTAAAAAGGAAGCGTGTAAGTAGCTCTAGGCGCGGTCGAGGTTTAGGAGATAGGCGGCAAATCCTTCGAAAAAAAGGAGAGCGAAAGAAGAGTGAAGAGAAAAGAAACAGGCAAAAAAAAAGAGCTAAGAAGAAACCAGAAGCTCGCACCCCCCCAGCCTCCTTACCACGCGAGCGAGCCAAACACCCCGTTGCCCCAAAAGTGCACGGCAGACACCAGCGCAAGGGTCGACAGTGGGGTGTGGGTCACCTCCATCACTTGGTACAGGGGTGCCAGCACCACCCCGGACTGAATGGGGAACCAGTTGGTCAACAGGCCAGCGCCAAGGCCCGTAAGAGGCAACGCAAACTTGGTGGCGGTAGTCATCACGTCAATGTTTGCTCCGCCGTTAGATGTTGCTCCAGCCGCGGAGTCCGCGTTGTTATCATCCGTGCGAGGCTCTGCTCTCCAACCACTTCGCTTCGAGCGTGTGGTGTCATCATCCACAGCAACCGAGGCGGTAGACGACAACGAAGACGACGACGACGGAAGAGTGGCGCTCGCGTGCGCAAAGAGCCGAGCCGTGCCGTGCACTGAAGTCTCGTGCCACAAGCGCTGGAAGTACACCAGGGGGAGCACCAAGAGGAGCATCCACCAGCTGAAGGAGCGGCAGCTGCTCGCGCCCCGCCCCGAGCAGCACACGTCCCGCAGGGGCACTCTTTCGCCGCCAAAGTCCGACCCATAATCGTCTGCGCTCCACGCACTCGCACCGTCGTCGTCGTCATCGTTGTCGGTGCTTCGGCCGAATTCTTCGTCTCGGCTTTTCTTGGTGCCTCCACCTCGGGCGTACTTCCACCGGCGGCGCTGGTCCCGTCGCTTGTCCTCGGGCGTCATCGATTCCCGTTCTTGCCTGCTAGCCCCACCGCCACGGTTCGACCGTTGCTGCTGCCTCTCTCGTTGGCGCTCGTTTCGGCTGCGGTTGCGGTTCTCTTTCTCGGTTTGCTTTCTTTCGGCTTTCGTAGCAGCCAAATTATTTTGCGCTTCTCTCTTCTCTTCCTTTACCACGTCGTCTTCTTCCTTCTTTGCAGCTGCTTCCTGCTTTCGCTCTTTTTTGTTTGCTGCCGCGATTTGTTTCCTGTCCTCCTGTGAAAGAATACGTGCATCGGGATTTTTCACGTTATTGAAGAAGAAGAATAGGTTGAGTGGTGGGGTCACACAAAAAGAGAAGTCTACTATGCACAAGCCTAGCTATTGAGTCCAGAAAAGAAACTTACGAACCTCTTCTAATTGCTTAGCTCTTTTCCTTTCTTCCTTCTCTTCGTTCGTCTGCGCTAGCTTCCTTTCTTGGCTCTGTTGCCGCGCTGCCCTCTCTGCGCGGTCTCTTTCCCGCTCTTCTTCTTTGACTCTTCTCGCTTCTTCTTTGCGGACTTCGTCTTCTTCTTTTTTCTTCTTCTTCGCTTGCTCCTTCTTCCGCCGCTGCTCCTCCTTCACTTTCCGCGCTTCAGCTTTTTCTTTCTCGGCTTGTTTGCTCGCCAATCGAGCGGCTGCGTCCTGCAACAAATCCCACACCAAAATCACTTCCAATTCCCCGAAATCACCGGTGTCGAGGCTACCCGGGCAGGGCCCTATTTCGAACGTGGTGTGCAGCGTGCGGCCCAGCCCTATGGTTGCTAGTGGGACTGCAATTTCGCCTAGAGCACCGTTGTCGGCGGTTTTGTCCTCGTCGAAAATCACGAAACGCACCACTTCGTCCTTGTCTACGTCGCTTCCAAGGAGGTGGTCCATGAGCACCTAGTGGGTGGGCACATTTCATATAAGATCCTCGTCATGGAAGCTAGGAACTTATAGAATCAAGACCATATCATCATTTGTTACTAGAGGGGCCAGCCTCAGTCGTGCAACCATGCCCAGTTGCTGTCATGCATGCAATGCGCTGAGGAAGTTTACGACAGCTTAAATCCCCGACGAGCTTAAGGCATCTAGCCAGGGTCTAGGGTGCAAACCAACCTGTTCATTCCACTCGGGGTCAAGAGTGCGGTACGCTGTGCTCGTTCGACCTCCTAATTCTGAGCCTACGTAGACGCATACATAAGGGTCGCAGCTTGGGCCGTTCGCGAGAGTAAGAAGTGGATTGTCCTCCTGCAGTGTAACCAAAACACACAACGGTTCACGATGCCGACATCAAACGGACAACATGATGTGTTTGAGCAAAACAACGAATATTAGCGACTCAGTGCTCACCTTCGCAACCAAATCAAACGCCCGGACGACAGTAACGGACAGGGATGACATTGTTAGCACACTTCCGCTTATTATCTCATCAGTGACCGTCCTCTAGTCTAGCTTCTGAAAAGCTCACAAAACACGAAATGATGAAATGACGAACAAGACGAACGAAATGACGAGCAATCTGACGTCTCTATTATAATCATCTTGCAAAATACTGCACACCCGCAGATGATCGCAGATCCGGGATGCGGGATTCGAAATTCTTTCGACATCTTTTGACATCTGTCTCAAGAAATGAGAGTTGCGAGTTGCGAGACAAAACAATCCTTCGGAGTTAAGAAGGGCGACCAACTTCATACCTACCCGGAGCGTGTCGCTTGCTCGTTACAATTGTAGTGTATATTTTTTCTAGACTACAGCTTTCACAAGGATGTTCAGGCTTTTGATTCGCCTAGTTTTTGTCGCGTACATCGCTAACGCTTTTGTGATGCCCCGTGCAAGCGAATTGCGAAGTAGAAGAGTGCAGACGTACGGAGACTCAGGGTTTGAAGAAAATTCTCTGGCTCCGCGATTGAAGGGACTAGCCGCGTTTGACGCTGCCATCACAGCGGCGTCAGGTGCTGAAGAGGCTGTGTGTGTGCGGTTTATGGCGAAAACGTGCCCGTCGTGCAAAAGGATGGGCATCTATTACAAGAAAATGATGCGTGAGCTGGAAGACGCTGGAGTCGGTGGTGTGCGATTTTTCGACTGCGAAGCTCAAGAAAGCAAAGATGTAGTGTCCGCCCTGAAGGCGCTGGTGCCAGCTGATCAGGCCCCACCGGAATTCAGCTCCATGCCGTGGATTTATTTGTACAGCAAGAGTGGCGAACTCTTACATTCTTTCTCGTGCGGCACCACCAAGGTCCCGCTCCTTAAGGAACGTGTTCTGGGGGCTGCTGCCTGAATAATTTGGTGTGGCATGTCAAAAGTTCATTCATTGGCTTCTCTAGTCGGCAGCACTCCTTTTCGATTGCCGAAGTGCCAAACCCATCGGTGTAACATCGCACTCAACCACTCAAGTATCGCGAAAGACCATACAGGGGTGTGGCAATCCCATGCACTTTTTAGAAACTAAGATACCACTATAGAGCCCAAAGCAAGTCCCAATTCTGCTATGATTCCATAGCTTCCTGTAGATATCTGGCGTATCAAGTATCAATTTATGCTTTTAGCTTCGCTTCGCTTCAGGAAACCCGGGAACCGGGAACGGGAACCCAAATTCGACTATTTTCGCGGAGCTAAGAACACATACGGCGCCAATAAAGCCATTTTCCGCCGCCGGTTTGATGCAAGTACCTGGGCCGATGACTTTTGAGCTATATATTTGTGATTAAAACCGCTATATATAAGCACTTTTTTTTTCTGCTCTTCTCTCTTTCCTTTCCTCTTCCCTCGGGGCTTGGGCTTGCTTTTCGAATGCCGAAAGTGGAAATGAATTGATTTGTTTGAATATGGAAGCCCAACAGATAGAGATCTCGAGGAGATTCAACCATGTGATATATACCAACCATACGAGTATGAGGGTAGCAAGAAAAACTGGTGAATTTTTCCGCAAGAACTTTTTTGGGTCAATTGAAACACGGCGGCTGCGTGGTCGACAGCGTTGAGAAGCGTTTTGAAAACAAGTCTACCGCGTGGCCCACAGCAATCCAGTGGCCGCAAACGCGAGAGAAGTCAGGGCAATGGTGGCTCCGCCTCGGCTGCGGAACCCAGTGTTCTTCCGGTAGCGCGTTCGTGAACCGCAGAAATTTTCCTCGCACACCTGCAAGAGAGAAACAGCGAAAGAGGCACTTGAGTAGCTCGAGGCAGGGGCAATTGAAGTTTCGCGTCGCCGAATTTATATACAACGAGGGAAGTTCATAAGAATGTATTTGTTGTTAGTTCTACCTCCAGGATCTTGAAAGGCCATTTCTTTCCTGAGCCCTTGAACTGGTCGAGCACGAAGACGCCAGCGTCGTTAACGCTTTCGTTGCGCCCAATTTCAATGATGTCACCTTTTCTAGGCTTCTCAGCAAGCCCGAAGTCTCCTTGGCACCTACAAAGATGTTGTGATAAAAAGATTCGAAGTTTAAATGATAACACGCAAAGGCTATCGAAAAAGCGACCTCTTGTGCAACTCCCAACTTGAATAAATTTTCTGAAATTGGCTAGGTACAGCTCTCTGACCCGTAAACGAAGCCGCCTGCTTCGCCCCAGTAGTCGTCATTCCAGTCGCCACCCACGAGGGACTGCATTGCATCCGCAGAATCCAGTGCCGGGCGAGCTTCAAAGCAAAAGGACGCGCCTCGGCAATTGCGCGTCCACTATTTTGCGAGCAAAAGGGAAGGTGGTAAGCTTAAGATGAAGCATATACATTAAGTAGAAGAATGCTTCGTTTCCAAAACCCCAAAGCTTCGTAAAACTTCCAATGAAGAAAGGAAAAAGAGATGAAAGAATATCTTTATTCAAATTAAGATCGATTCGACGCACCATTGTCTTCACCCAGAAATTAATTTCGCGAGAGTTCTGTTTGACACGCTGGCCATAGCCAACTTTGCAATAAAGTCCCAAAACTGGTAAGGTAAGACACGCGCAGCATAGCAGCTTCGCGAAGATATGCATATATTTGTCCAGGCTAGGTATGCCGATTATTAGGTGCCGTATGTGATCGTATGTTCTCCGCTGAAAGTGTAGGCAGCGTCTATTTTAAAAATAAATCTGACTTGAAAGTTAGTGCACCATGTTGAGCTCGTAAGAACAATCCGCACTAGCTTTACTGTGGCTGAGAGGCCACCGGTGGCATTATCGTATTCGAGTCTTAATCTAACGAAAGATGCTAGGTTCTATTCTAAATCCTGAACAATTTCGGAGGCTAGCTAGGTTATTGGAGCTCCTAAGCTAAGAGAGAGCTAAGTAAAAGTTAGAGCTGCTACTGCAGTTATTAGGCTCGAGTACTGTAGGAAAAAAAAAGGTCGTTAACGTCATGAGCTCTAATTTGGCACGTGCTTATCAGAATGAGAACTCGAGAAAAAATATCAATCATCTGTCCACAACACAGCACAGAACGTCCAAACGTCGAAGCTACAGATAGATACCAGCAACGTATCTTCTTCCCTCAGAAGCGCCTCAAGGTGAGCAAGCACAAGCCATCATCAACGCAAAGCATGAGAAAGTCTTCTGAATTCGGACTGTCTGGTTCCCTAAAAACATTTTTTTTTCAATTATTCTTGACGCGTCCCGTCTCATCATTCCCACCATCAACTGTGTCTTCTGAACGGAATTCCTTGACGGAATCAACTTGCCCTACAACTTCAACCAATTGTCCAATTCTATCTTGATTCTGGGTTGCCTGGTTTCGTCATCGCTACTCCTCGCTCCACGTCGCCGTAACTCAGAAGCCTCGAACTTTTGTCGCCTAGTAAGATGGCTGTCAAGTTCTGTGGCACAAACGAATGCAACTTGAAAGAACCTTCGAACGGTTTGTATCACAACCGGCTTACTCTTCCGGCGCCCGTGACCTGCCCGCGATTTCTTCCAAGAGATCTTCTACGCGAGAATCGTGAGGTAACAAGCCCAATGTGTGCTCCATGAAGCATGCCAGTACTACAAAGTTCGTCAATGTGGCACCTTTTCATCATTCTCTGCAAGCCAGTAATTTTTACACCTTTCTCTAACTTCTTCCAAATGCGACACGAATCTATTGAACAGATTCGAGCTGAAGGTACCTATACCGAGGTTGTTGAGTTCAAACCATTCCGCTCTGCAACAAGCCGTGTTGTGCGGTATCGGAAGCACATGCGAGGGTTGAAGGGTCTTCCCATGTCACCCACTTCATCAGATCGTGCGTACATCGGTGGATTGAATCTCCGCGATGACGAGGCTCCAGAGACGAAGTCACCTCCACGAAATTTAAATGTCGAGGCAGCACCTCAGCGGCGTCACAGTACCAAACATCTCGCGACAACTAGAACAACCCGGACAGCTTCCCCAGCCGCGAAGCCGCCAGTGCCCGTACAGAAACACAGTACTTCCTCAGCGCGAGCACGGTGTACTGCAGTGCAGATGCCAGGCTCTGTTGGGACAACACCATGCAGTGCTGCTGCACCTAAACGCCGAACAGGCCTCATGAGCGCGATGCGCATATTCAGCCGCTAACGTTGATCTTTGATAAGTGCCAATTTTGAAAGTTAAATAAATGTTGACCAAGCACCAAGCAATGCACAGGAACAAAGGACCTCTTTCCAAAACCGCTTTGTGCTACTTCTTAATTAGCTCCTGTGATGTGGGAATCATGCATTTCATTTTGATTTGCATCCGAAATGCAGAGAAAAACGAAGAGTGCATCATTATGCGTGGTTTAATGTTTGATACTGGCTTGGTACTGGTATCTATAACACAATTCCGTAACCAGGTTTTCTGGGGGGCAAGGGGGGGCTGCTTTTAAGCTCGTGTCTTTTTTACTTCTTACTTAAATAGCTTTATGGGTGTGAGGTTTGGTGCTTGTTACGCGAAGGTCTATCTGGAAC